>ERZ1027010.178-NODE-178-length-24540-cov-7.782275_pt1 | contig 24540 bp, 28 predicted proteins | sample MGYA00519448_ERZ1027010 | MGnify/ENA primary metagenome ERZ1027010 (study PRJEB26926, sample SAMN06164694) | human gut metagenome | biome: ENVO:00009003; feature: ENVO:2100002; material: ENVO:00002003 | host: Homo sapiens | place: USA | collected 2012 ... | reverse complement strand
CAACTGCGCCGTAGTTCCATCATATAAAGCTAATAGCATAAAAGTAAAACCTTTGCCAAACCAACCTGAAATCAACATCGGCGCTGACTTGTAAATTTTTCTGTAGAAAGAGAATGTCCCCCTCCTTCCGTCGCATAGAGAAACCTTATATCTAAAACAACTCCCCCGCAAATCCGTCCCACTTGCCAAACCCAAAGGCTCCCAGACCCCGCAGTTAACCAGCAATTTATAAAGTTTTGAGATACTCCACAATACTTGTCACACTGTTGGCACCATCCGCCACCGCGGTCACAATCTGACGCAGCTTCTTGGTGCGGACATCTCCTGCCACAAAAAGCCCCGGCTGCTCCGTCACCCCGTCTTCTCCGGCGCGCACATAGCCATGATCTAAATCCAGCACAGAAGCCACCGCATCGGTCTGCGGATTCATACCGACTGCGATAAAGATACCGCTGACCGGCAGTTCTTTTTCTTCTCCTGTTCCGGTGTTTGCAATTACCAGATGATCGACCATCTGCTCCCCACAGATTTCTTTCACCACGGTATCCGGCAGGAAGGTGATCTTCGGCTCATTTGCCACCTGTTCCTGCAGTACTTTCGTACCACGCAGTTCCTGTCTGCGGTGAATCAGATACACTTTTTCACATCCGGCTGCCAGATACAGGGCATCTTCCAGTGCCACATCTCCACCGCCGACAACCGCCACTGTCTTGTTACGGAAAAAAGCTCCATCACAGGTTGCACAGTAAGACACCCCGGCTCCTGCCAGTGTTTCTTCTCCCGGCACCCCGAGTTTCCGGTGTCCGGCTCCAGTTGCCAGCAGTACCGTTTTTGTCTCATAGACGGTTCCGGAAGCACCGGTGATTTTCCACGTTCCGTCTGTATTTTTCTCTACGTTATCCACTTCATCGCTAATGAACGGAACCTCCAGTGCTTTTGCATGCTGCTCAAATTTCTGTGCCAGATCAAACCCATTGGTTTCCGGCAGTCCCAGATAATTATCAACTTCCTGCGTATAAATCATCTGTCCGCCACCCATCGGCTCTTTCTCTAAAACAACCACATCCAGACAGGCGCGCTTTGCGTAAACAGCTGCCGAAAGACCTGCCGGACCGCTTCCTATAATGACTAAATCGTACATGTTATTCCTCCTGATTTTCAAAAAAATCTATTTCATAAATAATGGCATTTTTATTCTTTCCTATTTTACCATACCCCTATACAATGCGCTATTTTCTTTTCTCCAATAATAACAAAATATGCTCCTTTTACAAAAATTTTACGTGATTTTGGGTTGAAAAATCCATTTACAAATGCTACCATAACCAAGGATTTAAATCCACAATCATAAAAATCTGAGTAATGGAGGTGAAATTCATGGACAGTAGCGATAGTTTTGGGCGAAGTAGACATTTGAATACCGATGCTTTTTTCACTGGCAAAATTATCGTTTTCACTGGAAAATGAATTTTGCCGGTTCATGATGTTTAAAGCACCGGTAGGTGCTTTTTTTGTACCTGAATATATAAAACTGTATACCTGAGCCCTTTTCTATTGTGCATATCTGCAGCATGATGTAGCTTTTGTTGCACATGATGACTGCACACACAAGGAAAGGAGAATTCATATGAACAAGAAATATTTAGAGCTTACAAAGCTGATCCGAAGCAAACAAAATGACCATGAAATCTTAAAATGCTTATCTAATTATCACGAAAACGACATTGCCGATATGCTTACGGTTATGACTCCAAAAGAAAGGAAACGTATTTATACGCTTCTGGAGCCACAGAAGATTGCGGAAATCTTCGCATATCTGGATGAACCACAAATCTACTTTTCCGAACTCTCCGTCAAAGATGCCGCCAAAGTAGTTTCCCTGATGGATTCCGATGATGCCGTTGACGTCCTCGAAACGCTCGACGATAAAAAGAAATATGAAATCGTGGAAAACCTGGACAAAGCAGCCATAAAAGATGTAAAAATGCTGCTTTCCTATGACGATGACGAAATCGGAAGCTGCATGACAACCAACTACATCTGTATTCCAAAGGGACTTTCCGTCCGTCAGGCAATGAGCGAACTGGTCCGTCAGGCCGGGACCAATGACAATATTTCAACCATTTATGTACTGGATGAATCCCTGAAATTTGCCGGTGCTATTGATCTGAAAGATCTTATTATTGCAAGAAAACATGATGTGCTTGACGATATTATCGTCCGCTCCTATCCATCGGTAACCGATCACGAAAAAATTGATGACTGCATGGAAAAAATCATGGATTATTCGGAAGATTCCATTCCTGTCCTGTCGCAGGACGGTCATATGCTCGGTGTTATTACATCCGAAGATATCGTAGAGATGGTTGACAATGAGATGGGGGAAGACTACGCAAAACTGGCCGGCCTCACCGCCGAAGAAGATCTCAAAGAAACCACTGTACAAAGCATGAAAAAACGTCTCCCATGGCTCATCATCCTGCTGTTCCTCGGGATGATCGTTTCCTCTGTTGTAGGTGTCTTTGAACATGTTGTGGCTGTGCTTCCGATTGTAATCTGTTTCCAGTCTCTTGTGCTTGACATGGCCGGGAACGTCGGTACCCAGTCTCTGGCAGTTACCATCCGCGTCCTGATGGATGAAACACTCACCGGAAAACAAAAACTTTTCTTACTGGTAAAAGAAATGAAAATCGGTCTTTTAAATGGTGGAATCCTTGGTATTATGGCACTTGCACTGCTCGGCATCTACATCCACCTGTTTAAGGGATACACCTGGATCGGAGCATTTGGCATCTCTGGCTGCGTCGGCATCTCGCTTCTCGTGGCAATGGTGATCTCAAGTCTTGTAGGCACTGTGATTCCAATGTTTTTCCATAAGATAAAGATCGATCCTGCAGTAGCATCCGGTCCACTCATTACAACCGTCAATGACCTTGTGGCTGTTGTGACTTATTACGGTCTGGCATTTTTGTTACTGATCATGTAAAAAGATAATCTTTGCACCATACTACCGAAAAATGCTGCCTGACAACAATATGTTACAGGCAGCATTTCTATTCAACAATTTCTAAGCTGCATAGGAGACATCGCTTACGCGAGATACCCCAGATAGAAAATCTATCCGCAGACGGATACCCTTTACTGAATAACCAGTTCTTCAATCGTCACATTTTTCTCTTTGTCAATGTCAAAAGCTTTAAGCACCGGCTGATCCATATCCATCAGGGAAAGAATCAGGTAATTGACCGTCGGATCATATGCCAGACGCTTATCTTCCTCGGACGGGCGTGACGGCGATTCCGGATGGGAATGCCAGTTGCCAAGCGGTACCAGATGGTTCGCACGCATATCTTTAACTGCGGCAAGCTGTTCCTTCGGGTTCATGGAAAAATGCTCATTGGTGTGATCCACATTCTCCAGAAGGTACACCTTCTCGATGATCTTTTTGTCACCGTCTTTAGTGCCTGCAATCAGACCACATGCCTCTTCCGGAAGGTTTTCCTTCGCATGAGCTAAGATTTTTTCATAGTCTGCTTTTTTCATGGTAAGCATAAAATTTTCCTCCTTTTCAAGGAGCAAATCGCATATAAAGTCTGCTTCGCAGAGGCGATTTGCGTAGGAGATATCGCTTACGCGATACCTCATGTGGAGCAGTTCGCATATAAAAGTCCGCTTCGCGGAGGCGAACTGCGTAGGAGATATCGCTTACGCGATACCTCAATGATCCGGGCACTCGATCTGCTCGTAATCAATCAGTTCTGTGATGGTCGGATGATCGCCACAGATTGCACACTTATGATCTGCCTTTGGCAGTTTGATCGTGTGGAATTCCATCTTTAACGCATCAAAAGTCAGAAGCTTTCCGGTTAAGAGATCGCCAACACCGATCAGGTACTTGATGGCTTCCATCGCCTGTAAGGATCCGATGACACCGCCCATTGCGCCGATGACACCTGCCTGCTTACAGGTCGGAACTGCATCCTTTGGTGGTGGATTCTTGAATACACAACGATAGCATGGTCCTTCTCCCGGAACATAGGTCATGAGCTGACCCTTGAACCGGATAATTCCTGCATGGGAGAATGGCTTCTTTGCCATTACACAGGCATCGTTGATTAAGAATTTTGCCGGGAAGTTATCGGTTCCATCAATGATGAAATCATAATCTTTAATGAGATCCATAATATTTTCAGAAGTAACGAACTCACGGTATGTATTTACAGTTACATCCGGGTTCATTGCGTTCATGGTCTCTTTTGCAGATTTTACTTTTGCTTTTCCTACATCTGCGGTGCCGTGAATGATCTGACGCTGTAAGTTGGACAGATCAACTTCATCTGCATCGACAATACCGATGGTTCCCACACCGGCTGCGGCAAGATACATTGCTGCCGGTGCACCGAGTCCGCCTGCACCGATAATCAAAACTTTTCCGTTAAGGAGCTTTTTCTGTCCCTTCACACCAACCTCCTGCAGGATGATGTGACGGCTGTAACGCTCCATCTGTTCATTGGTAAATGCCATTAGAAGCTTCCTCCTCCCATGAAGTATAAGAATTCAACTACATCGTTTTCCTTTAATGTTACGTTTGCAAGATCGTGATTTTCTACGAAATCATCGTTTACGGTAACGGTCACATATTCCGGATTTTCAACCTTCTCGTCAACAACGAGCTGTGCCAGCGTGGTTCCCTCTTTGATGTCTTTTACGTTTCCTGCGATTGTTACTTTCATCGGTAACTCCTCCTAAATATATTTTTTCACAATTTCTTCCAGTTCCGGCTTCTTAATCAGACCGCGCACACGCTCTGCTTCCTTTCCATCTTTGAAAAACAGGATGGTCGGAGAAACCATAACGGAATACTGTTCTGCCAGTTCCCCGTCAAAATTTGCATTGACTTTGACCACTTTTAAGCGATCCTCATAATCATCTTCGATATCGCCAAGAATCGGTGACATCTGTTTGCACGGAATGCAGGAATCGGAATAAAACTCCACCAGTACCGGTATAGAAGCCTGCAAAACCTCCGCTTCAAAATTATCTTTACTTACTCTTGCTGCCATGCGCTTAACCTCTCTTGTCTACTCTTCGAGTTTCTTTACAATAAGGTCATAAGTTCCATCTTCATTGTCGATCAGCTTTAATACCTGCTGTCCCTCTTCCTTGAAACTTCTCGGTACGTTCTGCACCGGCTCTCCATCATTCATATGTACGGAAAGCACCTGTCCGATCTCTAACTCTTCCATGGCCACCTTTGCCTTGACAAACGTCATCGGGCAGACCACATCCGTAATATCTACAGTTTCATCAATTGTAAAATCAGCCATTGTATGCCTCCTTTATCTTCTCTTCAAATTTATCAAGTCCCACTCTCTCGAGTGTCATGCGGAAACGCTCTCCTGGATTGGCATTGTCATCAAAGAACTGGATTGCCGCATCGGTAATGCGGAATAACTGTTCCTCGGATGTCACAAGCGGAAGATAATTCTCGCCTTTGTATACGCGGTTTCCAAACAGTCCACCGAAAGATACCTCAAATGCAGGTGTCGCTTTCCATGCATCGGTCGGACAGGCCTTTACACAGCGTCCGCAGTTGTTACATTTTTCCTCATCGAGAACGATTTTTCCGTCCACGGTGCTGATTGCATCCACGCGGCAGGTCTTCTCACAGATCCCACAGTTGATGCAGGCTGCTTCCTCCCATTCCACAATAGATGCACCCTTGATTCCGACATCATTTTCTTCTGCCTTTAAGCAGTTGTTCTGGCATCCAGTTACACCAAATTTAAACTTATGCGGAAGTTCTCTTGCAAAATAACGCTCATCCAGTTTTTTTGCAATATCATAACTGTCAATATTTCCACTAGGGCATACCGCCGATCCCTGACAGGCTGTAATCGTACGGACACGCGGTCCACACACACCCGGCTTACATCCCCCGGTTGCCAGCACTTCCTTAACTTCTTCTACATCGTCAAGTTTGATAAATGGGATTTCCACACTCTGACGGGAAGTCAGATGTACGTGTCCGTCTCCGTATTTTTCTGCAACCTTTGCGATAATCTGTAAATTCTCTGCTGTAAGATTTCCACCTACCACAGCCAGCCGCAGGGAAAAATTATTTTTTTGTTTCTGGCGCATAAATCCGCCTTTTTTCAATGTAGCATAATCAACAGCCATTACTCTCTCCTTTAAACCTTGTGTATTTTTCTTTGTTTATCCGGCGGTATTTTGGATTGCTGCTGTAAAATCCTGCTTCAGATCTTCGATATCCTCAATACCGACACTTATTCTTATCATATCATCAAATACGGCGGCGTCAATCTTTTCCTGCTCGGTTGAGTGTGCCGCCAGTGTGGATTCCGGATGTACGATCAGTGTCTTGGTATCTCCGATATTGGATACGATCTGCGGAATGGTCAGCGCATTCATGATTGCAAAAGCGCGTTCCTTGCTTCCCACGCGAATGGTTAAAATTGCTCCAAATCTTCCATCCAGCAACTGCTTTGCCACACCGTTCCACGGACTTGATGCAAGTCCCGGATAGTTTACGCTGATTCCCGGAATGGTTTCCAGATAAGCCGCAAGCTGCATTGCGTTGTCACACGCCCGCTCCATACGAAGCCCCAGTGTCTCCATACCAAGCAGATTATAGTATGCAGTCTGCGGCGCCATACAGGCTCCCATGTTGCGGAACAATCCGTTTCTCAGTTTTGCAGTAAAGGCAAATTTTGCAAACTTTTTATAGTCTTTCATGCCCGGATACCGCTCCAGATCCCATTTGAATCTTCCCGCATCGGTGATCACACCACTGATGGCACTGCTGTTGCCGTTGATGTATTTGGATGTGGAATTGATCACGATGTCTGCGCCAAGTTCGAGCGGACGAACGAGAAACGCGGTAGCTACCGTATTATCGATCATGAGCGGAAGATTGTGCCGCTTTGCGATCCCTGCAAGTGCCGGGATGTCGGTCACATCCAGCTTTGGATTGCCAATCGTCTCCGCGAAGATGACTCTCGTCTTATCCGTGATCTTGGATTCGAGATCTGCCAGATCATTCGTATCTGCAAAAATTGTTGTAATCCCAAACGCTTCCAGATCGTGGTAAAGATCAATCGTTCCTCCATACAGGCTGGTGCTTGTGATGATCTCATCACCACTTCCTACGATATTCAGAAGGGCATTGGTAATTGCCGCCATGCCGGATGCACAGGCAACGGATGCCACACCTTTTTCCAGAACCGTCATGCGTTCTTCAAATGCTGCGATGGTCGGGTTATTGATTCTTGTGTAAGAATATCCAGCAGCTTTGTTGTGAAACAGCTTCTCATGCTGCTCTGCCGATGGCTGAAAGAAAGCACTGGACTGGTACACCGGGGTAAGTGTGGCTCCGGTCACCGGATCTCCGGTTTTTGTACCATGTAGTAGTTCTGTGTTGAATCCCATTTCATTTCCCCTAATTCATACTTATCTAATAGGTTTAATATGTTATAGTTAATATACCGCAATCATACCCTATTGTCAACCTTTTATTTCCACTTATTTTTCCATCAAAAAAATCCCCGCTGGTTAAAACCAGCAGGGATTCCATTCTCATAATAAAATGATTATTCTGTCCAGTGCTCATCCTTAAATACGATGCGGCGGTAAGTCTCAAAATCAACCCACTTATTAAAGAAGTTCTCAGAGATCTCACTGCCCTCTGCGGAAAGCTCCTTCTTGAACGCATCCACATCTGCGGCACTTGTTACATGAACTGCAAATCCACGGCCGTTGATGATAGGCACATCGTTGTATGCAAAGTCAGCAAGCGGAATAATTGCAGTAACCTTCTGGTCACGGATGGATACCGCTACCTGCTCACGCAGAACAACCACATCAAAGCTGTCCGGATACTGATACGTCTCACCCTTGACCGGAATCACATCACCGATCGTGTAAGTTTTATCGGAAGGCTGTACCTTAAAGACGTTCATCGCCTCAAGGTCATAGTAATATTCCTCGAAGATATCTCCGTTTGCCTTGAGATTTCCGTGGGCAAATGCGCATTTTAAGTCTTTCGTCTCATCGAGCGTTGGATTTTCCACAACACCACATGCGGAAGTCATGTTGGAAATACGGTCGATCAGGATCAGTTCTCCCAATGTCTTATGCTTTGCAAAAGCATCAATGACGATCTCTTCCTGCAATACCAGATCGCAGACCGCAATCTCGTTCTTGCGCAGGCGGCCAACCGGAATAAATTCACCGGTGTTGACATCAATCTTGTACTGGATATTCTTTAAGATACCCGGAATCGTACGTGTACCGAGTTTTACGAGATAATCTTTGCCGACGGTCAGTTCCTCATCGTCCATCCAGAGGATTGTTGCGGTAAATTTCTTGCTGACCGGAAGCTTCGTATCTTTTGCAAGAACACATCCGCGGGATACATCCACTTCCTTGTCAAGCTGGATGGTAACTGGACGGCCTGCATCTGCAGTCTGTGCATCTTTATCTCCGACTAAAATGCTCTTTACTTTTGCATGCTCATTGCTTGGCAGAGTCACGATTGTATCACCGACCGATACAGCGCCACTCTCGATCTGTCCCTGGAAACCACGGAACGTGTGATCCGGACGGCAGACACGCTGTACCGGCATATAGAAGCCTTCCTCCTGCTTCTTTTCGCTCACATCGATATTCTCTAAGTAAGCAAGCAGTGGCTCCTGCGTGTACCATGGCATATTGTCGGAATGGGTGGTGACATTGTCACCCTCGGTTGCAGAAACCGGAATGATCTTGACACTTGCTAAATGCAGTTCCTCGGAAAGTTCCTGAATCTGGTCAACGATCTCCTTGAAACGCTCCTCACTGTAATCGACAAGATCCATCTTATTTACAGCAAATACAAAGTAACGGATTCCCATCAGTGCACAGATTCTGGCATGTCTTCTGGTCTGTACGAGCACGCCCTGCTTTGCATCCACAAGGATAACGGCAAGGTCTGCAAAGGATGCACCGACTGCCATGTTTCTTGTGTACTCCTCATGTCCCGGAGTATCTGCCACGATAAAGCTTCTCTTTTCGGTTGTAAAGTAACGGTATGCCACATCAATGGTGATACCCTGTTCACGCTCTGCCATCAGTCCGTCCAGAAGGAGGGAGTAATCGATTGCGCCGCCGCGGCTTCCTACTTTGGAATCCAGCTCCAACGCTTTCTCCTGATCTGCGTAAAGCAGTTTGGAATCGTATAAAATATGTCCGATCAGTGTGGACTTTCCATCGTCTACACTACCGCAGGTAATAAATTTCAATAATCCGCTCATTTTAGAAATAACCCTCCCTCTTTCTCCGTTCCATGCTGCCGGCTGCCTCGTTGTCAATGACACGGGTGGTCCGCTCAGACTCTACAGCACTCAAGGTCTCGTCAATAATCTCATCTAATGTGGTCGCGTTGGATTCGATTCCACCGGTCAGTGGATAGCATCCCAAGGTACGGAAACGCACATTCTTGTATTCAATTTTCTCACCCGGACGAAGTTTCAGACGCTCATCATCCACCATGATAATCTGTCCGTCACGCTCAATCACCGGACGCTTTGCTGCAAAATACAGCGGCACGATATCGATGTTTTCTCTCTTTATGTACTCCCAGATATCCGTCTCCGTCCAGTTGGAAATCGGGAACACACGAATACTCTCACCCTTGTTGATCTTGGAGTTATAAAGTTTCCACATCTCCGGTCTCTGGTTCTTCGGGTCCCATGCATGATTCTCATTACGGAAAGAGAAAATTCTCTCTTTTGCACGGGATTTTTCCTCATCACGACGTCCGCCGCCGAATGCTGCAGTAAATCCGTATTTATTCAACGCCTGTTTTAATGCCTGTGTCTTCATGATGTCGGTGTACTGGCTGCCGTAATCAAACGGATTGATGCCACGCTTTACACCGTCCTCGTTGATATACTCGATCATGTTAATCCCAAGTTTCTTTGCCGTCTCATCACGGAACTGAATCATTTCCTTGAATTTCCATGTCGTGTTCACATGTAAAAATGGGAATGGCGGCTTCTCCGGATAAAATGCTTTCATGGCAAGATGAAGCATTACCGAACTGTCCTTTCCTATGGAATAAAGCATTACTGGTTTTTCACACTCTGCCGCTACCTCACGGATAATGTAGATTGCTTCCGCTTCGAGTGCATCAAGATGAGATAATTGACTCATGATCTTCCTCCTTAATATTTATTCGAATCCTTTTTATTCACAACAATTGTTTCTATTGTACCATCTGTTTTTTTAATTCGCCAGTGTAACAGATCTCCTTCCGTATGAACGGTCATCTGGCTTCCCATGCCGCCGATGTCGGCACCCAGGTAATAGGAAATTGCCTCAAACGGACACTCCTTGATACAGGAGGCGCATCCCCAGCAGTCCTTCGGATACCGGATCACGGCTTTTTTGTCTTCGCCGCGCACGATCAGGCTTCCCGGACAGACATCCAGACATTTTCCACATGCCCTGCATTTCATGGAATCAATCGCGATGCTCATAGGTTTCTCCTCCTTTCACCAGATCTCTGCGGATCATCGTAATCTGGTCCCCGTTCTTTTTCGAGTTTACATAGCAGAGCCATGCATCACTCTTCTCCGGATAATCCAGATTCTCCGCGAAACTGTGCCAGCGTGTCTCCTTGCGTGCACGCAGATGTGCGATCACAGTCAGGCACACGGTCAGGCGTTCTTTCAGCTCATAGATAAACATCAGTTCATGCATATCGGCTGCCGCAAGTCCTTTTGCAAGGATCTGCAGTTTCTTTATTTTTTCTTCCGCCATGGCAAGCTGCTTTTCGTTGAACTGGTAATGGGTTCCGATTCCGCCTGCATACTGGTCCATGACTTTCTGCATGGCTTCCTCGAGTTCCTCAACGGTAAATGCCGGGTCCTGCTTTGTGAGAAATGCATCATACTCGGCAATTTTATTTTCAAGAACCGCTTCTTCATCAGAAGCCGCCGTATCTGCCACCTGTTCTTCGTTTAATTTCTGCACGATGGAATGGGCTGCGATCTCGCCCTCCACCAGTGCGCCGGTTACATATTTCTGTGGACAGCCGCCTGCCACATCTCCGGCAGCATAGAGTCCGTGGATCGTTGTCTCGCGTTCGGTATCTACCCAGTAACCACTGGCGGTATGACCACCTACGATGTACGGCTCAGTTCCCTCAATTTCCACGTTCTGCTCACTTGGATTTTTCCCGGATTCCACCCACTTGAGGGTCTGTCCCGGCGCCATGTTTAAGTATGCTTTTAAGAGCGATTCATCCTGCTCTGCGGAGATGCCCTCGGTGCGAAGATAACATGGTCCGCGTCCCTGTACATTTTCTTCAACAGTTCCGTACACACGCTGGGAAGTAGTCAGACCGTATTTTGTCTCATACACTTCTCCGTGTGCGTTGATCTGCTTTGCTCCGACACCCTGTGCAATCGTTCCGGTCGGAGCGATCGTATCTTTACAGCGCAGGGCGATAAAGCGCATCTCAAATGTGGTCATCTCGGCTCCGGCTTCCATTCCCATGGCATATCCGGCACCGGTGTTAAACGGCGGATACCACATTTTATGACGGGAAAAACCCGGATTGTTCGGGCGGTAAAGTCCTGCGGCTCCTCCGGTTGCGATCAGCACTTTTTTTGCGCGGATCTCGTAGGCCGTACCGTCTGCAATGGAAAAACCGACGGCTCCTTCGATCTTATTATTGTTTACCAGATAATCGGTAATGTTTAACTGGTTGATGACGGTCACATCGTCTAATTTGCTGACAGCATCTGCAAGAAGCGGCTTGAAGTTTTCGCCGTTGATCTTGATATTGCGGTTTCCTCTTGCCACATACTCGCCGTTTTCGTCTTTTAAGATGACCAGACCAAGCTGTTCCATTTTGGCGGTCACACGGTTGAGTCCTTCGGACATGGTCAAAAGCAGATCCGGCCGGACGATGCCGTCGGCATCTTTTGTGGCGTAGTCCACGTAATCCTGCGGAACATGACCTTTGGTGATATAGGCATTGAGCGCGTTGACTCCGGCTGCCAGACAGCCACTGCGCTTGATGTTGGCTTTTTCTGCTATGATTATGGAATAATCAGATTGTTCACGGATGGTCATTGCCGCGTAGCAGCCTGCTGTGCCGCCGCCGATGATGAGGACATCCGTATGGAGTATTTTTTCCCCCTCGATTTTCATAAGTAATCCTTCCTTGTGATTAAATGTAGAAGACCTCGCCTTCCTGCATCTCTCTATTTTCTACGAGATAGGTCTGGTTTTCATCAAATATATACAGGCGGTAAATTAAGACATATACCTGTTCTCCAATTTCAACCGGATCTTTTTCAAGTGAGCGCTCGGTGACGATCGGGATGCCTCCCACATCAACGACAACATCCAGATGATTTCCTCGGAATATCACATCTTTTACGATTCCACGCTCGGCGGCACTCATATGCTGTGGTGGCTCGCTTCTGGACATGCGGACAAATTCCGGACGGATAACTGCGTGGGTTGCGCCCTCGACCGGATCAAATCCAAGCAGACGCTCATAATGCTCTACGATCGAGGAACGGCCGATAAACTGTGCCACGAACGGGGTGTCCGGTGATTTATAAATTTCCATCGGCGTTCCCATCTGCTCGATATGTCCATGGTTTGTGATGATAATCTCATCGGCCACCTCGACGGCTTCATCCTGATCATGGGTGACAAAAATGCTTGTAATGCCAAGCTTTACAACCATCTCGCGAAGCCAGTTGCGAAGTTCGGTGCGGACTTTTGCATCGATTGCCGCAAACGGCTCATCGAGAAGAAGTACCTGCGGATTCGGTGCCAATGCGCGGGCAAATGCCACTCGCTGACGCTGCCCGCCGGACAACTGGTTCGGATAACGCTTTTCCATTCCACTTAATCCGGTCAGTTCCAACAGTTCGGTCACGCGCTTTTTGATTTCTTTTTTCGGCACCTTGGCAAGTTCGAGACCAAAAGCTACGTTGTCGTAGACGGTCATATAACGAAACAATGCATAGTTCTGAAATACAAAACCGATGCCTCGTTTTGCCGCCGGCACATCGTTGACACGCTGCCCGTCAATATAGATATCGCCGCTGTTTGGTGTCTCAAGCCCTGCAATCATGCGAAGCAGAGTGGTCTTTCCGCTTCCGGAAGGTCCAAGCAGTGCGACTAATTTTCCTTTTTCAATGCCAAAGCTGACATGATCGGAAGCCCGGAAGTTTCCGTAATTTTTACAAATATCTCTCATTTCCACGTACATAGCCTGACTCCTTACTGTATCCCTTTACTGTTTTTGCTTCTGTATTCAAAAATGTTTCTGAGTATCAGCACGATCACCGCAATAATGACCAGAATGGAAGATACTGCAAATGCGGAGGTGATGGAAGTATCCGTCCCCGACATATATAAGGCATCAATCTCCAGCGGCAGGGTAAATGTCTGCCCTCTGGTCTTTGAGAGTGCATTGACTGCTCCAAACTCGCCTAACGCACGCGCCGTACATAAAATGATACCATAGATCAGTCCCCATTTCATCTGGGGAAGGGTAATTTTCCGGAAAATCGTAAATCCCCCGGCTCCCATCAATGCTGCAGCCTCTTCTTCGTCTTTGCCCTGTGCATTTAAGATCGGGATGATCTCACGCGATACAAACGGGAAAGTGACAAAAATTGTGGCAAGCACCACACCCGGTAACGCAAACGTAATGCGGATGTTTGTTCCGAAAAACTGGTTGATCGCCCGGATTGCCGGATACGTCCAGCCGAGTCGTCCGAAGGTCATCAAAAAGGCAAGACCTACAATGACGGGAGAGATCGAAAACGGGATATCGATCAGCGTGGCAAGCACCTGTTTCCCGCGGAAAGAAAACTTTGTCAGAAGCCATGCCGCCATGATTCCGAAAAACGTATTGACAACTACCGCGATCACAGTTGCAAGCAATGTAACCAAAAGAGCCGAACGCACATATTCGGTTGTGATCGCCTGCAGATAAAAAGCAAATCCTTCTTTCAATGCACTGAAGAGAATCGAAAACAGGGGAAGAATCAGCATAACAAATATGAAAAGAACGCTGATGGCTATTAAGATGTATTTCGTACTTTTCTTTTGTTCCATAAAAACGAACTTCCTTTCTTAAAACAAACTGGCTGGTTTCCCGTTGTACTTACACATTGTTGGTTCTGGCTGCCTGTTTCATCTGTACGATATTCACAGCAAGCAGTAAAACAAACGATAAAATCAACATTACCAGCGCGATTGCCGTGGCACTCGCATAATCAATATACCCAAGCTTCTGCATGATCACATAGGAGATCACCTGCGTATGTTCCCTTGCACTGTTTCCGGATATGTAAATGACACTTCCGTACTCACCAATCCCTCTGGCAAAGGCAAGCCCAAATCCGGTTAAAACCGGGGGCATCATCTCCGGCAGAAGCACTCTGCGGAAGGTCTGAAACCGGTTGGCTCCAAGCATAAATGCCGCTTCCTCATACTGTCCGTCGAGTTTTTCAAGCACCGGCTGCACGGCACGGATGACAAACGGAATTCCGACAAACACCAGTGCAATGACCAGTCCCAGATGTGTGTAGGATACTTTGATGCCAAGTTTTGCAAGCGGAGTCCCGAGGATTCCGTTTTCGGAATACATTTTAGAAAGTGTGATACCTGCTACCGAAGTCGGCAGTGCAAACGGAAGCTCAATACAGCCATCGAGGATACGTTTTCCCGGAAACTCATATCTTACAAGCACCCAGGCAATGATCACACCGAACACACTGTTTATAAGTGCCGCAATAAACGAACATCCGATGCTGGTCGCAAATGCATGCCGCACGGTCGGCTTCGTGATCAGGGACCAGAACTCTGCCGGACGCAGTTTTAATGCGGAAACCATCACAGATGCCAGCGGGATCAGCACAATCAGGGAAAGCATTGTCACTGTAATTCCCAATGTGAGGTGATACCCCGGTATCACACGTACTTTTTTTGTCTTATTCGTTGCCGTAGATTTCATCAAACATTGCTCCATCGTCAAAATAGTTCTTATATGCTTCGTTCCAGCCGCCGTAATCTTTGATCGTATATAATTTCACATTCAGGTCAAAACGGTCGGAAAATTCTTTCAGGATTGATTCATTGCTCGGGCGGTATCCATATTCTGCCGCCAGCCGCTGCGCATCATCGGTGTACAGATAATTCAGGTACTCGCGGCTCACTTCCTGCGTGCCATTGGCATCTGCGTTGTCATCCACAATCGCCACACTCGGCTGTGCCAGAATACTGACACTCGGCGTAATCATCTCATATTCATCCGGATAACTTTTCATCGTGGTAATTGCCTCATTTTCCCACGCGATCAGCACATCCCCTTTCTGGTTTTCCACAAACGTGGTAGTGGAACCGCGTGCTCCGGAATCCATGACGGAAACCTGCGAGTAAAGTTTCTGCAGAAATGCTTTCTGTTCCTTCTCATCATCGGTCTGCTCCTTTATATAGGAAAGTGCTGCTAAAAAGTTCCAGCAGGCACCACCACTGCTCTTCGGGTCCGGGGTGATGATCTCGACCTTTTTATTTACCAGATCGTCCCAGTCTTTGATCTGTTTCGGATTGCCTTTCCGGACGAGGAAAACAATCGTCGAAGTGTATGGGGAACTGTCATCGGCAAATTCCTGTTCCCAGCCTTTTTCAATCAGTCCGGTCTGCTCGATCAGTGTGATATCATGCTCAAGTGCCAGTGTCACGACATCAGCGTTACATCCCTCCACGACGGAACGCGCCTGTGCACCGGAACCTCCGTGGGATTGAATAATATTCACTTCTTTTCCCGTTTTTTCCTTATAATATTTCTCAAACAGAGGATTATATGCTTCATAAAATTCTCTTGTCGGATCGTAGGAGACGTTGGTGATTGTCCGTACATGACTCTTTTTGCTTCCGCATCCGGTACATCCAATCAACAGAATTGCCGCCATGGACAGTACCGCTATTTTCTTTACCATTGAAAATGATTTTCGCTTCATGCTCCCGCCTCCCTTGACTTTCGTTTATCATACCCCTTAATTCCTATCATGTCAATAGGTATTGTAGGAATAATTTTCCTTTCTTTCTACGGTACCATGGAAAGATTGAATTTTGCTTGAATCTCAATGCCGGGATTTTTCTCTTACATAATGACATGGTAATAAATTTTCAAAAAGTTTTCCGGATTTATTGGCACTTGAACAAATACGTTGAATACTCTATAATAAGTAGAAAACCTGTGCCCTGCGGTACATTTTTAATGTATCCCAATCGCATCTGGCTTTTTATTACACATTACGAGGAAATTTTATGAAAAAAAATACCCTGCGGCATTCCCTTCTGCTGCTTCTGACTGCAGCTATCTGGGGATTTGCCTTTGTTGCACAGAGTGTGGGAATGGACTATGTGCAGCCTTTTACCTTTACTGCTGCCCGCTCACTGATCGGGGGGATCGTACTGCTTCCGTTTATTTTTATCCGGGCGCAGAAAACCGGCCGGACTTCTGAGGAAAAATCCGCTTCCTGGAAACAGGCACTGCCCGGAGGCATCATCTGCGGTGTTCTGCTGTGTATCGCATCGAATCTGCAGCAGATCGGCATACAATATACGACCGTTGGAAAAAGCGGGTTTATCACAGCAATGTACATCGTGCTTGTTCCGGTACTCGGTATACTTTTTCACAAGAAAACCGGTATCCGCGTGTGGATCTCTGTGGCACTTGCTGTATGCGGACTGTATCTTTTATGTATGACCGGAGGTTCCTTTCGTCTGCAGCGCGGAGATCTGTATACACTCTGCTGTGCGCTCATATTTTCCCTGCAGATTCTTGCCGTGGATCACTATGCACCGATCGCGGATAATGCCATACTGGCATGCATCGAATTTTTCACCTGTGGCATCTGTTCCCTGATCCCGATGTTTTTACTAGAACAGCCACGGATGCACCTGATTCTTGCCGCATGGCTGCCGATCCTGTATGCAGGCATACTCTCCAACGGTGTGGCCTACACTCTGCAGTTTTTTGCACAGCGGGGACTTCCTGCCTCTACAGCCTCTCTGCTAATGAGCACGGAATCCGTGTTCTCGCTTCTGGCAGGTTTTCTCATCCTACACCAGATGCTGAACGGCCGCGAGCTTACCGGATGTGTACTGATGTTTGCCGCCATTATTCTTGTACAAATAAAAGGAAAAGAAAAGGAGTCGATTAATTCATGAAAAATATCATTGAAAACGAAGTCGGGGCCATCCTGACAGATATCCTTGACGATTATAAAAAAGGACGCGCAGTTGATAAGATGGATATCTACAACCAGCCGGATAAAACCGAAATTATGGACATTCTTGACCGTCTGTTTTCCATTGTTTATCCGGGATTTTTCCGCGATAAAACCCACAAAATCTACAATATTGAACACAGTGTGTCTACCATGATTGAAGATGTAATGTTCCACCTGAACAAACAGATCTGTGTTGTCTTAAAATATACGAAAGAATTCGGTGACAATGAGGAAGAAAAACTGGAACAGTTTGCACAGAAAGCAACCGTTTCTTTCATGCGGCGGATTCCAAAGGTCCGTGAATACTTAGAGACCGATCTGCAGGCCGCTTACGATGGCGATCCTGCTGCACGCAGCAAAGACGAGATCGTATTTTCTTATCCGGGACTTTATGCCATCACGGTATACCGTCTGGCGCATGAGCTGTTTCTGCTTGGTGTTCCGCTTATCCCGCGTATGATGACGGAACAGGCACACAGCAAAACCGGTATCGACATCCATCCGGGTGCAACCATCGGCAAATATTTCTTTATTGACCACGGAACCGGCATCGTGATCGGTGAAACGACCATCATCGGCTGCCATGTCAAACTGTATCAGGGTGTTACACTTGGTGCCCTTTCCACCAAAGGCGGTCAGAAACTGCGCGATGTGCGTCGCCATCCAACCATCGGCGACAATGTAACAATCTACTCCGGTGCTTCCATCCTCGGTGGGGAAACTGTCATTGAGGAGGGGGTTGTAATAGGTGGTAACTCATTTATTACCCAGTCCATTAAAAAAGGCACCAAGGTCAGTGTCCGCAACCAGGAACTGATCTACCACAGTGATGATGAATCACTTCACCACAAAGAACAGGATGAATCCTGGTTTTACATTATCTGATAGTTACAAAAGGGGATTTTATGGATACAAAAGCTTTCCGGGAAGGATTCCGCGATGGCATTCCCATCGGACTTGGATACCTCGCTGTTTCTTTCTCTTTAGGTATTTCTGCAAAACAGGCTGGTCTGACTCCGCTTCAGGGGTTCGTGACCAGCTTTCTGGAAAATGCATCGGCCGGCGAATACATCGCATTTACTCTGATCGGTGCCGGTGCCACATATATTGAACTGTGTCTGATGACAATCATCGCCAATGCACGCTATCTTCTGATGAGCTGCGCCATGAGCCAGCGGTTTTCACCGGATACGCCGATGATTCACCGGTTTCTTGTCGCATTTGACCTGACGGACGAGCTGTTTGGCATTGCCATCGGGCGCCCCGGATATCTCAATCCCTACTACAGTTACGGTGCCTTTCTTGTCGCACTTCCTGGCTGGTCCATCGGAACCGCCGCCGGTGTCATCGCCGGCAATCTGCTGCCGGGTGATATGGTAAAAGCACTAAGCGTTTCTTTGTTTGGTATGTTTCTGGCAATCATCATCCCGCCTGCCAGAAAAGACAAAGTCGTGCTGGTGTTGATCATCATCAGTTTTGCAGCAAGTTACCTGTGCAGCCGTCTCCCGGTTATCCGTGACATTTCCAGCGGAACGCGCACGATCATCCTGACACTGATCATCGCAGGAATCGCCGCATGGCGTTTCCCTCCGCAGACGGAGATCACTCCGGAAAATGCTGACGCACAAAAAGAACAGGGGGCAGATGTATGAGTGGAAATATTTATATCTACATTGCAATCGTAGCGATCACCAGTTATCTGATCCGCGTGCTTCCGCTGACGCTGATCCGCAAGCCGATCAAAAACCGGTTTATCCGTTCTTTCCTGTATTATGTACCTTATGTCACACTTGCGGTTATGACCTTTCCGGCAATCATTGATGCCACAGCCACACCGCTTGCAGGAGCACTTGCTCTAATTGCCGGCATCTTTATGGCATGGAAAGGACTCGGACTTTTCCCGGTTGCGATCGCCTGCTGCATCATTGCTTACCTTGGTGGACTGATTTTTTAATAAAAAAGTGCCTGCATCATTTTTTGATCCAGGCATTTCTTCTATCCCCAAAGTGAAAATAAAAATACTACGATTCCAAGAATAACAAGAATCACACCCGTCACACGGTTCAGTGTTTTCGGTGTGGCTTTATTTGCAAATACCGCAGCAATTCTCGCCCAGATCAGGGTAAATATCACACATAAAATAAATACCATCCAATCCGGCTGTCCACCTATGGCAAAATGTGAAACTGCACCTGTAAATGCAGTAAATGCCATAATAAATACGCTGGTTCCCACAGCCATTTTTAGTTCATATCCAAGCACTGTGGTAAGTATAAGAAGCATCATCATGCCTCCGCCGGCACCGATAAATCCACAGATAAATCCGATACAGATGCCACTGATCACAGACTGTATGGCGCGTTTTTTTGCCGACACCCCCTGCATTGCTTCTTTGGTTGTCATGACAGGACGGACAATAAATTTAATTCCCAGCAGAAACGTCATAAAGACGGAAAAATTTCCCATGGCGGCAGATGGTACCAGACTTGAAACATAACTTCCTACCACCGTAAATGCAAGAACACTCACCATCATAATCAATCCATTCCGGATGTCCAGATTTTTGTTTTTACCATATGTATACGCGGACACTGCACTGGCAAGCACATCCGAAGACAAAGCAATCCCCACCGCCATATATGGTTCCATTCCAAGGAATGTGATGAGCATGGGGCTGATAACCGCTGCCGCACTCATCCCGGCAAAACCGGTTCCAAGTCCGGCTCCCATACCTGCAAAAAATGTTACTAGAATCGTAAATAATACTTTCATTCTCCTGTATCTCTCCTTTGTTCCAGATAACGGGTAATTTTAGCACATTTTTCAAAACAAATCCAGCATGTTATCCAGATAAATTTCTTCCCGGACATGCAGCTGATATTGTGGCTTTGTCATGTAATATAGCAGAAACTCTAAAATCAGTGCACTTCCAAGTCCCCGTCCCTCGATCTTAAAATTAGAAAATCCCATTGGAAAGTAAACATTTTGGATTGCCTCTATTCCAATAAATCCCGGATTTTGCATGGCTTTGGAAAAGCAATATCCCTGCTCAGATTCCGGTGCCGTACAGTGATGTTCCCTATTTTCTCCAAGATTCTTGCGGCTGACCGCTTCATAACAGGCTTTCCTGTCCTTACAGCCAAACCAGCAGCATTCATTGCACAAAAACTCCACCTTGTCTTTTTCTGGCCAAGACAGTGTCTTCCATCGGTCATAGGCTTTATTTAAGCGAAAATCAGGAACAACATACCGGAAATCTTCACGTCGTATTTCCTCTACCAGCTGCTTAAAATCCGTGATTACTTTTGTGGTGGACGAAACAAAATAAAGGTGCGGATAATGTTTTTTCAGATATTCCAACAGCAGATCCGAATGGACAATCACACCGTTTTGCACATCTTTATTTTCTTCCAGTAAAGCACAGAGCGCATTGCATTTCCGGTCAGAAAGATGCTTCTCTTTTAAAAGAGAGTTGCTGAAGGTCAGCCGCGCGGATATTCCATACTCCTGCATCAGTGCCAGAACTTCTTTCGGATCATTCTCTCCAAAACCGGCACGTCCGCCGCCCCAGATACAATCTGCCGGAGCTCCATAGATCGAACCGATTTCACACCAGTCATAAAACCAGTCCCTGTGCTCCCGATATAACGGAAGAAACACGCGGTATAGTTCATAAAATTCAAACAAGCCCGGAAGGTGATAATACGCTTTTACCATTCTGTACATTCCTCTCATTTTTTATCATAACGGTTCAGACCACCTCAGAATAGTTACTTTATTAAATACAAAATCAACCCGGACATCACCCCGATTCCAATAATACAGATAATCATACCTCCAATGACCGTCACAGTTCTTCCTTCATCCGATAATTCCGCATTCTGAAACTGCCATCTGCGCAGAAAAAAGTATACCTTATCCGGATAATAAATCTGTACGATTCCAAGCACATAAATAAGGACTCCCAATACCGTAAATCCCCAAAATGAAATCGACTCCAGATTGCCGTAAAGAATACGTCCCAGCACATTGCTGTATGCCGCATCACTGACCGTATGTTTGTCATCTGATGCAAAACTCTGCATTTCATCCCAGCCCACAGGGCTTCCATCTGCTGCGAGTAACTGATCCCCCGTCCATGTGCCGTTTATCGTATCATCCGCAAATGAAAACGTGACCTGATCCCCTTTCATGGTATAGGAAACATTCTGTTTTTTTCCATCTGCCACAAGTAAAAAAGTATCATCTTTTGTTCGTTCAACATAGTTGACTGTGTTGTGCACAAACTTATCTGCACGGACTTTGTAATAAAAATCATCCCCAATAAAAACGCCTTTTCGCAGCGTAAAATATCCACCGATTGCAACTGCAAAAATGGCAATTATAATCAAAAAAACAAGTCCCAAATGCTCTTGGATTTTCTTCATTTCCGTCCTCCTTCTCTTTAAAAAAAAGCCATTCTCTCCTGCGAAAATGGCTTCTGAAATACTACTACTTATTTTCAAAATTAACACTGCGGATCATGTTACGGTTGATAAACTGTGTTCCCTTTTTCGGTGTCTCGATCTTCACCCACTGCGCATCCACGTCCATCAGTTTTCCTTTGATACCACCCATATCATTAAATAAACTTACCGCACAATCTTTTCCTATATAAGTATCTAAAATTGAACCACTCATCATTTCGTCTTCCTTCCCATTTTCTGTCACTGTAAACAGCTCAGTATCCTGCATTGCCAGCATATTCCATGTATTTACCATATTGAAATAATTGACTGCTGCCATTGTTGTTGCGATATCCATACCTTCATCACCTCATAGATATCAGTGTAGCATTCTTTGTGCACACTTGCAATTACTTTCTCCCTCTTTCCCTCTCCGACATCGGAACTTCATTTTTCATGTAAGTATCCCACACCTGCATCCGATCCTGCTCATCCAGTTTGCGCAAAACTTTTGCCGGAACACCTGCCACAATACAGTTATCCGGAACATCGCGGGTTACGACTGCCCCTGCCGCCACAATACAGTTCTTTCCGATGGTCACTCCGCCACAGATCGTTGCACTCGAACAAATCCAGCTTCCGCTTCCGATATGGATGGGCTTTGCATACTCCAGGTCATGAAAACCATCCGGATACTGCTGCGGCAGCCGCTCATCGGAAAGAAACGGATGACACGGGGTTGCAATCGTCACGTTTGCGCCTACCCACACACCATCCTCCAGCGTAATCGGCGCACAGTCCAGAAATGTACATTTATAGTTGACAAAACAGCCTTTTCCAAAATGGATATTGACACCATATTCACAGTAAAATGGGGCAAAAATGGCTGCTCCTCCATCCTTTGCAGATGGAATCAGTTTTTCTAACAAACGCTGTTTTCTTTTTTTCCTCCACAGCGGAGTGCGGTTGAATTTATCACAGGTTTCCATGCCAAATTTATGATATTGTTCCAGATCTTTGCTGTCGGCATTGTAAAGTCTGCCGGCTTTCATTCGTTCCCAGTTATTCATGTTTATCTCCCTCTTTTTTATTTCCTTTAGTATAACAAACTTTTGCAATACAGGAAACTGAAGAACAGCTGCACCGGCATACTTCCCGTTTAAAGCATTTGCAGAACAACCAGACCAAATTTACTGCGATACCGGACAGTTCCTCCGATGAATTTGGTGACTATCTGGTTCTCTTAGGTGCTATTATGCGCGAGGAAATGATGATTGACTGGCTAAAAAAATGTATCAAACTGCTCGGTTAACATGCTCCCTCTCCCTTCAAATAGGCGATCACTTCGAATAGATCCGGTAACACCACCTCTGCTTTTTCCTGCATTTCTTCATTTGCAGGCAGCAGATCCGGAACCATGATCGGAAGCAAATGTCCTGCATGTGCCGCACGAATCCCATTGTAGGAATCCTCAATCGCATACGCGCGCTCCGGTGCAACCCCAAGTTCTGCACAGGCCTTTAAGAAAATGTCCGGTGCCGGTTTGCTGTGCTCCACCATATCCCCGCAGATCACATTGTCAAAAAAATTCAAAATTCCAGCATCCTTTAATTGGTTTGTCACGGTCTGTCTGCGTGTCGAAGATGCCAGCGCAATTTTCTTTCCATCTTCTTTTAAAAAGGTGAGCAGTTCCACAACCCCCGGCTTCATCGGGAGCCTGCCGCCATCGTATCTGCTGTGATAGATAGCAGAGGACTCTTTCGCATAAATATCATACGGAAAATCCTCCCCATAAATTTCCAGCATAATCTCCCGCGTCCGTTTCATCGTCGTCCCCGTACAGGAAAGCACCGCTTTCTCAATATCTGGAATCTGGTATTTATCTGCAAGCTCCTTCCAGCACTGCATCACAGCCCGCTCAGAATCAAAAATCACACCGTCCATATCAAATACAACTGCATCGTAACCGGTTTTCTTTTCCATAGAATAATTTCCTTTCTGTCTTACGTGACAATTTTATTCTAACACGATTTATCCAATTAGTGCATGATAGATTCTCAGATCATCGTCCTTGAATACGTTAAATATGACTTTTTTTATTCTGCTGTCCTCATTGATATAATTCTTTACCGTCTCGGTAGCGATTTCTGCCGCCCTTTGCTGTGGAAAACGAAACACCCCCGTTGACAGACAACAAAAAGCTACGGACTCTGCTCCCGTGTCCGCCGCCAGCTTGAGACATTCTCTGTAGCAGCTTGCCAGCAATTCTTCCTCTTTTCCTGTAACCTCCCACTGTATGATCGGTCCTACGGTGTGAAGAATATATGTTGCCGGAAGATTATAACCGGACGTAATCTTTGTCTTTCCGGTTTCTTCTTCATGTCCCTGCTTTTTCATAATTTCATACATTTTCAGGCGAAGTTCCATCCCTGCATATGTGTGGATAACCCCCCCTCGATAAAACTTTCTAATATTGCTCCTCGTTCTATCAGTCTGTGGGTTCGCTTTTTTCTTTCTTCAAGGCTTGCCATTTTCTTTAATTTCTTCTCTTGATTTTTAAGCTGAGATAATTGCTTTTCATATTTTTCTTTTTCTTCTTTCTTGCTTTCAATCTCTGCTTTTACCTTTTCTAATTCTGTTTTATTGTTCATAAAAATCATCTCCTTTCATATTTTGGGCAAAGAAAAAGGCTAAATACCTTTTCAGATAAATAGCCTTTTCATTTCAATTTTCAGTTATATATTCTATTTATTTATTAG
>ERZ1027010.128-NODE-128-length-28158-cov-5.536669_pt1 | contig 28158 bp, 18 predicted proteins | sample MGYA00519448_ERZ1027010 | MGnify/ENA primary metagenome ERZ1027010 (study PRJEB26926, sample SAMN06164694) | human gut metagenome | biome: ENVO:00009003; feature: ENVO:2100002; material: ENVO:00002003 | host: Homo sapiens | place: USA | collected 2012 ... | reverse complement strand
CCGCCGTCGATCCGGATGTGCCGGTCGCGCCTTTCGTGCCGTTTGCCGAGCCGGACGATCCGGATGTGCCGGACGTGCCGCTGCCGGCGGAATCGCCCGCCTGGTCGAATCGGACAACGCCGCGCTGCTTGTCGAAGCTGGCTTTCTTGATCGTCACCGTCGCGCTGCTTGCCTTCAGGCCGTGCTCTTTCGCAACGGACGCGTCGATGGTGACGGTGTAATCGCCATCATCGGCAACGGAAAACGCCCACTTGCCGTCGGCAGCGGTTTTGGTTTCCGCGGTTGCCTTGCCGGACAGCGTGATGGTGACGTCGGCGATCGGCTTCTTGTCGGCGTCCTGCAAGATGCCGTTGACGCAGCCGTTGCTGGCGGTCGGATTGCATTCATCGACGGCCTGCGCGCCGGAATCGGCTGCGGACGCGATGGCGGGAGGGAGTACGAAAAGCATCGAGAGAACGGCGACAATCGAACAGAGTATGACGATTCCCGGTCGACGATGCCGTGTGAGATACGTTACGGCTGTCATAGGTTTTTCCTCTCTTGTTGTTTTCACAACGTAGGAGAGGAAACAGCTCGCGCGGTTGCGCTCAGATTTCCTGAACGTTACCCGATGACCGCCCGTGTAACGTGAAAATTACGCGCGGCCGAGCCGGTGACAGCTATGCGTGGCCGCCCAGCATGGCGATGCCGAATCCGAGCGCCACGCAGGCGAGCGGCACCGCGACCGTGGCAGCGCCATAGCCCAGGGCCATGGCGAAACGGCGTTTGCGAATCAGCGACAGCACCTCGTTGATCGCCGACGAGAATGTTGAGAATCCGCCGAGGAACCCCACAACGAACGTCATTACCGTGCCCATATCAACCGACTGCGCATAGTACGACATCATGGCGATGCCGGCGCACAGGGAGGCGACGCCGTTGATGACGAGCGTGGCCAGGGGGAAGCTGTGGTTGCCGTCACGGTTCCAGCTGCGTTGGATCGACACGTCAAGCACATAACGGGCCATGGCGCCGATGCCGCCGAACAGGCAGATCATCCAGGTCATCAGCGCACCTCCCCTGTGGTCGGGTCGGCGACGAGCGGGATTTCCGCGGTGACCGGCTTGGGTTCGAAGCTGGGCAGAGGTGCGACGGGTTGCGATGACTGCGGCTGCGATTCGATTTTCGACACCTGCCCGGTCTGCGCGACCTGCTGGGCGACCTGGGCCGCCTGCTGTGCCGCCTGCGCGGCCTCCAACGCGGCCTGCGCGGCCGAATGCGCCGCATCCGCCACCTTCACGTGGCGCACGCCCTGCGCGTCCGGCACGTTGTTCTGCACATTTTGCGCGGCCGGCACGTCCGAATCGCCCGAATCGGCCATGGGGACCGTCTGCGTAACACTCTGCGTAGCCGATACTGCAGTGTCGGTCATCTGGACGTTCTGCACAGTATCGTACGCGTCCGATTCACCCGAATCGGACATTGAGGATACGGAAGCCGTGGAAGCATCGGCGATCGCGTTACGGACCCGCTTGCGTGTGCCGCGCGCCAGCAACGCCTGCATCAGCGCCACGCCAACCGCGGCCGCGATCAGACCGCCGGCGAAACTTCCCGCAAGATAGCCGAGCGCGCTGCCGAAACGCTGCTCGCGCATGCCTTCCATGGTTTCCAACATCACGCCGGACATCGTCGACAGTCCGCCAAGCAAACCAAGCCCGACGCCACGGCTGACGACCTGCCGCACCCTGCGGCGCAGCCACGACGCGGTCGCCATGTATTCGGTCAGCATCGCAAACAGGAAGCAGGCGAGCATATTCGACACGAACGTGCCCACCACGAACGGCGAACCGTTCACCGACGGCAGCAGCAGGTCCGTGGCGCGACGGAAACCGACGCCGACGAAGCCGCCGACGAACACCACGAGATACATCAGACCATCGGCAAGAGGGTTGAATCGCGCCTGCATGCGTTTCATCGGCGCGAGCGGAATCTGCGGCGGATGCTTGGATGCGGCGGCACCGGACGGGCGCACATCCGCGCGCGCCACTTCGGCGACGTCGATCGACTGTGTGGCGGGATTCGGCTCATCACCCGCGTTTGGCGAGTCTGCCGCCCGTTGTTCTTGCGATTCCATCACGTTCCCCTTGTACTTGGCTTTCCGCGGACAGCGTCGTTCCGCCCCAGCCATACGGCAACGAGCTGGCCGCAGGTGCCGTCTTCTTAACCTTGTACGAGTCTACACGTGCGTTGCAACCAAACATCGAACATGTCCGATTCGGTGGATAACTGTGGATAACTTCGGGTGGCCCTAGACGTCTACGAATGGTTATGGAAGACAGTAAGGCCGCGTCAGACGGACACGTCGCACAACCGCCGCATCGCATGCCGTGCGTCGCTTTCGTCCTCGCCGCTGAACAGCACGACCAGATAGTCGCCGGCACGCAGCCGCGTATCGCCATGCGGCACGATCTGCCGTTCGCCGCGACGCAGGCCAATCACCAGACAGCCGTACGGCCAGCGCACGTCACGCATCAGCTTGCCGTCCGCGGTCGCGCCCATTTCCACAGGCAGTTCCATGATGCCGTTGTCGATGCGATTGGCGATTGCCGTCGTGCCGCCTTGCGCGCGCATGTACCGTTCCAGCAGCTCGCCGTAGATCGGTTTCGTACGCAGCAGGTCGGAGACGAGCAGCGCGATGAACGCGACGGCGGCGACCGGCAGCATGTGCGTCAACGTGCCGGACATTTCCACGGCCAGCAGAATCGACGTGATCGGTGTTTTCACGGACGCGGCCAGCGTGCCCGTCATCACGCATACCGCGAAAATCGCCACGGAATCGGACGGCAGGTTGCCGAACTGGTGCAACGTCTCGCCGCAGATACCGCCGGCGAGTGAGCCAACCGCGAGAATCGGCATGAAAATGCCGCCGGGAGCGCCTGAACCGAAGCTGGTGGAGGTGAACAGCACTTTCACCACGAACAGCACGCACAGCATGCCCAAGCCGACGCGCGCATGCTCGGCCATGGCGATCAGGTTCGAGCCGCCGCCGAGCACGTCAGGCAGCCAAATGCCGATTGGCAGCGCGAGTGCGATCGCGATCAAAGGGCGGCTCCATGCGGGAAGCTTGCCGTACAGCGTTTGGAAGCCGAGCAGCGAACGGTTCATCAGCGAACCAGCCAAACCGGCCACCAATCCCAGCGGAATCAGCCACCCGTATTCGCCGAGCGGCAGTTGGCCGATGGTGCCGAAGTCAAGCACCGGACGCAGGCCGAAACAGTATTTCGATACGAAATCGGCGGTCAGGGACGCGGCGGTGGCGCCCATCAGAATCGCGGGCGAAAAACTGCGATGCACCCCTTCCAAAGCGAACATCATGCCGGACAGCGGCGCGCTGAACGCGGCGGACAAGCCGGCCGCGGCACCGGCGGTGACCAGATAATGCTCCTGCACGTCCTCACGTTTCTTGCCGCGCAGCCGGTGCGATAGGAACTGCGCGCCCGATGCGCCGATTTGGATGGACGGTCCTTCGCGGCCGAGCGAGAGGCCGAAGAGCGATCCGAGCAGGCCTCCGATGAAGCGAACCGGCAGAATCGTCTGCCATCGCATTTTCAGGCCGCAGATCACCACGCCGTTGGTTTGCGGAATGCCGCTGCCGCCGGCCATCGGCTCTTTTTTGACCATCCATGCGATGGCGAGCGCGGCTGCGATTGCGGCGACCGCCCACGGTGCGACCAGCCACGGGGTTTCGCGGATGCGCGCGTAGATCCAGCGCGCGGTGTCGGTGCCGTATTCGATGCCGAGACGGTAGAGGACGACGAGGAAGCCGGAAATCAGGCCGACGAGAATGCCGGCAGCGGCCATCTTCCATTTCAGGTGGTCGAATCGCGGGACCAGTTTGCTGAACCTGTCAAACCTGTCGAACCTGTCGTTAGGCGGCATTGCAGTCATCGCACTCCCCTTTTCCGTTCCTCCGCCGCGCACCCCGTCGGTGTGTATGCGGTGTGCGTCATACGCGAACGCCATCGCACGCACCATACGCAAAGTGCCGGCAGGCACAGGCCCACCGGCACTTGTCATTGACGTTCGTTGCCGACGTTCATATCGACGAATCAGCCGAATCAGCTTCAGTCGATCAGCGAGTTGATCTGGATGATGTGGTCGCGCTGCGGGCCGGTGCCGATCACGGAAATGCGGCAGCCGGACAGTTCCTCAAGACGCTTGACGTAATCCTGGCAGGTCTTCGGCAGATCGTTGAAGTCGTGGACCTGGGAAATGTCCTCGTCCCAACCCGGCATGGACTCGTAAATCGGCTTCGCGGCGGCGAATTCGGCCTGGTCGGTCGGCATATCGTCGCGACGCTCGCCGTTGACGTCGTACGCCACGCACAGCGGGATTTCCTTGAGGCCGGTGAGCACGTCGAGCTTGGTGAGCACGATGTCGGTCAGGCCGTTGACCTGGGCCGCGTAACGGTTGACGACCGCGTCGAACCAACCGCAGCGACGCGGGCGACCGGTGGTCACGCCGTACTCGTGGCCTTGGGCGCGCAGCCATTCGCCGTCCTCGCCGAACAGTTCGGTCGGGAACGGGCCTTCGCCCACGCGGGTCACATACGCCTTGGAGACGCCGATCACGCGGGTGATCTTGGTCGGGCCAACGCCGGTGCCGGTGCAGGCGCCGCCGGCGGTCGGGTTGGAGGAAGTCACGAACGGGTAGGTGCCGTGGTCCACGTCGAGCATGGTGGCCTGGCCGCCTTCGAACAGCACGGTCTTGCCCTCGTCGAGCGCCTTGTTGAGCACCAGGGAGGTGTTGGCCACGTACGGCTTCAGGCGTTCGCCGAGCTTGAGCAGCTCGTCGGTGGTCTCGTCCACGTCGATCGGGCGACGGTTGTACAGCTTGACGAGCATCTGGTTCTTCTGATGCAGGCTGGCCTCGACCTTGTCATGCAGATGCTCCGCGTTGAACAGGTCGTGCACGCGGATGCCCACGCGGTTGATCTTGTCGGCGTATGCCGGGCCGATGCCACGGCCGGTGGTGCCGATCTTGTGCTTGCCGAGGAAGCGTTCGGTCACCTTGTCGAGCACGCGGTGATACGGGGCGATGATGTGCGCGCTTTCGCTCACCAGCAGTCGGGAGCAGTCCACGCCACGGCTTTCAAGGCCGTCGATCTCCTGGAACAGCACTTCCGGATCGACGACGACGCCGTTGCCGATGACGGGGGTGGTGTTGGGGCTGATGATGCCGGACGGCAGCAGGTGCAGTGCGTACGATTCGTCGCCGACGACCACAGTATGGCCAGCGTTATTGCCGCCGTTGAAACGGGCGACGTAGTCGACCTTCGTGCCGATCAGATCCGTTGCCTTACCTTTGCCCTCGTCTCCCCACTGGGCACCGATCAAAACAATTCCAGGCATGTTGTTGCACCTCCGTGCGTACGCGATTCTGCCTTAAGCCTTGCGCCTAAAGCCTTACAAAGGTTACTCTTCACCCTCTACCGGGTCTGAGGGATGCTCACGGCTCCGGACCGACCGTAATCGGATTGCAACCGGTCCGAAAAACAGACCAGAAAACGCCCGAAAACAGTTCGAAAGACCGTTGGCTAGTTCAGCGCGCGCCCGGCACTGCCGAGCTGCTTGCATGCTTCGACCACACGCGCGGCCATCGCGGATTCAGCTTCACGACCCCAGGATCGCGGATCGTACAGCTTCTTGTTGCCCACCTCACCGTCGATTTTGAGCACCGAATCATAGTTGGAGAACATGTGACCGGCCACCGCACGGCTGAATGCGTACTGCGTATCGGTGTCGATGTTCATCTTCACCACGCCGTAGCTCACGGCCTGCGCGATCTCCTCCGGCGCGGAGCCGGAACCGCCGTGGAACACCAGGGCGAACGGCTTACCGGGAGCGACATCCAGCGAGTGCGCGGGGTCGGGCATTTCGCCGGCCTTGATCGCGAGCGCGACCGTGGTCTGGATTTCGTCGAGCAGTTCGGGGCGCAGTTTCACCACGCCCGGTTTGTATGCGCCGTGCACGTTGCCGAAGGTGAAGGCGGCCATGTAGCGTCCGCGCTCGCCGAGGCCGAGTCGTTGCGCGACGGTGATGCCTTGCGCGGGCGTGGAATACAGTTTGTCATTGATTTCGGCGCTGTGCCCGTCTTCTTCGCCACCGACCGCGCCGATTTCGATTTCCAGCACGGTGTGCGCGGCTTGGGATTTGTCGAGCAGTTCTTCTGCGATGTCGAGGTTTTCATCCAGCGGCACTGTGGAACCGTCCCACATGTGTGACTGGAAGGTCGGTTCCTGACCGCGCTTCACCTGTTCGACTTCATGGTCGAGCAAGAGGCGCACCCATTCGTCCAAATACTGTTTGGCGCAGTGGTCGGTGTGCAGGGCGATGGTGATGTTGGGGTATTTCGCCGCGACTTCGTGCGCGAAGGCTGCGAAGGCAAGCGAGCCGGTAACGCGGTCGTTGACGCGTTGCCCGGAGAAGTAGGCGGCGCCGCCTACGGAGACTTGGATGATGCCATCGGATTCCGCCTCGGCGAAACCCTGGAGTGCGGCGTTCAGGGTCTGCGTGCTGGTCACATTGATCGCGGGATAGGCGTAACCGCCGCGGCGTGCGGCGTCCAGCATTTGCGCATAACGTTCCGGCGTTGCAATAGTCATGCCTCCATTATCGCCCAACCCTATCCCACTTGTCATGTGACAACATTCGCCATCTTTCCTTTCCGTTTTCCCGACCGTCCGCTCCATATCCAGGTCGCCCGCCCCACTAGAGCCATATGCCGAGCGTTTTCGTCTCATATCCCGACACTTGCGGGACCGACCAATAAACATGGCGAAACCATTGCGATCGTTCCATCGGAAGTCATAGAATGTCCACCGGATCGCGCGACGAAGAGCCCAACCGGGTGTTCCCGCACGGGCATGCCGCCGCACGTAGATGTTGCGACCAATACCCGCGAGGAGGCTTGATGCACCAGGTTTTCGCCATCTTCCTTCGAGACGTGAAACGCATTCTGAAGAACCCCGTGGCGCTCGTCGTCACGCTGGGTGTGGCCATCATCCCATCACTGTACGCATGGTGCAATATCCTCGCCAACTGGGACCCGTACGCGAACACGGGCAACATCCAAGTCGCTGTGGCGAACGAGGACAAGGGCACAACCTCCACGCTGGTCGGCCATCTCGACGCTGGCCAGCAGACCGTCAACCAGCTTAAGAAGAACCATCAGCTCGGCTGGCGTTTCGTTCCCAAGCAGCAAGCCATCGAAGGCGTGGAATCCGGCAAATACTATGCGGCGATCGTACTGCCGGAAGACTTCAGCTCCAGACTAATCGGCACCGTCACCGGTAAAGGCGACCGACCGTCGATCACGTACTACATCAACGAAAAGCTGAACGCGATCGCGCCGAAAATCACCGATACGGGCGCGACCACGATCGACGAGCAGATCAACACCACTTTCGTTTCCAGCGTGGCCGACGCCGTGGCAAAGGAAGTGAAGGAGGCAGCGGGAGAAACCACCGGCAGCGTGAAAAACGCGCAAAGCGACGTCGTCAACGATCTGACCGACACCATCAACCAGCTCGAAACCGTCCAACAGCAGCTGCGCGACACCCGCTCCACGCTCGACAAGGCCCTCACCACCATCGATTCGGCCAAACAGTCCAACATCGCGCTCGCCTCGGAAATCACCAACTCGCTTGACACCGTCGGCAAGGCGTCCGACTTGCTGAGCGAGACGCGCACACAACCCGAACGATTCTCGAACACACTGGTCGGAGCGCTCGACAACGGCAGCACGCAACTGTCCGGCCTGCAGGTCAACGTGAGCAATGCCACCGGCACCGTGCTCAGCGGACTGAACACCACGCAGGACGCGCTCGACCAAGTGTCCAGCACCATGCATCACGTCAACACCACCACCGGCAATGTGCTCGACGACGTGGAGAAGGCGTTGCAGGCCAGCCAGCTGGATCCGAACAGCCAAACGTATAAGGATCTTTCCGCGCAGCTCGCCGAAGCCCGCAAACAGCTGACGTTCCAGCAGCAGCGCATCGACGCCTTCGATCAGGACACCACGGCTGCGATCAACGCGGGGAAGAACACCGCGAACGGGTTCAACGACGATGTCACCACGCTGGCGAAGAACGGCACGGCGTCGATGGCGAGCGCACGCACGACCATCACCGGCACGGTCATGCCGAATCTCAACACCGGGCTCGATACACTCAGCCTGGCCAATGGGTCGCTGTCCGGCACGCTTACCACGCTGCAAAGCACGCTGGAACAGGGCAACGGGCTGCTCGACCAGTTGTCGCGCACCGTGACCCAAACGAACACCACCATTGCTGGCACGCAGACACAGCTCGCCAATCTCGCCAAACAGCTCAACACCACGCGCACCGATGTGGCCGCGTTGAGCAGTTCGGCGATGTTCCAGCAGCTTTCCCAAGCGCTCGGACTTGACGCGAGCGAGGTCGGCTCGTTCGTGGGCGAGCCGGTGCATTTGGACGAACAGGTCCTCTACCCGGTCAAAAACTATGGTTCCGCGGTCACGCCGTTCTACACGAATCTTGCGCTGTGGGTCGGTGGATTCGTGCTCGTCGCGATCTACAAGCTTGAAGTGGACCGCGATGAGAAGATCCGCATGTACACGCCACGCCAAGGCTATATGGGCCGTTGGCTGCTGTTCGTCACGGTCGGATTCCTGCAGGCGATCATCGCCACGATCGGCGATCTCGCGCTGGGCATCCAATGCGAGCATCCGTTCCTGTTCATCCTCGCCGGCATTTTCGCCTCGTTCGTCTACGTGAACATCATTTACGCGCTCGCCGTGGCGTTCCGGCATATCGGCAAGGCCGTCGCCGTGATTCTGGTGATCATCCAGATTCCGGGCGCGGCAGGCCTCTACCCCATCGAGATGATGCCGGAATTCTTCCGCCGTCTGAAACCGTTCCTACCGTTCACCTACGGCATCAACGCGATGCGCGGGCCGATCGGCGGCATGTATGCCAACCATTATTGGATCGACATGCTCTCGCTGTTCTGGTATCTGCCTGTGGCGCTGTTCATCGGCTTGGTGGTCCGCAAGCTGGCGTTGAACCTCAACCGCCTGTTCGACAACCGTCTGGCGGACACTGATCTGATGATCACCGAACATAACGAAGGCACGGTGGAACCGTTGCGGCTCACCGAGACCGCGCAGCAGATCGCCGAGGAGTTCCCCGAACTCGCCCGCAGACGGGCGATTCATTTCTTCCGCCTGTACCCGCGCCTGGTGCGTTGGGGATTCCTCGCGCTGGCGGTACTGCCGTTCGTGTTCCTGCTATTGCTATTCATCACGCGCATGAAGCTCGCCATGCTGCTCGGTTGGATCATTTCGATCATCGCCATCGACACGTATCTCATCGTGGTGGAGTATCTGCGCGAACGGTATGCGAATTATCTGGGCGAGGAAGCGATGAGTGCGGAAGAGTTCCGCAGCGCGATCCTGCACGAGAACCTGCTGTTCCGGCCGGACATGCATTACAAGCCGATGCATGCCGTACGTACGAGGCTGTATGAGGCTGCGCATGGTGGTTCGGCCGGACATGCGACTGAACATGCGGCTGAGTATGCGGCTGGAAACACGGACGGAAATGCTGGCAGGAGTCTGCGTGAGGAGGGGAACGAACAGTGAAAATGATCTGGGGCATCTTCAAGCGGGACATGTGCCATGCCACCCGCAACGTGATCGCCGTGATCGTCTCGATGGGCCTGGTGGTGGTGCCGGCGCTGTACGCCTGGTTCAACATCGCGGCCAGCTGGGACCCCTACGGCAACACCAAGGCATTGAAGGTCGCCGTGGCCAATAACGACAAGGGTTACAAGTCGGATCTCATACCGGTGCGCGTCAACGTGGGCGAAACCATCATCAGCACACTGCACGCCAACGACCAGCTGGACTGGCAGTTCGTGAAAAGCGACAAGGCAATCGACGGGGTGAAATCCGGCGAATACTATGCGGCGATCGTAATTCCGAAAGGTTTCAGCGCCGACATGATGACGCTGTTCTCCCCCGACATCAAACACGCGCAGCTCAAGTACTATCTGAACGAGAAAATCAACCCGATCGCCCCGCATATCACCGATCAGGGCGCGACAACCGTGGTCAACACGATCGACAAAACCTTCGCCAAAACGATTGCGCAAGTCGGACTCGACCTGGCCTCAAGCATCCTACACTATTCGCAAAGCCCGCAAATGGCCGAATACATGCGCAACCTCAACGGCAATCTCACCACCATGGCGGATACGCTGAGCGGCGCATCGCAGCAGGTGACGTCGTATTCGCAGCTGCTCGGCTCGGCGAACGACATCGTGGATTCCACGGGCAAACTGCTCGCCTCGGCGACCAAAGCGGGCAAACAGGCCCAGAACGCATTGAAACAAGGCAAATCAGGTGCCACGTCACTCACTTCTGCAGGTGCGAACGTCACCTCCTCGGTGAACACCGCGCTCGACCAGGTGTCAGGCGCGTTCGACCAAGTAGCTGCCAAGGTGAACAAGGCGTTCGACGCGATCGGCAAGGACTCAGACACCGCAGCCAGCCAGTTGGCAACGTTGAGCGAACAAATCTCCAGCGGCGAATCGCTGTACGACACGTACATCACAAGCCTCAACCACATGCGCGAATCGGTGGAACAACTACCGGACAGTGATTCCGCGAAACAGGCGCTGCTGGAAGCCATCGACCGGGAGATCACGCTGCTGGAAGCCGCCAAAGGCGATTCGCAGAAGCTCGCGCAGCAGCTGAAAGACGCTTCCACGCAGGTCACGCAGGATACCGCAGCCGCGGAAAGCTCCCGCAAGGAGATCCTGAACCGCATCACCTCCGCGAAGCAGTCGATCAGCAATGTGCGCGACGATTACGCCACGAACGTCAAGCCGAAAATCGACGCGCTCGCCTCCACAGTCAGCACGCTGATCTCCCAAACCGACAGCATGATCACCCAGCTGAGCGGCACCGCCGACGGTCTGGACGATGTGACGGGCGATGTGGGGACGAATGTGACGTCCATCCGTTCCACGCTCGGCGCGATCGCGAAGAAACTCGACTCGTCGGCAGCGACGGTGAAGGAGCTGATCACGAAGCTGGAGACGGGCGGAAACGCCGGTGACGGCAACAGCGATGGTGGCGACGGTGACAACGACACCAGTTCGTCCGATTCGGGTGAATCGGACGAACTACGTGCACTGGCCACCGCCAACGCGTCCACACTGTCCACACTGATTTCCGCGCCCGTCGCACTGCATCGCGTCTCGGTATACCCGATCGCGAACTACGGTTCGGCCATGGCGCCGTTCTATACGATCCTGTCAATCTGGGTGGGTGCGATCATCCTGTGCGCCATGCTGAAAGTGACAATTTCGGACCGCGAGAAGGCGCATGTGCTGGGCTTGGGCGACACGCTGCCGCGCATCGCCGGCCCGTCCGGCCCGGGGAACGCCTCACGTTGGGGACTGCGCCTCGACCACGAGTATTTCGGACGGTACGCGATCTTCGCACTGCTCGCGTTGCTGCAGGGCACACTGGTTTGCCTGGGTGACACGTATTTCCTTGGCGTGCAGGCGAATCATGCGCTGCAGTTCCTTGCCGTGGGGTGGCTTGCCGCGCTCGTGTTCTCGAATATCGTGTATACGCTGACCGTGTCGTTCGGCGATATCGGCAAGGCTGTGGCCGTGGTGCTGCTGGTGATGCAGGTCGCCGGTTCGGGCGGTACGTTCCCTATCGAGACGCTGCCGAAGTTCTTCCAAATGCTCTACCCGTTCCTACCGTTCCCGCACGCCATCGATGCCATGCACGCCGCGATGGCCGGATCATACGGCAATGAGTACCTGCTTGACATGGTGTATCTCGCCTTGTTCCTGATTCCTTCGCTGCTGCTGGGATTGGTGTTGCGCAAGCCGGTGATCCGGTTGAACAACTGGGTGAGCCGCAATCTGGAGTCCACCAAGGTGATGTGACGAGGCGGATTTGAACGGGCTGGTTTGAGCCGGTTTAGATCGGTTTCGGCTGGTACACGTGAACGCGCTGCCCGCCATCATCGACGACCTGAAAACCCAAAGCCACGAATTCGTCACCATCGACCAGCCGGCAAAAACCTAAGCTAGCGTGGAGGCGTAGGGCATTGTCCTGCCCAGTCACTTCCCTTACGTACCGCTGCGCCATCCCGGCGCTCCTCTGCGCCGCCACTACCCCACATGTCGCCTCCTCACGCACCAACAAGTGTCCGATCCCCCCGAATCAGCCACCCACGCGTCATCCGGTCACCCCAGGTTGTCCGATTCGGGAGAAACGGACACTCAGGGGCACCGTGCAAACCACACGTTGATCAGAGAACCGGCAACCACCAGCACAACACCGATCCAGAACGGCATGCCCAGCGCCACGCCCAACAGAAGCGTGCTAGAAGCCGTGGAAAACAGCGGAGTCGCGTACGAACCAATCGCAAGCGTTTCCATACTGCCGTGCAACATGCCGTATCCCCAGCACGCGTAGCCGCCCGAAATCGAAGCGGCGCACGCAATCAGCGCAGCATATCCACCGATGCCGGGCGCCGTGTCCGGCAAACCGTCTCCCGAAACGAAATGGATGGTCCACAGTACAACGGCCACACAGCAGAAGAAAATCGTCGTGCCGTCGTAACCGCCGGACAACGACGGCGTAAAAGTCGCATAAATCGCCCAAATAAAGGCGCCAACAAACGCGAGCACATACGGTAGGGGGTTACTGGCGATATTGTGGACCGCTTCCTGCATATCAAGGCTTTCTCCGCCAACCGCCATCGCCACACCGATGGTTGCGATCACCGCGCCAGGAATCGCTTTGGCGACCGCACCACGTTTGTGCGATACCGCTGCGGTCATCAGCACCAGCAGCGTCGGCCACAAGTAGTTGACAAGGCTGACTTCCACGGATTGCGCGTTCGTTGTGGCCAGGCCGATCGACAGCGAGATTGACGCCTCGTATGCGATGAACATGAGTCCACCTGCGATGAGGTACTTGCATGGCGCTTCGCGGATTGGTTTCGGACGGCGCACAATGAACAGCATGACACCACCGACGGTGTAGATGAGCGCCGAACCGAGCGTGGCGCCGAACGATTCGGAGACCAGTCGCACGAGGCCGGCCATGAAGCCCCACAGGACGATTGCGAACAGGCCGATGAGTGTCGCCGCGTGTGATGTGGCATGGCCGAGTAGCGGATTGCAGGAGTTGCCGGTGGGGTGGTTTGCGCCGGAATCGGAGGGGGACTTCTGGTTCGTGTTCACGGGCTCCAGCCTACCCATCGCCCTCCACGAGTGTCCGATTCTGCAGAATCGGACACTCCTGCAACCTGCGATGCCGCGAACCCGATTACCCCCGGAACCGCACCAACAGCAGAGTCAACCACCCCATCCGACGCTGCCACACCAGCCGTATCGGCAGCCAAGTCCATGCGTCCCGCATCCACACAGCCCACGCGTCCCGCACCTCCACGGCCCGCCGACGCGCACACGTCGCCCATGACCAAATCATCCAACGTCACACCGAACATGTCGCAAAGCATCAGCAGCTTGTCACAAACGTCGCGTTCCACGCCACCATCTTGCGGTTGCATTGCGATTCGCAACCAAATTTTGCGACGCAACCGACAGTTGCGCGACGCGAAGTTGGCTTCACGGGTCTTTTACGACAATAGAAAAACCCTTGAAATTCCAACGATTCCAAGGGTTTCGAATGGAGCGGATGACGGGAGTCGAACCCGCCTTTAAAGCTTGGGAAGCTTTCGTTCTACCGATGAACTACATCCGCAAGGTGTGCCTTTTGGGCACGAGCCATTAGTCTAGCACGCAACGGATGCGTATGCGGACACAGACCGACATGCGATACCAATTTTCCGCAATATCATGGAGACTCAACCACGCGGCCGCTGCGAATAGTCGCGAGAATATCTGCCAGCCGAGCCGCCCGAATCATGCGCGGATCCATACTGCGTTCCAAATTGCGGCCCACCGGCACCAGCCATCGCAGAACGTCCGCCTTGCCGAATATCCGCCGCCGCAACGCCGCTCGTGGCATAGCCACCGGCCAAATATCCGGACTGCACGCCCTGCTGACGCATCTCCTGCCCCATCTGCATCAGCCGCGCAATGCGATCCGAGGTCGGCGGGTGCGTAGAAAACAGCTTGGAGAAACCTTCCGCCGAAAACGGACTGGCGATCATCATCGCAGCCACCGACTGCGTGCCGGCGGTCTTCTCCATCGGCATCGCGGCTGCGCCGCCGGAAATCTTGCTCAACGCGGAAGCGAGCGCTTCCGGATCCTCCGTCAACTTGGAACCGTCTTCGTCGGCGTCGTATTCGCGTGTGCGGGAGATTGCCATCTGTATCAGCGACGCTGCGATCGGCGCCAGAATCGCGCTCAGCAGCACACCCAGCAATCCCAAGCCGCCGGACGCCGAATCGTCGCGGTCGTCACGCGAACGGCCGCCGCCGAAATACATGAGCGAGTAGCCGAGGTACGAGATGACGGTGGCCATGGCGGAGGCGATTGCGGACGTCAGAATGTCGTGGTTGTAGACGTGCATGAGTTCGTGTCCGAGCACGCCGCGAATCTCACGTTCGTTAAGCGTCTGTAGGATGCCTTGCGTGCAGCAGACCGCCGCGTGTCGTTCGTTGCGCCCCGTCGCGAACGCGTTGGGGCTCATGGTGGGGGCGATGTAGATGCGCGGCATCGGCTTGCCTGCCTTCGCCGATAGCTCGCGGACGATCTTGTATAGTACGGGGGCTTCCTGCTCGCTCACCTGTCGAGCGTGCATGCTGGCGATCGCCAGTTTGTCGGAAAACCAGTAGGAGACGAACGTGGAGCCCAGGCCGATGAGAATGTAGTAGCCGAGCGTGCTTTGACTGGCGCCGGTCGCCCACCAGATGAGCATGATGACGCCCCACATCAACGCGAACAAAAGCGTTGTTTTCAAGCCATTGCAATGGCCGTGCACCTGCAATTTGCCGTTCATGGCCACCAGCCTAGGAATTCAGGCTGGGATTTTGCTGTATACAAGCTGAAGGGTGGATTTGCAACATCTAGAAACATGCCACGCAACGACGCTACAGCATCGGCCATAGACCTATCTGCGGCACGGCGAGAGTCACCCCAACTTGAAACGTATTACCCCCGCATATCCCCCGAATGCACTGCGTCGAGCGTGCCGATCAGGCTGGTCAGCAAATCGTTGCGGCCGCACGCGTTCGTCAGCACCGCCAGCACGTACGTGCCCGACTGCGACATCACCAGTCCGGCATCGTTCAGCACGTACAAACCGCCTTCGCCGTTGATCCATCCGGCCTTCGTGTACACGGTGTCCGCATCGCCAAGGGCCGCGTGGATGCAGGAGTTCAGCGAATTCGTCATGTCTCCGGACAGCCATTGCAGCGATTCGGGCGTGATGTTCTGCACCCCCGCCGTTTGCCCGGCGAACAGGAAACCGTATCCGGCGGTCCACAGTTTGGCCATGTCGCGCGCGGAGGTGAACAGGTACCCGCCGCGATCACCCATTCTGGAAGCCGCGCCCGCCTGTTCGGCCCACGTGTTGAAGCAGTCGAGGCCATACGTTTTGTACAGCCAGTCGTAAGACGCGTTGTCGGAATTGCGCAGGACGGCGTCGACCTTCTGGTGGACGGTGGCGGACTGCGCGTCAGCGGATTGGGCCACGCTGTTCAGGTCGACGGTGCCCGTTGAGAACAGCGATATCAGGTATGGCGCCTCCGCCGACGAGGCCGAATAGATCTGTGCATCGGCGTTGTATGCGATCGTGCGGCCGGTCGTGATGTCGGCGAGCACGAATGATGCGGTATATCCGTCGGCTTCGAAAGTGGCGATTTGAGACTGCACGGCGGCCTGCGAATCGGCGCTTAGCGTGAAGCCCTGCGTTGTGATCGTGGCGCTGCCCTCGACTGCGGAAATGCCGTCCAGCGCGACCTGCGTCGGCGACGAGACGGCTTGTGTCTGCGATTGCGACGCGCTGTTTTTCTTAAGCGCGCCCGACGTGGAGGACGTTTCCGAAGACGTTCCCGAGGACGCCGCTGCGTGGGCTTCCTCTTCGAGATGCACATCGACAAGACCCACGCCCATAGCGAAGCCGATCAGGCAGGCGATCAACAGGCCCACGACGGACACGGAACAGCAGTACAGTGCCTTGCGCTTGACGTGTTTTCCAAAGTTCATGCCGACTTCACAACCTTAGATTTCAATGCCCGCATCCGTTTGCGATGATATTGCGCACCGCGTTTCACTGGGGTCAGCCTAGCGCATGGACCCGAACTTCGGGGGTAATAGGTCAAAACGACCGCGTACGTCCGATTCTGGAGAAACGGGCGGTTGTGCGATCGAAAACGCACGCTACGCGACCAGTCCGCCGAAAATCGACCACTAAAGCGGCAAAAACTAACGCCCTGCACGTCCGATTCAGAGGAATCGGACGTGCAGGGCGTTACTAGATTGCGTTAAAAAGGCTTGGAGTTAGGGTGTCAGGAAGTCAGCACTCCCACCCTAATTCCAGCCGGCCCGATTCAGGCATGCGCCAGCGCGCGCATCTGCTCCGGGTCGATGACCTTCTTGTGCTCGCGGCCTTCCTTCGCGCCTTCGGCACGTTCGAACGCGTCGACCTTCTTCCAGCCGGCGAAGTCGATCGGCTTGACACCGCGGGAAGCCAGCAGACGGTCGATGGATTCCGGATCGCGGTCAGCGGCCACGCGACCGCCTTCGGCGGCCTTGGACAGGTCCTCCAGCATGTTGGTGACGATGAGCAGCGCGTCGGACTTGGTGGAGCCGATCAGGCCGACCGGACCACGCTTGGCCCAACCGGTGGCGTACAGACGCTCACGCACCTGCGCGCCCTCGCCGGAGGCCTCCGTGGTGATGCGGCCGTCGCCGTTCGCGTTGGCCAGGTGCGCGCGACGCTCGTCGTACGCGATGCCCGGCGCGGTGGCCGGCTTGTAGCCGATTGCGTGATACACGGCCTGCACCGGGTACTCTTCGAATTCGCCGGTGCGAGTCATCTTGCCGTCCGCGGAAGTCGTCGTCTTCTCCACGCGAATCGCCTTGACCTTGCCGTCCTCGCCCAGCACTTCGACCGGAGCGGAATTGAAGTGGATGTAGTACTTGCGATCCGCCGGGTTGCCTTCGAAATCGGTGTCGCCGTCGTCTTCCATGTCCTCGGCCATCTCGCGGATGGCGAACAGCTCCTCGACCATCTGACGGGTCAGCTTGTCCTTGCCGGCCTCCTCGATAGTGTCGTCGTCCAGATCGAAGTCGTCTTCGTTGATGATCAGCTGCACGCCCGGCAGCTTCTCCATTTCGCGCAGCTCCTGCACGGAGAACTTGGCCTGGGCCACGCCACGGCGGATGAACAGGTGCAGGGTCTTGGCCTTGTTGGCCTTGATGCCTTCGTACACGTTGTCCGGAATGTCGGTGCGTTCCTTCAGGTCGTCGGCGTTGCGCATCAGCTCGCGCGCCACGTCCATGGCCACGTTGCCGCCGCCGATCACGGCGACCTCTTCGGCATCGAGCGGCCATTCGCGGGCGCCGGTCGGGTAACCGTCGTACCATTCCACGAACTTGGCGGCACCGTACACACCGTCCAAGTCGGCGCCCGGCAGGCCGAGCGGCTTGTCTTCGACGGCACCAGTGGCGAACAGCACCGCGTCGTAGCGTTCGAGCAGCTCGTCGAGCGTCACGTCCTTGCCGAATTCCACGTCGCAGTACAGGTGGATGTCCGGGTTGTCGAGCGTCTTCTCGAGAGCGGATGCGATGAATTTGATGGAAGGGTGGTCGGGGGCCACGCCGTAGCGCACCAGGCCGAACGGCACCGGCAGCTTTTCGAACAGGTCGATGCGGGCCTTGGTGCCCAGTCCCAGCTCTTCGCCGAGCTTGCCCAGCTGGCGCAGGAAAATATCGGAAGAGTAGACGCCTGCGGGGCCGGCGCCGATTACAGCAATACGAAGTTCGTTGGTTTCGCTCATATGTTCCAGCCTAATATATTCCCTGCATTTCCAACAGGGGGCATACGGCACTTTCTTGCGATTCCCTTACTTGCCTCGCAACGCGCAGCCCGGCCCATGTGCCGGCGCAGGAGAACGTACAATCGCAGAAGATCACAATCGGTCCCTCACTAAAGAAGGTCCTTATCGTAAGAGGGTGGGCATATGCGCATTCACATCACGTATACCGGCGGCACCATCGGTATGGTCGAGTCACCGAACGGTCTGGTTCCGGGCGCCGATATGCGCGGCTGGCTGCGCCGGCTGATTGAGGACGCGCATCTGGACCCGAGCTTGTTCTCGTTCACCGAGCTGGACCCGCTGATCGATTCGTCGAACGCGACGCCCGACAATTGGCAGACGATGGCGGACGACCTGCGCGCGCACCGCGATGACGCCGATGCATTCGTGGTGTTGCACGGCACCGATACGATGAGCTATTCGAGCGCCGCGCTGTCTTACGCGCTGACCGGTTTCGGCAAGCCTGTGATTTTCACGGGGTCGCAGCATCCGCTCGGCAAAATCGAATCGGACGCCACCGCGAACGTCACGGGTGCGCTGAACGCCGCGATGAGCGGACGTTTTCATGGCGTCGGCCTGTTCTTCGGCCATCATCTGTTCGCCGGCAACCGTGTGAGCAAATCGTCAAGCTGGGCGTTCGAAGGGTTTTCGGCGCCGTCCACCGGCCCGCTGGCACGTACCGGCACGCCGTGGCATTGGTATGCGGGCGATTCGGCCGGCTCCGGTTGCGGTTGGACGTCGCCGCTGCCCTACTCCCGTCACGATGTGGCCGTGATCGACATGGCTCCCGGCATTTCCGCCGCGCGATTGGCCGCGATGCTCGACCCTCGTCCGGAAGCGGTGCTGTTGCGCGCGTACGGCGTTGGCAATGTGCCGAGCGACGAGCCAGGACTGACCGACGTGATCGCCGACGTGCTGCATGACGGCGTGCCTGTCGTCATCGCATCGCAATGCCAGCAGGCGGAAGTGCTGCTCGGCCATTACGAGACGGGCGACGCGATTGCCCGCGCCGGCGCGATCGGATCGGGCGACATGACGCTGGAAGCCGCATACGCGAAGATCATGTTCCTGCTGTCGCAGGGCGTGGACGCGGCCGATTTCGGCACGTGGATGCGCCGGAACATCGCTGGCGAAATCTCGCCCAGCTCGATGTAGCACGGCGCAACGCGGTTCAGCCTAGTTCCGCACGGCTCGTCGCCGCAACCGGCGCTACTCGCGGTCGAGCAGGGCGGTGAGCGCCCACAGGATGCTGACCACGTCGATCGCCTCCTGCATGAACGCGCCGATGACCACCGGAATCAGGTTGAAAGCGGCCGCGACCATGCCGATAATCGCCAATCCAAGGCCGACCAGCACCGCCTGCAGCATCACTTTCTTCGTGCGGCGGGCGATGGCGATGGCGCGCGGCACGGAGGCGATGTCGTCGTTCATGATGACCACCTGCGCCGATTCGGACGCGGCGGTGGACGTGCCGTCGGTCATGGCCATGCCGATGTCCGCAACCGCCAGCACGGGGGCGTCGTTCACGCCGTCGCCGACCATCATCGTCACCTGTCGGGTCATGGATTCGCCGACCACGCGCTGTACGACCTTGTCCCACGCCGGCTGGTTTTGGTGCGCGTCTTCCGTGGCGTTCTTGACGGCCGCGACCTTGCCTTCGGGGAAGAGTTCGGATTGCACGTCGTCGATGCCGACCTCGCCCGCGATGATGCGTGCGGAAGCCTCCTTGTCGCCGGTGAGCATGGACAGTTTCTTCACGCCGAGCCGGTGCAGTTTTTCGAGGGACGCCTTGGCGTTTTCGCGCGGCACGTCACGCAGCACGATGCGTGCGGCGAGCTTGCCGTCGATCGCCACGTACGCGGCCATTTCGTCCGGTTCGAGAGGTGCGAACAGCGAATTCACCTCCGGCTTCTTGGAAGCGCCGGCAGCGGTACCGGTCGCCGAATCGCCAACCGCGCTATCGGCCACAGCACCAGCCGCAATACCGGCCGCCGCACCTGCGCCCAGCACATGCGTGAAGCCGGCCTCGTCGGCCGTCACGTACGCGAAACGACCCACGCGCACGGCACGCCCGTTCACCTCGCCGGACACACCCTTGCCCGACTGTTCCTCGATGTTCTTCACCACGGGGTAATCGCGTCCATGCCCCGGCAGATCGCGTTCGGCGCACAGCCGCTGCCCGTTCTCATAGCGCGCGTACAGTTCCTGCATGGCCTTCTGCCCGGCCGCCGCGATGCCCTTCGACAGAATGTGCACCGAGTAGCCTTCCACCACGCCGGCCATCATCAGAATGTGGTTCTCGTCGTACGGCGAGCTGTTTTCGAACGGCTTCTCAACGCGCACGACCTGCGGCTGCTTGACGGTAAGCGTGCCGGTTTTGTCGAAAAAAATATGCGATACGCGACCCAAGTTTTCCAGCACGTCCTGCGCTTTGATAAGAATGCCCGCCTTGGCAAGGCGACCGGTGCCGGCCACGTACGCGACGGGAGCGGCGATCAGCAGCGGGCAGGGCGTGGCCAAAACCAGCACCTGCGCGAATCGCAATGGCGTGCCTGCGACGGCCCACGCGATGCCGGCGATCGCCAGCGAAAGAATGGTGAACGGCACCGCCAGCACATCGGCGGTTTTGACGACGGTCGGGCGCGATTGCTGCGCCGAAGACACCAGTTCGAGGATCTTCTGATACTGCGAATCCTGCGCCAATTGCGTGGCACGCATCGTCAGCGCGGTCGATCCGTTGACCGCACCCGACAGCACGCGCGCGCCCGCATACACTTCGCGCGGCACCGGCTCGCCGTTGATATTGCTCAGATCCAACGTGGCGACGCCCGACAGCAGTTCGCCGTCGACCGGCACCGTTTCGCCCGGCAGCACGAGGATCACGTCGCCAAGCTTGACCTGGTCGACCGGAACGGTTTCGAAATGCTCGCCAGCCGCGTCGTAAGGCTTGGTTTGGGTGGTGGACTTATTCGTTTCCGCAGCGTTAGGCACATCCACACTGGCGACCTTGCGAAAGCCGTCCGCCGTCATGTCGCCCTCAGCATCACCGGCAGTACCGTCGGCCCCGGCAGCCGCCGCACGTGCACCCACGCCCGGCAACGTCACCACGTGCGCGGTCCGCGGCGCCGCATCAACCAGCGCCGTCAGGTTGCCTTCCGCCTTCGACTGTGCGAATTCCTCAATCGCCTCGCCGGAGGAAATCATCAGCACCACGGCCCACGCAGCCCAGTATTCCTGCACCGCCACCGTCGACGCGATCGCAATAACCGCAAGCAAATCCACACCGACGTGACCGTGCCGCAAATCGTCAATCATGCCGATCACAGTCACCACAATCGTGTACACGACCAGCGCGATCACGATCCACTGCCCGACACCCGGATTGAACGGTCCGAAAGTCAGCGAGACGCCCGCAGCCTCCCACGGACGCCACGAACCCAGCAATGCCAACGGAATCGCGGCAATGATGGCGATCGGCAGCAGCGGAACTTCTTTGCAAATGGAAATGATTCTACGCATGAGAATCTCCTTACGCTCGTATCGGACGCCTTGTTAACCCATCGGCGCCCCGCCTGCGCGGACCATCGATACACGGCGTAAAAAGATATTTCCAGCATAACAGAGCATTGCGATTGCCGCGGCCGTTTGCGTGTGCTTCCGTTCGTCGCGCGCGTTCCGCGCATACGAAAAGGGCCGTGCGATTGCTCGCACAGCCCTTGTTTTCCGCCGTTTTTCGGCTTGTTCAGCGTTTTCCGCGATTACGCGGATTGCGGTTGCGACTTCGCCGTCAGCCTATCGGGTGGCAGCCACCCGTATCGCTGTCGGCATGAACGCCGCACACCGTACGTTGCCGTACGATGCCGCGCATCCGGCTTTACCACAGACCGAACGGATCGAACAGGCCACCGCCGTCGCCGTTGTTGCCGTTACCGCCATTCTGGCCGTTCTGGCTGCCGCCATTCTGGCCGTTGCCGTTATCGTCGTTGCCGTTGCCGTTGTTCTGCTGACGCTGTTCCTGCTTGTTGGAGGAGTTCGTCTTGGTCTCTTCCTGGTCGAGCGTCACTTCGAGATCCATGGTGTTGCCGCCGCGCACAACGGTCAGCTTCACCTTGTCTCCCATGGCGGAGGCGCGCACGTAACCGAGCAGCGAGTAGTTGTTGTTCACTGCCTTTCCGTTGAACGCCACGATGGAGTCGCCGGCCTTCACGCCGGCCTTGGACGCCGGGCCACCGTCGGTCACGGCCTGCACCTGGGCGCAGCCGCGGGTCACACCGTCCGCTTCCACCGAGGAGCTCTTGATGGTGATGCCAAGCACCACATGCTTCACGGAACCGTTGTCGATGATCTCGTTGGTCACGCGCTTGACGAGGTTCGACGGAATGGCGAAGCCGATGCCGATGGAACCTGCCGTGCCGGACGAGCTTGCGGTGGAGGCGATGGACGAGTTGATGCCGATCACCTGGCCGGCCGCATTAAAGGTCGGGCCGCCGGAGTTGCCCGGGTTGATGGCCGCGTCGATCTGCACGGCATTGGTGACGATGGCGTTGTTGTCATCATCGGTCACGGTCACCGGGCGGTTGAGCGCGGACACGATGCCGGTGGTGGCGGTGTCGTCGTAGCCGAGCGGATTGCCGATCGCCATGACGGCCTCGCCGACGGCGAGATTGTCGGAATCGGCGAATTCCGCGACTTTCAGATCGCTCGGCGGATTGTCGAGCTTGATCACGGCCAAATCGGTGGTGGTGTCGGTGCCGACCACCTTCGCGGAATAGACGGCGCCGCTGGCGAGCGTCACCTGAATCTGCTGCGCGCCGGAAATCACGTGGTTATTGGTGGCGATATAGCCCTTGTCGCTGATCACCACGCCGGAGCCCTTGGCTTCGCCGTCGCTGGTCGCCACGTCGATGGCCACCACGGAATCGGACACTTCCTTGGCCACCGCGGTCCAATCGACCGCCGTACCGGACTTCGCCTTGGCGGAACCGGAACCGGACGTGTTGGACTTGACGTCGGACAGCGAGCTGGAGGTCGGCACATGCACCCAACCGTTGGTGATCGCGGTGAAGCCGACGCCGAGGCACAGCGCGCCGGACACCAGTGCGGCCACAACGGCGGTGACCACATGGCTGGTCATGCCGGACTTCTGCTTGGTGACGACCGGCGTCTGGTTCGGCTGGTTCGGGAAGCCCTGCCCCGGAGCGCCGAACGGATTGCGGTTGCCCGGTCCCGCAGGGGGCATGTTCGCGCCGTACTGCGGCTGCTGCTGATTGTTCTGCTGCGCGCCGTTCTGCGCGGACGAGCCGCCAAACGGATTGCCGAACGGATTGCCATTGTTCCGCTGATTGCCGGTCGTATACGGGTTGCCGAAAGCGCCGAAGAACGACGGACGGTTGTCCTGCGGCTGGCCCTGCTGCTGCGCGCCGTACTGCGGTTGCTGGACGGTCTGGCCGCTGGCATCGCCAGCCGGCGGCGTCGGCACCGGACCGTACGCGCCGTATTCGGGCGCCGGACGGTACTGTTCGGTCGGCGCATCCTGCGTCGCGTTGTTGATCACCGTGCGTTCACCGGCAGCGGAAGCATAATCCGGCGTATCGTCAGCGGTATTGCCTGCCGTGCCATCCGCCGCGTCCACGGTAGGAAGGGCGGTGGTGGGCTGCTCGCCCGCGTTCGGCACTGCAATCGGTTCGGTAACGGAAGTCTGTGCTTCGTCGGCGACGTTCTCGCTCGGCGTCTGCGGCGCGGTCTGCTGCGTGCCATCCTGCGGCTGGGCGATGTTCTGATCGCTATTATCTTCAGCCATTGTTGCTCCTTATTCGTCTCGCGGCATTCAACATGGTCAGCAATCGTGCCGCTCGAACTGCTATCTAAGAGTAAAGATACCTGCTCTGGAAGTTTCCTGAATGTTTGTTGAAAGTAGCAATCGAATCGCTTGGCAGTTTGCTCCATACGATGCCACCGTCGACCGCCGATGGCGCCACCGCGGCAATCGGCGCTATCGCATACAGTTGAGAGCATGACAAGCTTGAACGAACCACAGACCGGCGCGGTGGCGCACGAGACCTCAGCGGCCAACGCGGCAGCCCGCGCAACGCACGACGCAGCAGGCAACACGACCAGCGCGGCATCGACCGAAAACCTTATTGAGCATCCCCGCGGCGCGGAACCCGGCAAGCCCGGCCGCCGCGACGCGTTCTACTTCGAGCAGAAAACCCGCCTGCCAGATGCGGCCGATGGCAAGGGCCGCGGCGGCGCGCGATACGGACGCACCGGCATCATCCACACCCCCCACGGCGACATCCACACCCCGGCGTTCGTGCCGGTGGCCACGCAGGCCGCGATGAAGGCCGTGCTGCCCGAAACCATGAAGGATCTTGGCGCGCAATGCCTGCTGTCCAACGCGTTCCACCTGTATGAACGACCCGGAGAACAGGTGCTCGACGAAGCCGGCGGACTCGCCAAATTCATGAACTGGAACGGTCCGACGTTCACCGATTCCGGCGGATTCCAGGTGCTGTCACTCGGCGCGGGCTTCAAGAAGACGCTCGCCATGGACGTCACCGGCATGAAATCGGACGACGTGATCGCGGAAGGCAAGGAGCGGCTCGCGTTCGTGGACGAGGACGGTGTGACGTTCAAGTCGCCGCTCAACGGCTCGCTGCACCGGTTCTCCGCCGAAATCTCCATGGGCATCCAGCACAAGATCGGCGCCGACATCATGTTCGCTTTCGACGAGCTGACCACGCTGATGAACACCCGCGGCTACCAGGAACGTTCCGTGGAACGCACCTACCGCTGGGCGCAACGTTGCGTGGCCGAGCACAAGAGGCTCACCGAGGAACGTCTCGGCAAGCCGTATCAGGCGCTCTACGGCGTAGTGCAGGGCGCGAATTACGAGGATCTGCGCAGGCATGCCGCCGAACAGATCGCTTCGCTCGATTTCGACGGCGTCGGCATCGGCGGCGCGATCGAGAAGCGCATCATCGGCGACACCTGCGCCTGGATCTGTGACGCGATGCCGGAAAGCCGTCCGCGCCATGTGCTCGGCATCGCCGCGGTGGACGACATCTTCGCCTGCGTGGAGAACGGCGGCGACACCTTCGACTGCGTGGCCCCCGCGCGTTGCGGCCGCAATGGTGCGATCTTCACGCGCCACGGCCGCTACAACATCAAGCGCGCGCAGTTCAAGCACGATTTCGGTCCGCTTGAGGAGGACTGCGACTGCTACACCTGCACGCACTATTCGCGCGCATACGTGGACCACGCGCTGCGCGCCCGCGAATTCAACGGTTTCACGCTGGCGACGATCCACAACGAGCACTTCTTCGTGAAGCTGCTCGACGATATCCGAGCATCGATCGACGGCGGCTATTTCAACGAATTCCGCGACGAGACACTCGCCAAGTTCTACGAGAACGGTTCGAAGGGCTGAGCCAGAGGAGCTGGATGGAAGTCGCGGGGCTTGAGCATTTGCTACGCAAACGCGGCTTTTTGAACAAAGGATGGCTCCATCGTCTGGAGGTCCACAGGGCCTCCTCCCTCCTCGCGTCGCACCGCTTTGTGCATTCGCTTTGCGAATACGGCGGTGCGACACGCCGATTTGTGCCACAGATAGTAAAGGTGTAAATTAGTCGATTGTCTGCGAGCGTGGCGGAATGGTAGACGCGCTGTCTTCAGGTGGCAGTGAGTGTATGCTCGTGGGGGTTCAACTCCCCCCGCTCGCACGGGCCGAAAAGGGCTGGAATCCAACGATTCCAGCCCTTTTGCTTTATCCAAAACGTATGAAATGTGACAAAAAAGTACTAAACATGCGCCGAAAGCCCAGCTATCTCAGCAGAAACAGACAAACGGACATCCAAACCCAAAACCAGCACCACAAATGTCCGATTCTCCAGAAAACACAATCCGAATAACCAATTCGGCAGAATCGAACACATAGCCACCCAAAACCACACTTCACGTGACCGGTTGGAAAAACAGATACGTAACGCATTGCAGACCAATCCCATGCGTCCGATTCTGAAGAAAAACGAAATTCGCCGTACGACTTTTCCGCGCACGCAATCGCAAGCATTTCCCGGTATTTCACTGTGAGCATAATCGCGGAATGAGCAGGACACGGAAGAGTTGGGTGAAGTGAAAGGTCAAGGTCAGGAGCCCGGGAGGGTTCCGGATGCGGCAACGAACCCGGTCGCCGGTCTCGCTGGATGGTGACGCCGCAGCGATAATCGCACGGCCGGCTGCCAAGCCGCATTACTCCGCGCACAGAACGCGCATTTGCTTAAGGAGTACCGATTATGGCAATGTTTCCGGCTTTGATGAATGACACGATGTTCTCCGATCTGTTCGACGATCCGTTCTTCGAGGGTTGGCGCAACATGGACCGCGCAGCCGCATGCGATCCGAACATGTCCGCAGGCATGATGAGCACCGATGTGCGTGAGACCGACAAGGGCTACATGGTCGACATCGACATGCCTGGCTTCAAGAAGGACGACATTTCGCTGGACCTGCAGAACGGCTATCTGACCGTTTCCGCGCATCGCAACAGCTCGCACGAGGACAAGGACGACAACGGCCGCTGGCTGCGTCGCGAACGCTACGCCGGCTCTTGCTCTCGTAGCTTCTACGTTGGCGAGGACGTGAAGGATTCCGACATTCACGCCAGCTACAAGGACGGCACCCTGTGCCTGGAAATGCCGAAGCCCGAAGCGCAGCAGCAGGTTGAGACCAAGCATCAGATTGCGATTGAAGGCTGATTTCCAGCTGCCGTACGTCATATTCGCACGTCGTAAGTCACGGTAATCGCTAAGCAAAGCGAAGCCGGACGCCCGTAAGTGGGTGTCCGGCTTTTTTGTTTGTCTGCACGCCGCCGCCCGAAAAGCAACGCCCGTCACGGCACTTAACGCACCAAAAACACCATGATGAGAATCATCACGAATCCAACCAAATCGGTCGGTTCGAACACCGCGTCCGTCCATGCCACCGCGGAAATAGTGGCCATCACCGGTTCGCTGGTGCCGAGCATGGTGGCACGCATCGAACCGACGCGCACCACGCCGGCCATGTACAGCCAGAACGCGCCGAATGTGCCGCCGATCACGGTGAACGCCATCAGCCCCACACCCAGCCAATCCAACTGCGGCGCCGTAGCCCACGGCCGCACGAACGGCAGCAGCACAAGCCCGGAAATCAGAAATGCGATGCCGTTGACGGTGAAGTTGCCCCAACGTTCGATGAGCTTGACCGGAAGAAACACCATGGCCGCCGTGGACGCCGCGTTGATAGCGCCCCAAATCAGGCCGACCAACGGCAGTTTCAGCGTGGTGAAGTCGCCGCCGGTCGCAATCAGCACGGTTCCCGCGAAGGCGAGCGCCACGCCGATGCCTTCCCGTACGCCGGGCAGTCGCCGCCCGCGCAGGCATACGACCCCCAAGACGAACAGCAGGTTCAGGCTTTGCAGCACGGTCGCGGTGCCGGAGTTGGTCCAGTTGATCGATTCGAGGTAGGCGACCTGCACCAGCAGCACGCATATGATGGCGGTGGCCAGCAGCCGCGGATATGATTTGCGATCGCGTAGCGCGCCGGTAAGCAGTTTCGGCGTCATGATGGCCGAGCAGGTGAGGAAAAGCACGCCGGCTGCCAGTTCGCGCACGCATGCGATCCACAGCGGCGAGGCGTGGTACGTGCCCATGAGGATTTTGGAGACGGTGGCGTTGACGCCCCACAGCACGCCGCCGCACAGGGTCATCGCAATGCCGATAATCAGGTCTTTCGGCGTGCGTTCGAACGTTTTTTCCGCCACTGCGGCTCCTTCCCCTTCACTGTTCGTTCATCGCACACCGTACACGCCGCATGTGTCTTGCAGTGGCAGCCGCTCACAGACTGTCCGCGGGCGCGCTGAGGAAGTCGAGAATCTTGTTCACATACGGTCCGACCACCGTGTTCGGCATGGAGAAGATCTCGTGCAACGACTTGCCGTACCGTATTTTTTCGATTGATCCGCCGCCTTCGCGCACGCGTTCCACGAAATCGTCCTGCGGACCGTTCAGGACCCAGACGTCACGGCCCGCTTGGAACAGCAGCGTCGGAG
>ERZ1027010.98-NODE-98-length-30452-cov-11.736356_pt1 | contig 30452 bp, 26 predicted proteins | sample MGYA00519448_ERZ1027010 | MGnify/ENA primary metagenome ERZ1027010 (study PRJEB26926, sample SAMN06164694) | human gut metagenome | biome: ENVO:00009003; feature: ENVO:2100002; material: ENVO:00002003 | host: Homo sapiens | place: USA | collected 2012 ... | reverse complement strand
CCCGCGCTTTCCCTCACGTAACCGGCGTTTTCCTGATCGTTGTCGGTCCCCCGACTGTGCCAGCACAGCTTTCCGCTGCCGCTGCCTGCTACTACGGCAAAAATTATTCGTTCTGCCGTGTCGCAGGCTAAAAAATAATTATATCCTGTGCCCGACGGGCACACCTACCTTTGCCGCCTTGCGGAGGCAAAGGCGCGATTTGATAATCGCCACTCGACCAGCGCACCCGATCCTACCCTCGCACCGCGTCAGCGGCAGCGGCGCAAGAGGTACAAGCGATCCCCCGAACCGACAACGTCCCCCGCCGCGCCAATTCCGCGAGATCAGCACCGCCAAATCTGCATGACCCACAGCGCGCCAAGGGACCCTTAGACCGTAGGTCTAAGCGGCTTTCTTTGGTAGCTTTCTTTCAACGATGAAAGAAAGCTACTCGCGCCAGGGGGCGCGAAACTCCCCATCCCGCGCCCGCAGGCGCAACACCTGCTCGCCGCCGGGGCGGCGAAACACCCATCCCGCACCCGCAGGCAAAAAAAACATAAAAAGACCGCCTCCCGGCGGTCTTTTTCATGTCTCGAACCATGTCCATGGCGCCGTGCGCGGCGGTGCCAGCTCAAACGCCATGGCCTTTCCCGTCTCCGGGTGCCGGAACGCCACGCCTGCCGACCACAGCGCGATAGGCGTGTCCGCCTCCGCCGCGTCCCCGTACCGCCGGTCGCCCACCAGCGGCATCCCCCGTGACGCGAACTGTACCCGGATCTGGTGCGTTCGCCCCGTCAGCAGCCGGACCCGCACCAGCGCGCATCCCACCCGCCGGTCCAGCACCCGGTACCGCAGCCGCGCTTCCCGCACGTCCTTTCCCGGCCCCTCGGCCACATAGGTCATCCGCCGCGTCTTGTCCCGGCCCAGCAGGTCCGTCAGCTCTCCCTCGTCCGCCTTCGGCATTCCCTGCACCACCGCCAGATACGTCTTCTCGAATTCCCCCTCCCGTATCTGCTGTGACAGCTCCCCGGCGGCGTAGGCGCTCCGTGCGAATACCATCAGTCCCGCCACCGGCGCGTCCAGCCGGTGCACCGTCCGTATGCACGCGGTGTGCAGCGTCTGCCGCAGCAGCTCCGGCATCCCGCCCGGCTGATCCACCGACACCACCCCCGCCGGCTTCACCGCCACCACGATCCGCTTATCCTCATACACGATATCCATGCTGCGCCCCTTCCGTACCTGTTTTTGCTGTGCCTGACATATAGCTTACATGTCCCGGCAACATCCTCTGCACTAAGGTATCATAAGCGTACAAGAAAAGTAAAGTAAAAGTAACACAAAAAGCAAGAAAAAAATACTTGACAGGACGGGTCTAATGCGTTAGACTAAAAACAGGTCTACTACATTCGACCAAGGAGGAAAACTCTGTGGAAACACCGAAAATTTTTGACAGCGAACTGCGCTTCTGCGAGATACTGTGGTCCCATGAGCCTATAAAGAGCAGTGAACTGGTCCGCCTGTGCGCCGAGGAGCTGGGCTGGAAAAAATCCACCACCTACACCGTGATCAAGCGTCTCGCCGAGCGCGGCGTGGTGCACACGGAGAACGCCGTCGTCACGTCGCGCGTCGCGCGCGAGGACGTGCAGCGCGCCGAGAGCCGTGCCTTCGTGGCCCACAACTTTCACGGCAGCTTGCCGGCATTTCTGACGGCTTTTATGGGAAATTCAAAACTTTCCAAAGAGGATGCCGATGTGCTCCATGCCATGATCGACCGCTTCGAGCAGGAGAATTCCGGACGTAACTGAACCGCGCTGCGGCATACGATGTCATGCCCTGCGCCATAAAGGAGAAGAAAAAATGGATAGTCTGTTTACCTCCGTGCTGGAAATTTCCTGGCAGGCGGGCCTCATCGCGCTGGCGGTGATGGCGGTGCGGCCGCTGCTGCGCCGTGCGCCCCGCCGCGCCGTGTGTATGCTGTGGCTGCTGGTGGCCCTGCGGCTGCTGCTTCCCGCCCGATTGACAGTAGAGAGCCCCGTCAGTCTCCAGCAGCCCGAAAGCCCGCCCATCCAGGCCTATCAGGAGCTTCGCCAGCAGGAAAAGGTCTATGTTTCCGCCCCGCCGGAGCAGCGCCTGGAAATGGCGGGACCCGCTGCGGCACAAGGATTTGCGCTGCTGGATCAGCTGCCCGCCACCTGGCTGACGGGCGTGGGCTGCATGGCGCTGTACATGGCCCTCAGCCTGCTGCGTATGCGCTGGCGGCTCCGCGCCGCCCCCCGCATACAGGACAATGTCTATCGCTGTACCGACTGGTCCACGCCCTTCGTGCTGGGCGTGCTCGCGCCCCGCATTTATGTGCCGGAAACCGTGTCGGAGCAGGACTTTCCTCAGGTGCTGGCCCACGAAAGGTGCCATATCCGCCGCTGGGACCATGTGTGGAAACCGTTGGCGTTTCTGCTGCTGGCGGTCAACTGGTTCAACCCGGTCCTCTGGGCGGCGTATGTCCTGCTGGGCCGCGACATGGAGCGCGCCTGTGATGAAATGGTGTTGAAAAACGCCACGCCCGCCCAGCGGGCCGCATACTCCCGCGCACTGGTGTCCTGCGCCGCCCAGCCGAAAATGGCGGCGGTGTGCCCGCTGGCCTTTGGCGAAGTGGCTGTGAAAGAAAGGGTGAAGAACGTGCTCAACTATAAGAAGCCCGCCCTCTGGGCTATCATCCTGCTGGTCGTCGCGGCGGCCATCATCGGCGCGTGCCTGCTGACGAAGCCCGGCTACAAGAACGTGGGGACGCTGGACGCGGAGAAGCTCTACGCCCTGCGGACGGAGTATATCGGTGACAATGCTGCCGTCAGCGGCATACTGGACGCGCTGGGGCTGCCGGAGATGGGCGATACGGCGGACAGCGACACATACGCCTATTCCATCCGCTTGGACACGAACAGGGAGCCTATGGGCGTGACGGTGTGCTATTCCTTTGCGGGTGATATCCCGGAGCGCAGCGCGGAGTGGAACCGGCAGATGGCGCAGCGGGGCTATATCGCCATGGCGCTGATCGACAATATCGACTGGTTCCGCTGGACGGACATCGATCAGGCGGGTACGTCCTATGTTACCGGTGCGGTGTATTCGAGCGATCATGCGGGCTATGTGGATGCACTGAGCGCGGCGCGGGAGAGCGCCGAGGGCTTGCAGACGTATATGGATATGCTGCGGACAATGGCGGAGGATGGCTCTATCGTCTACTATGAGGGGGACGCGCAGCCGAGCTTTGAGGAAACCATGCCGTGGAGCGTTACCGGGGATAACGACCCGTGCAGCGTCCGGGCGGAGGATTACGGCATCGTCTACAACGACACGCTGCCCGATTGGGACACCCTGCCGCTGAGCTATCTGTGCGCCTACTATCTGAACGCGGACGGGGCGTATGCCGAGGGCGCCATGGACGTGCTGGCGCAGCGGTATAGCCAGCTGCCGGAGCAGGTGCGGAGGTATATCGGGACTCTGTCCGGGCAGGCCGACCCCCGTGGGAACGGCGACGCGGCGGAGGCGCTGCTGGCGGATATTTCCTGGTACATAACGTCCCAACTGACCGGCGGGATGCCGGTGGCCGCCAGTTATGAGAGAGACCAGCTGAGCATCTCCGTGACGCAGGTCTATTCCGTGGTGTACCGCACGGTGAAGTACGACGAGAATTACAGCGAGGACATCCCGGTGTATGAGGTGGGCAGCGGCGCGCAGCTGTCCGTGATAAAGGGTGAGGGCTTCACCCTCTACGGACGGTACAATGAGGAGAACGTGGCGCTCCACAACGGAGATGTGGTAGAGCTGACGGAGCAGTTCGTGGGCCTGGGCATGGATGGACAGTACGCTGTACGGTTCCAGTACCGGAGCGCGGCGGAAACGGCGGAGAAGACCACCCTGTCGTTCAACGACAACGGCGCGGGCATGGTCAGCTATCCCGCCTACGTGTTCCGGGGCAGCGGGTACGCCATCACCGTTCTGGGGAATGCGTGGCATCAGATGACCCTAAGCAGCGGCTGGACGGATATTTGTGTGGACGGCTCGCCCGCCATCAACGGCAAACCGGCAGAGGTGTGGCAGAGCACTGAGGACATCAACACCCAACTGGCGGTGGTACATCTGGGCGCCATGACGCTGAAGGAAGCGCAGGAGTGGTCGAAGGGCGCGGCAGGCGATGGGTTCACCCTGACGGAGAGCAAGCAGGGCGATATGTCCGGCGACGGGAAGAACGGCTCCACGGAGATGTACTGGACGTGCGGCTTCTACGGCACGGGCAGCGACCGGCTGGCGGTCATCAAGACCTATCCCGTGGCGCAGACGGAGCATCTGGGATATGCACTCAACGCCATGGCGGACACGTTTACGGTGCAGTGAACAAGAAAAAAGCCACCCTGAGGGGTGGCTTTTTCGATGGGCGCGGGTCAGACGCGGTAGTAGCGCTTGGCGCAGAAGTCGCGCTCTACGCGTACCTTGCCGGTGTCGGTGAGCCAGTCGGTGAAGTTGGTGAAGTTCCGCTCCACGATGCTGAATTTCAGCTCCTGCCGGGTGCGGATGTTCTCCCGCTGGCAGAAGGCGTATATCCAGTCGGAGAAGGTCATGCCGTCGGTCAGGTCGTCCAGCAGCTCCCGCTCCTTGCGGTGGATGAAGGCGATGTTGCTGTCAATGAGGGCAGACAGCTCCGCGCGGTCGGTGACGACCTGCTTGTGGGCGAGGATATAGGCGGGGTAGTCCGTGGCGCGGAGGGCGGCCTTGCTGTCCAGATCCCTGGCGATGAACATGCTGGTGGGCAGCTTGGCCGCGTCGATCTCGTGCTGGTCGATGAGGCAGTCGCCCACATAGGCCGCGCCGTCCGGCGTGACAAAGCCCAGCTGGCCTGCCGAATGGCCGGGGAGAGACAGTACACCGAACCGGGCGCCGTCTACGTCGATGTGGTCCTCCTGGGGGAAGATGACTCGATCTGCGGTGAAGCACTCCTCCAGAAACAGCTCACGGCTTTTGCCGTAGGTCAGGGCCACGTAGTTGGCGCGGTAGCTGTCCGGGTTCACAGAGATACCGGCTTCGATCAGGGAGATGGCGGCTTTCGCGCCGTATCGCTCCTGCAAATACCGGACGTTGCCGGTGTGGTCGAAGTGGGCGTGGGAGCAGAGAATGGCGCGCAGACGCCAGCCGCTGCCGTCGATGAGCGCGGTCAGGCCGGCTCTGTCCAGCTTGGCGTAGCCGGTGTCGATGAGCACCACATCCCGGTCGGTGAGCTTGTAAACGGGCAGCAGGGCGGTGGCGGCGACGGCCGCATATGTATTGCCCAGCACGTGCAGAAGTTCCATGAAAATCAGCCTCCGGAAAAGTGTTTTTTCCATTATACACCGCCAGTGGGAAAAAACAAAGCTTTTCGTTTTTGCGTTCCGCACCGCAGGCGCAGGGCACGCGGGAGAATGTGGAGGGATCTGCAAAAAAGAATTCAGAAAAATTTTCGATTTTCCCCCTATGCAAAACGGGAGAAATAAGGTAAAATACCTGATAGAAAATTAGGGAGGAACGGCGATGGAGCAACCAGTATTCAAGCGGGTGCTGCTGAAGATCAGCGGCGAAGCGCTGGCCGGCGATAAGCACTTCGGTCTGGACTTTCAGGTGATGGGCCGGGTGGCGGACGTTATCAAGCAGTGTGTGGACATGGGTGTGCAGGTGGGCATCGTCATCGGCGGTGGCAATTTCTGGCGCGGCGTGAAGGACGGCGAGGGCCACATCGAGCGCACCCGGGCCGACCACATGGGTATGCTGGCCACGGCCATGAACTGCATGGCCATGGCGGACGTGCTGGAGCAGAAGGGTGTGGACGTGCGTGTGCAGACGGCGCTGGAGATCCGGGCCGTGGCGGAGCCGTATATCCGCGCCAGGGCCATTCGGCACCTGGAAAAGGGGAGAGTGGTCATTTTTGGCTGCGGTATCGGCTGCCCGTTCTTCTCCACGGATACCGCGGCGGTGCTGCGGGCGGCGGAGATCGACGCGGACGTCATCCTGCTGGCCAAGAACATCGACGGCGTGTACGACAGCGACCCGGCCAAGAACGCCGATGCGGTGAAGTTTGACAGCATCACCTACGACGAGGTGCTCAAGCGGCACCTGGCTGTGATGGACTCTACCGCCACCAGCCTGTCCATGGACAACCATATCCCGGTGCTGGTATTTGCCCTGAAAGACCCGGAGAATATCATCCGCGCCCTGCGCGGCGAAAAAATCGGAACGATCGTGAAGGAGGACTGACCCCATGTTGAAGGACGAGTACAAGGTTTACGAGGAAAAAATGAAGAAGAGCATTGAATCCGTGATGAGCGACTTCGACACCGTGCGTGCCGGCCGCGCCAACGCTTCCGTGCTCAACCGCATCAGTGTGGACTATTACGGTACCCCCACGCCCATCCAGCAGATCGGCTCTATCGGCTCGCCCGACCCGCGGACGCTGGTCATTACCCCTTGGGATGCCAGCATTCTGAAGGGTATTGAAAAGGCCATTCAGGAGTCCGACTTGGGCATCAACCCCCAGAACGACGGTAAGTGCATTCGTCTGGCTTTCCCCCAGCTGACCGAGGAGCGCCGCAAGGAGCTGGTCAAGCAGATCCACAAGTACGCCGAGAACGGCAAGGTGGCTGTACGGAATATCCGCCGGGATGCGATGGATAACTTCAAGAAGCAGCAGAAGGCGTCCGAGATCACCGAGGACGAGCTGAAGATCGCCGAGAAGGACCTGCAGAAGCTGACCGATGACAGCTGCAAGGAGATCGACAAGATCCTGGACAACAAGGAAAAGGAATTGATGTCTGTTTAATGGGACTGTTTACGAAGAAAACGCCCCATACGGCGGGGGAGGTGGACAGGAGCCGCCTTCCCCGCCATATCGCTGTTATTATGGACGGCAACGGCCGCTGGGCGAAAAAACGCGGCCTGCCCCGCACGGTGGGGCACAAGGCGGGGGCAGAGGTGTTCCGCGACATCGCCACCTACTGCAAGGAACTGGGAGTGGAATACCTGACGGTATACGCCTTTTCCACAGAGAACTGGAAGCGGCCCGCCGATGAGGTGAATACCATCATGGGCCTGTTGGAGCAGTATCTGCGGGAAGCGATCGACACCATGGAAAAGGAGCACATCCGCCTGCGGTTCTTCGGTGACCTCAGCGCACTGTCTCCGGAGCTGCAGGCGCTGGCGCATGAGACGGATGACATCTCCGGCCGCTATGCGGGGTTCCAGGCCAATGTGTGTCTGAATTACGGCGGCAGGGCGGAGATACTGCGGGCGGCGCGGCTGTGCGCGGAGCAGGGGGTGGACTGGACGGAGGAGAACCTCTCCGCCAATATGTACTCTGCCGGTATCCCCGACCCGGAGCTGATCATCCGCCCCAGCGGCGAGATACGGCTGAGCAATTTCATGCTGTGGCAGTGTGCCTACAGCGAATTCTATTTCTGCGACACGCTGTGGCCGGATTTTACCCGGCAGGAACTGGATAAGGCCATTATCGACTATCAGCGGCGGGACCGGCGGTTCGGCGGCGTGAAATGAGGTGACGACCATGAAACAGAGAATATTGGTGGCGGTTATCGGCGTGCCGGCGCTGATCGGCGTGCTGTGCTTTGCGCCGGACTGGGCCACGGCGGTGCTGGTGGCGGCGCTGTGCGTCATCGGGTGCCACGAGTTTATGGGCGCCGCCGCCCCGGAGAAGGCGGCGCACTGGTGGGGGCTGGCGGCTACGCTGGCGGTGTTCACCGTGTTCACGGTGTATTTCAGCGGCGGTGACTTCACGGGTACCGCCATACATACGATCATGGTATGGCTGCTGGCGGCGCTGATCGTGGTGATGTTCATCGCGGCGGTGCAGGCCTTCGGCAAAGACGACGAGCTGGATTTTCCGGATATCAGCGCTATGGCGGTGTCCGGATTGGTGATCCCGCTGGCGCTGGGCTGCCTGGTGCGGCTGCGGATGCTGGAATACGGCGCCGGACTGGTGCTGATCCCGCTGGTGTCGGCGTTTATGAGCGACTCTCTGGCGCTGTTCGGCGGTATGCTGTTCGGGAAAACAAAGCTGGCGCCCAGAGTCAGCCCGAAGAAGACACGGGAGGGTGCGGTCAGCGGTCTGGTGGGCGGCATGGTGGGAATGATCCTGTTCCGGATATTCTTCTTCCTATGTACGGAGGTGCAGCTGCACATCGGCTGGTGTGTGCTGTTGGGCTTCGTGGGCGCGGTGCTGGGGCAGCTGGGCGACCTGAGCTTCTCCTGCGTGAAGCGGCAGTGCGGCATCAAGGACTACGGACGGCTGCTGCCGGGCCACGGCGGCGTGCTGGACCGGTTCGATAGTGTGATCTTCGCTGCACCGGTGACGTGGATGCTTATCAACGCTGTGACGCTGTATTGAGGAAGGACCTATGACGAAAACCATCGCCCTGTTGGGGGCTACCGGCTCCATCGGGCGGCAGACGCTGGAGGTGGCCGGGGAGTTGGGCCTCCGCGTGGCGGCGCTGACCGCCAATACACAGGTAGACCTGTTGGAGCAGCAGGCGCGGCAGTATATGCCGCGCCTTGCGGTGCTGTATGACGAAAATGCGGCGCTGGCGCTGAAAAAACGGCTGCGGGGGACCGGCATTGAGGTCATGGCAGGGGAGGAGGGCCTGTTGGCTGCCGCCGCTATGACCGAGGCGGACACGGTGGTGACTGCCGTGATGGGCAGCGTGGGGCTGCGTCCCACACTGGCGGCAATCCAAAAAGGCAAGCGCATCGCGCTGGCCAATAAGGAAACGCTGGTGTGCGCCGGTGAGCTGGTGATGGACGCGGCGGAGAAATACGGCGCGGAGATCGTGCCGGTGGACAGTGAGCACAGTGCGGTGTTTCAGTGCTTGCAGGGCTGCCGGGACCGGGGTGAGGTGCGGCGTATCCTGCTGACCTGCTCCGGCGGGCCGTTCTACGGAGGGACCTTCGACGAGCTGGAGCACATGACGGCGGCGGATGCCCTGCGCCATCCCAACTGGCACATGGGACCGAAGATCACGGTGGACTCCGCCACACTGATGAACAAGGGACTGGAGATCATCGAGGCCATGCGGCTCTATCGCCTGCCGGTGGAGCAGGTGCAGGCGGTGATACACCGCCAGAGCATCGTGCATTCGCTGGTGGAGTTCCGGGACGGGGCGCTGCTGGCGCAGCTGGGCACGCCGGATATGAAGCTGCCCATCCGCTACGCGCTGACGTATCCCTACCGGGCCGAGAGCCCGGATAAGCCGCTGGACCTGCTGACCTGCGGCGCGCTGACCTTTGCCGAGCCGGACGAGAGGGCGTTCCCCTGTCTGCGTCTGGCACGGTATGCCGCAGCGGTGGGCGGCACCGCCTGCGCCATACTCAACGGCGCCAACGAGGCGGCCGTGGGACTGTTTCTGCGAGGCGAGATCGGCTTTAACGATATCTCCCGGCGGGTGGAGCGCGCGTTGGAGCGGGTGCCGGTGCAATATCAGCCAAGCCTTGCGGATATACTGGAAGCAGACAAGGCGGCGCGGCGCGCCGCCCTGTGACATCCGGAAAAGGAGCTTGCATACATGATCGTATATATCATAGCGGCCCTGCTGGTGTTCGGTATTTTGATCGCCGTCCATGAGCTGGGGCACTTCCTGGCGGCCAAGGCCTGCGGCGTGCGGGTCAACGAGTTTGCCATCGGCATGGGACCGGTGCTATGGAAAAAGCAGCGGGGGGATACCCAGTATTCTCTGCGGGCTTTTCCGGTGGGCGGTTTCTGTGCCATGGAGGGGGAAGAGGAGGACTCTGACGATCCGGCGGCGCTGAACCGCCAGGGCTTTTGGAAAAAGCTGATCATTTTTGCCGCCGGCGCGGCCATGAATTTTCTGGCGGGGCTTATTATCATCTTCTGCCTGTATGCGCCGGCGCAGGGGTTCTATCAGCCGGTGATCTCCGGCTTTGCCGAGGGTTGTCCGTTGGAGAGCGCCGACGGCTTGCAGACCGGGGACCGGCTGGTGTCCATCGATGGGGAGCGCGTGTACATTTACAGCGACGTGAGCCTGCTGCTTGGCCTGAATAAGACCGGCACATTCGACCTGGTGGTGGACCGCGGCGGGGAGAAGGTGCGCCTGGACGACTTTGCCATGACGAGACAGACGTATACCGATCAAAGCGGAAATGCGTACAGCGGTTACGGAATATACTTCGGTGCGGCGGCGGCTACCTTCGGCGACAAACTGGCCTACACCTGGAACAATGCTGTGGATTTCGTGCGTCTGGTGCGGCTGAGCCTGCAAATGCTCTTTACCGGGCAGGCGGGCCTGCGGGATCTGAGTGGCCCGGTGGGGATCGTGTCCACCATGGTACAGGTAGGTGAGCAGGCGGAGACGACCCGGGCGGCGGTGGAGAACATCGCCTACATCGCGGCGCTGATCGCAGTGAATCTGGCGGTGATGAACCTGCTGCCGCTGCCGGCGCTGGACGGCGGGCGGATATTCTTCCTGATCATCAACGCGGCAGCCATGCTGCTGTTCCGGAAGCAGGTACCGGCTAAATATGAGAACTATATCCACTTCGCGGGACTTGTTCTGCTGCTGGCGCTGATGGTGGTGCTGGTGTTCAGCGACGTGGGAAAGCTGATCCACTGAGGAGGCGGGGACGGTGACAAGACGCATACAGGTGGGCGCGGTACCGGTGGGCGGCGGCGCGGCCGTAAGCATACAGTCCATGTGCAATACGCCCACGGAGGACGTGAACGCCACGGTGCGGCAGATACAGCGCCTGGAGCAGGCGGGCTGTGAGATCGTGCGTGTGGCGGTGCCCACGGAGGAGGCCGCACGGGCCATTCCGAGCATCAAGGCGGCTATACACATCCCGCTGGTGGCGGATATCCACTTTGATTACCGGCTGGCGCTGCTGTGTGTGGACGGCGGTGTGGATAAAATACGCATCAACCCCGGCAACATCGGGTCGAAGGACCGCGTGCGGGCCGTGGCCGACGCCTGCCGAGAGCGGGGCATTCCGATCCGTGTGGGCGTCAACGGCGGCTCGCTGGAGAAGGACCTGGTGCAAAAATACGGCGGCGTGACTGCCGAGGCGCTGGCCGAGAGTGCACTGGGACATGTGCGCCTGTTGGAGGAGTGCGGCTTCGGGGATATCTGCATCTCCGTGAAGTGCTCCCGGGTGCCGGTAAATATGGCGGCCTACGAGCTGCTGCACGAAAAGGTGGACTATCCGCTGCATCTGGGCGTCACCGAGGCCGGCACACCGGAGATGGGGGTGCTGAAGTCGGCCATCGGCATCGGCGGACTGCTGTGTCGGGGTATCGGCGATACGCTGCGGGTGAGCCTGACTGCCGACCCGGTGGAAGAGGTAGTGGCCGCCAAGCGTATTTTGCAGGCCTGCGGTCTGCGGCAGACGGGGCCGGACCTGATCGCCTGCCCCACCTGCGGGCGGACGAAGTATGATATGCTGCCCATCGCCCGGGAGGTGGAACGGCGGCTGAAGAGCTGTGACAAGCCCATCACCGTGGCAGTGATGGGGTGCGTGGTCAACGGACCGGGGGAGGCCTCGGCCGCGGATGTGGGCATCGCCGGAGGCAAGGGCGAGGGACTGCTGTTCGCCAAGGGAACGGTTCTGCGGAAGGTGCCGGAGGACCAGCTGGTGGACGCGCTGTTCGAGGAGATCGACAAGCTGTGACAAGAGATACGATAGGGGAGAGACATGGCGGAGAGAGTACCGTTTTTTACGCTGTTTGAGAGCTTTCAGGCGCCGCGGCAGCTGCGCCTGCTGCTGCACGATGCCTGCATCATCAGCGGCGCGCTGGATATGGCGGGCCGGACGCTGGAGGTGCAGATAGAGAGCAGTGAGACACTGCCCCAGGCGGCGCAGGATGCCCTGCAGCAGATGCTGGCGCAGCAGTATGATCTGCGGCAGGTGCTGCTGCATTTCTGCGGCACCGGCGAGCAAAAGGGCGACAACGGGGTGATCTGGGGCAAGACGATCACCGGAAAGCTGACGCCTATCGGCGAACTGAATATCAAGCAGGGCAGCGCTATTGTGGAGGGCCGGGTATTCAAGGCAGAGTGCTATGAGACGCGGCGCAAGGGAATGTGGACGCTGAACTTCAACATCACCGATGAGCATGGCTCCGTGGCCGTGCGGAAGGTCATGGATGAAAAAGAGGCCAAGGTGCTGGGCGGCGCGATCAACGACGGGATGTGGCTGCGCCTGCAGGGCAAGGTGGAACTGACCTACGACGGGAAGGATATCCTGCTGCGGCCGGTGAATATTATGAAGATCAGCCATACGGCCCGGCAGGACAATGCACCGGAGAAGCGGGTGGAGCTGCACCTGCATACGCAGATGAGCAGCATGGATGCTCTGACGGATGTGGGCAAGGTGGTAAAGCAGGCGGCAGCCTGGGGCCACCCGGCTATTGCCATTACCGACCACGGCACGGTGCAGGCATTCCCAAAGGCGCGGGACGCGGGCAAGGGGAAGATCAAGATCCTGTACGGCGTGGAGGGGTACTACGTCAACAACCTGGACGACCGCATTGCCGTACACGGTGCGCAGGATCAGGACTTTGACGACGAGATCGTGTGCTTCGACATCGAAACTACCGGATTGAAGGTACAGCGGGAGGCCATCACGGAGATCGGCGCAGTGGTGCTGAAAAACGGGAAGATCACGGATACGTTTCAGACCTTCGTGAACCCCGGCCGTCGGCTGACGCCGGAGATCATCGGCCTGACGGGCATTACGGATGCCATGCTGGCGGACGCGCCGCCGCCGGAGGAAGCACTGGCGGCGTTTTTGAAATTCGTGGACGGGCGACCGCTGGCGGCCCACAATGCGGAGTTCGACATCGGGTTCATCCGAGCAGGGTGCCGCAGGGCGGGGCTGGAATTCGACCCCACGTACATCGACAGCCTCATCCTGGCGCAGAACCTGCTGCCGGAGCTGCACAAACATAAGCTGGACATCGTAGCGGAGCATTTGGATCTGCCCGCCTTCAACCACCACCGGGCGTCGGACGACGCGGGGATGGTGGGGTATATGCTGATACCCTTTTTTGAGAGAATGCGGCGGGAGATGGGAATTTCCCGTCTGCAGGAGATCAACGGGCAGATGGAGAAGCTACGGCCCCGGGGCGGCGGCAGCCGGCACCCCAAGCATATTATCATCCTGGCGAAGAACAAGCTGGGCCTGAAGCACCTGTATCAGTTGATCTCGGCTTCCAATCTCAAGTATTTCAAGCGTGTGCCCATTATCCCTAAGACGGAGCTGATCGCCCATCGGGAAGGCCTCATTATCGGCTCAGCCTGCGAAGCAGGCGAGCTGTTCCGGGCGGTGGCGGACCGCAAGGACTGGGCGGAGCTGAAGCGCATCGCATCGTTCTACGATTACCTGGAGATACAGCCCATCTGCAATAATATGTTCATGCTTCGCAACGGCACGGTGCAGTCAGAGGATGAGCTGCGGGAGTTCAACCGTACTATCGTCCGGTTGGGCCGGGAGCTGGGCAAGCCCGTGTGCGCCACCGGTGATGTGCACTTCCAGGAGCCGGAGGATGAGGTATACCGCCATATCCTGCTGGCCAGCAAGAAGTTTGCCGACGCCGACGCACCCCTGCCCATTTACTTCAAGACCACGGAGGAGATGCTGGCGGAGTTTGCCTATCTGGGCGAAGAGGAAGCGCATCGGGTGGTCATCGACGACCCGCGCGGCATCGCCGACCGTATCGAAAATATCGAGCTGCTGCCGCCGGGACGGTTGTTCCCGCCGCGGCTGGAGAATTCGGAGCAGGAACTTCATGACAGAGTGTGGGACAAGTGTCACGAGCTGTATGGCGACGAGCCGCCTCAGCTGATCGTGGACCGGCTGAACGTGGAACTGAAAAGCATTCTGGGCAAGTACGACGTGGTGTATATGTCCGCCCAGAAGCTGGTGCAGCGCAGCCTGGAAAACGGTTATCTGGTGGGCAGCCGGGGCAGTGTGGGGTCCTCACTGGTGGCGTATATGTCCGGTATTACGGAGGTGAACTCCCTGCCGCCCCATTATCGCTGCCCCAAATGCCGCCATACTGAGTTCATCACCGATGGCAGCTACGGCTGCGGCGCGGATATGCCCGATAAGAATTGCCCGATGTGCGGGGCAAAGTACGCTAAGGACGGATTTGACATCCCCTTTGAGACGTTTTTGGGCTACGGCGGCGGTAAGGTGCCGGATATCGACCTGAATTTCTCCGGTGAGTACCAGGCCCGGGCACACCAGCACGCCATCGAGATGTTCGGCAAGACCCAGGTGTTCCGCGCGGGGACCATCGGTACCCTAGCGGAAAAGACCGCCTTCGGCATGGTGAAGAAATACCTGGAGGAACGGGGCGAGACGGCCTCCAACGCGGAGCTGGATCGCCTGACGCTGGGCTGCGTGGGCGTGCGGCGTACTACGGGGCAGCACCCCGGTGGGCTGGTGGTGGTGCCGGATGATATGGATGTGGAGGATTTTACCGCGGTGCAGCACCCGGCAGACGATGCCAACAGCGACACTGTGACCACTCATTTCGAGTATCACTGCATGGAGGACAACCTCCTGAAGCTGGATATGCTGGGACACGATGACCCCACCATGATCAAAATGCTGGAGGACCTGACCGGCGTGAACGCGCGGGCCATCCCCTTGGATGACCCGGATACCATGAGTATTTTCACCTCGTCCAAGGTGCTGGGCTTTGAAAATGACGAGATACTGGGGCCCACCGGCGCCGTGGCTATCCCGGAGTTCAACACCCGGTTCACCCGCGGTATGCTGATGGATACCATGCCCCAGGATTTCAATACCCTGGTACGGTTGTCCGGCTTCTCCCACGGTACCGACGTGTGGCTGGGCAATGCCCGGGACTTGATTGTGGGCGGCACGGCCAGCGTTTTGGAGACGGTGGGCTGCCGCGATGATATCATGTTGTACCTGATCTCCATGGGGCTGGAGCCGAAGATGAGCTTTAAGATCATGGAGGCGGTGCGTAAGGGCAAAGTAAAGAAAAAGGGCTTCGAGGACGGCTGGGAGGAGGCTATGCGGGAGCATCAGGTGCCGGATTGGTATATCGGCTCTCTGGCCAAGATCGGCTATCTGTTCCCTAAGGCCCACGCTGTGGCCTATGTGATGATGGCGTTCCGTATTGCGTGGTTCAAGGTGCATGAGCCGCTGGCCTTCTACGCTACGTTCTTCTCCATCCGGGCCAAGGCCTTCGACGCGGAGTACTGCTGCGCCGGCATGGATGCGGTGAAGCAGAAAATCAGGGAGATCGAGAACAATAAGGACGCCACCGACGTGGAACAGAACCTGCTGGTGACGCTGGAGGTGTGCTACGAGTTCTATTTGCGGGGCTTCCATTTTGACACCATTAGTATTTACGACTCCGATGCCACACACTTCAAGATCACGGAAAACGGCCTGCTGCCTCCTTTTGTAACGGTGCGCGGTCTGGGTGAGACGGCGGCGCTGGACACGGTGGAGAAGCGAAAGGGAAAAACCTTCATCTCTGTAGAGGAGTTCGCCACCATCTGCAACAAGCTTAGTAAGACCCATATCGAGCAGCTGAAGGCGCTGGGCGCCTTTGCCGGTATGGCGGATACCAGTCAGGTGACGCTGTTCTGAGACAGCCAAAAGCGCAAAAAAGAAGCACCCGAGCGGGTGCTTCTTTTTTTGCACTTTATTCGGCTTTCTGTTTCACGGGGAAGTCGATCTGCGCCAGGAGGACGGCGGCGAACATCACCGCGCAGCCGATGTATTCCCGGGCAGACATCTGCTGCTTGAGAATAATGGCACCGGCGATGACGGCAAACACGCTCTCCAGACTCAGCAGAATGGTGACCACCGTGGGGTTGGAGCCCTTCTGCGCCAGAATTTGCAGGGTGTAGCCCACGCCGCAGGAGAAGATGCCCACGTACAGCAGGGGCAGGATGCAGCCCCAGATGGCGGCGAAATCCACTTCCTCGAAGAGAAACATACACACGGCGGAGATAACGCCGGCAAACAGGAACTGCAGACAGCTGAGCTTTACGCCGTCACAGTAGGCGGTGAAATGGTCGATGACCAGAATATGTACCGCGAAGCACACGGCGCAGATCAAGATCAGCAGATCGCCGGGGGAAAGGGAGAAGCTGCCCTTGATGCATAGCAGATACAGCGCCAGGACAGACAGGGCCACGGCGATCCACACGGGAAGGCTGACCTTGCGCTTGAAGAACAGGCCGAACACGGGCACCAGCACCACATACAGGGCGGTGATGAAGCCGGCCTTGCCGGAGTCAGTGCCGGCAACCATACCCGCCTGCTGGAAGTTGGAGGCACAGGCCAGGGCCACGCCGCAGCACAGGCCACCGATCCACAGCTGCTTGTTGGCAGCCTTTTTCTGGATGGGGGAGAGGGTGGGCTTATCCTTCTTCAGACCGTCGCTGATCAGGATGACCACCAGCAGCGCCAGCACCGCGATAAAGTAGCGGCTGGCATTGAAGGCGAACGCGCCGATGGAGTCGGCGCACATATCCTGCGCAACGAAGGCGGTGCCCCAGATGAAGGCGGCCAGAATGGGGAAGACCACCTGCCGCATCTGATTGTGTTTCATGTCAGTGATGTCCTTTCTCTGTTTACTCTTTCTCTTCCGGTGTGCCGGTGTGCCATTGGAATTTGCGTTCCTGATGATGCAGCAGGCGCGTGATATTCTCCCGGTGGCACCAGATCACCAGCGCGGCGATCAGCACGGCCAGCGCCGTGTAGAGGAGGCTGCGGCCGCAGAAGAAAAATGTGGTGACGGGCATGGAGGCGGCGGCGCAGACGGAGCCGAGAGAGACGTATTTCGTCAGCAGCCACAGGGCGGCGAACAGACCCCACGCGATCAGACCGACGCGCCAGTCCAGCAGCCACACCAGCGTGCCGCCGGACAGGATACCCTTGCCGCCTTTGAAGCCGAAGAACACCGGGAACATATGACCCAACTCACAGCCAAGGCCACCCAGCAGGACGCCCAACATCCAGTCGCCGGCCAGATAGTCGAAGGCTGCACCGCCAATCAGGCAGGCGATCACTGTTTTACCCATGTCGAAGAGGATGACGCCCAGTGCGTATTTGGCACCGTAGGTGCGGTAGAAGTTGGTCAGGCCCGCATTGCCGCTGCCGTGCTGCCGCACATCGTCCTTGATGATGAAGTGGCTGACCATTACCGAGCCGTTGAGACAACCTAAGAAATAGCCCAGCAGCAATATGACCAGTGAGGCCAGCAGTGTAGCGCCGATGAGATGGTTCAACCGTCGTCCTCTCCCTTCTGGCGGATGGTCAGCACGATGGGGGTGCCCTCCAGGCCGAACACGCTGCGGAGCTGGTTTTCCAGATACCGCTGGTAGGAGAAGTGGAAGAGCTTTTTGTCGTTGCAGAAGATGACGAAGTGGGGCGGCTTGACGCCCACCTGCGTCATGTAGTAGATCTTCAGGCGGCGCCCCTTGTCCGTGGGTGGCTGAACGCGGGTCTGCGCGTCTGCCAGCACACTGTTCAGCGTGCCGGTGGTGATTCGCATGGCCGCCTGATCGTTGACGTAGTTGATAAGCTCAAAGAGACGGCCCACCCGCTGGCCGGTCAGGGCGGAGATGAACAGGATGGGGGCGTAGGGCATGTAGCTCAGGTCGCGGCGTATGTCCTCCCGCATGCGATCCATGGTCTTGCCGTCCTTTTCGATCAGGTCCCATTTGTTCACCACGATAATGCAGGCCTTGCCCGCGTCATGCGCCAGACCGGCGACCTTGGTGTCCTGTTCGGTGACACCCTCCTGAGCGTCGATGAGAATGAGGCAGACGTCGCTGCGCTCAATAGCCATGGTGGCCCGCAGAACGCTGTATTTTTCGATGTTGTCATCTACCTTGGACTTTTTCCGCATACCGGCGGTGTCGATGAAATTATATTTGCCGTACTGGTTCTCAAAGTAGCTGTCGATGGCGTCACGGGTGGTGCCGGCTACATTGCTGACGATAACGCGTTCCTCACCCAGAATACGGTTCGTCAAGCTGGATTTACCTACATTGGGCTTTCCGATAATGGCCACCTGTACCACGTCGGAGTCATCCTCCTCATCCGTTTCCGGCGGAAAATACTTGATGCATTCGTCCAGCAGATCGCCGGTGCCGTGGCCGTGAACGGCGGAGACAGCCACGGGGTCGCCCAGACCCAAGTTGTAGAACTCATAGAAATCCGGGTCGACCGCGCCCACAGAGTCCATCTTGTTCACCGCCAGCACGATGGGCTTACGGCTGCGCTGAAGCATACTGGCCACCTCCTGGTCGGAGGCAGTCAGGCCGGTCTTGATATCCGTGACGAAGATAATGACGTCGGCGTTGTCGATGGCGATCTGGGCCTGCTCCCGCATGAAGGACAGAATCTGGCTGTCTGTATTGGGCTCGATGCCGCCGGTGTCCACCAGGCGGAATTTACGCCCCACCCACTCGCTTTCACCGTAGATACGGTCACGGGTGACGCCGGGGGTGTCCTCTACGATGGACAGCCGCCGGCCGATGATCTTATTGAACAGCATGGATTTGCCTACATTGGGCCGCCCCACGATAGCGATCAAAGGCAGTGCCATAGTTTATTCCTCCCTATCCAGCATGGCGTCCAAGAGGTCGCCGCCGTCTATCCCCACGATCTGCACCGGGCAGTTCAGCTCGGCGCTGAGCCGCTCCACGGTGTAGTCGTCCAAAAATACGTTTTCACCGTGCCGCAGCATGTGCAGCGGCAGCAGCACGCGCCCCAGATCCGGGACCTTTTGCAGCTGCGCCGACAGGTCCTGACCTGTCAGCAGACCGGCTACGTCGATGGTGTGGCCGAAAAAGTCGTTCTCCACGGCGATCACCTGTCCCCGCAGGGCGGGGAAGTACGCCTTGGCCTGCTCCAGCAGGTATGTCATGAACGGCGCTGCCGCCGTGCCGGTGGCGACGGTAAAGGGTGCAGGGGCCTCGTCGTGGTCCTCCAGCCGCATGGCGCTGAGAAAGTCCTGCTCCAGCGAGCGCAGCATACCCACGCCGTTTTCCAGCTGCCGATAGCCCTCGTAGTAGTCCTCCTGCGGCAGCTCCATGCCCGCACGGAGGAACAGTTCGTCAGCACAGAAGAACCTACGGGTGCCGAAGCGGCGCAGATTTTCCAGCCCGAATTCCTCGGCGATGGCAATGATGTCCCGGGCACAGTCCCTGTCCACGGGCCTTAGCTTGGCCAGACCCTGGCGGTACTTGGTGATACCCACCGGCACAAGAGAGCAGCTGGAGAACTGCCACTCGGTCAAGTCCCGCAGGGTGCGGCGCAGTTGGCCACCGTCGTTCCAGCCGGGGCAAACCACGATCTGCCCGTTCATGACGATACCGGCCTTGCAGAAGGCCTGGATATAGTCCAGCGACCGGGCGGCGTTCTTGTTGCCAAGCATGGTGCAGTGCAGCTGTGGGTCGGTGGCGTGGACGGAGACGTTGATGGGGCTGATGTGCAGGTCAATGATCCGCTGTGCCTCCCGCTCCGTCAGGTTGGTGAGGGTGATGTAGTTGCCCAGCAGAAAGCTCAGCCGTGCGTCGTCATCCTTGAAGTACAGCGTGGAGCGCATACCCGGCGGCATCTGGTCCACAAAGCAGAACAAGCAGTGATTGGCACAGGAGCGCATTTCGTCCATCAGATACGTGTCGAAGTTCAGCCCCAGGTCCTGGCCTTCGGCCTTGCGGCAGGTGACGTGCCGCACGTTGCCTGCCGCCGTTTTCAGCTCAAGGTGCGACAGGGGATCATAGCCGTAAAAACGATAGTCCAGCACATCCACGATGGGGTGGCCGTTGATGGATAGAAGCTGTTCGCCCACCTGAACGCCGGCGCGCTCCGCGGGGCTGTGCCGGTCGATGGCGGTGATGATGGTACTCATAATACGTCCTCACTCATGCAAAATGCGGCCTTATCCACAACAGGACATAATACCACATAATAATCAACTCATTATACCGTTTTTTGACGTGAGACGCAAGCACAATATAGTATAGCCGCCCACGAGCATAAAGTAAAACGATGGATTTTGATACTTCCCATGACAAAAAGTGTGGGAGCAGTAAAAAACAAGAGGGAAGCGGCGCTTCCCTCTTGCAAAGGCACAACAGAACTTATTTCGCGGCCACAGACTTGACGACCTTGACCTCGCGGCCGTTGTAGCTGCCGCACTCCGGGCACATTCTGTGGGGGAGATGCAGCGCGCCGCACTTGGCGCACGCCACCAGCGTGGGAGCTGCCAGCTTCCATACGGAAGAACGTCTCTTATTGCGTCTTTGCTTGGATACTTTTCCCTTAGGGACTGCCATGTTGACACCTCCTTGGTCTTAATTGCCTGAGCAGCAATGTAATAAAGAGTAATTCACTCATCCGTCTGCAGCAGCTGCGCCAGCTTCGCCAGACGGGGGTCCACTGCTTTTTTGCATCGGCAGCTCTCCCGGTTCAGGTTCACACCGCAGCTGGGGCACAGCCCCCTGCAGTCCTCTGAGCAGAGAAACTTCGTGTCCATATCGAGGATAAAGGCGTCGCGCGCCAACTCCTCCACATCTACCTCGTCGTTATCCAGCAGGATGATGTCGTCGCTTTCGTCAGACTCGCGCGCCTCTGCCAATACGCAGTCGTAGCGTGTCGTCTTGTCCGCGTCGTACGCTTCACCGCACCGGTCACAGATACAATGCAGCGTGGTGGTCAACGTCATTCCGCACAGCAGCAGCCCAGCCTTATTCTCCAGCCGGCAGTCCACAACAACCGGACGGGAAACAGGATAGGAACCGCCGAATTCCAAGTCGGACAGATCCATTTCAAAACGGATGTCCTGCCGGGCATCGGGGGTATGCAGCAGCTTGTTGACGTTCAAACGCATAGTACACCTCACAATGGCACGTGTAGTATTATAGCCGACACAAAATGCCTTGTCAAACATTTTCTTACAAATATTTTGACTTTTTTCAAAAACACGGTACAATAAACAGAGAAACACAGGGGAGGACGCCGTTATGCGGGAGCTGACCATCGGAAAAAATGACGCCGGACAACGGCTGGATAGATTTCTGTCCAAGGCGCTGCCCCTGCTGCCGCCTGCTCTGGCGCAGAAGTACATCCGCATCAAGCGGGTGAAGGTAAACGGCGGACGCGCCCAGCGGGACCAGCGGCTCAGTGCGGGCGATGTGCTGCAATTATACATCAACGACGAGTTTTTCGACAAGCCCTCAGAGGAAAATCTGTTTCTGACGCTGTTCAAGCCGCACCTGACGGTGGTGTACGAGGATGAGCATCTGCTGCTGGCGGATAAGCCCCAGGGGATGGTGGTCCACGCCGACGAGACGGAGAAGGTGAATACCCTCATCAACCACATTCAGGCATATCTGTATCAGAAACGGGAGTGGAACCCCAAGTGGGAAAATGCCTTTACGCCGGCGCTGTGCAATCGTATCGACCGCAATACCGGCGGCATTGTCATTGCCGCTAAGGATGCCGAGACACTGCGGGTCATCAACGAGAAGATACGGGACCGGGAACTGGACAAGCGCTACCTCTGCATTACCGCGGGCCGGCCGAAAAAGTCGGAAGGCCGGGTGGAGTGCTTTTTGCTGAAAGATGAGAAGAAAAAGCAGGTGTCCGTGTACCATAAGCCGATCCCCGGCGGAAAGACCGCCATTACCGATTACAAGGTGCTGGAGACGCGGGGAGAGCTGAGCCTGGTGGAGATCGGGCTGGAGACGGGCCGGACCCACCAGATCCGCGCCACGATGGCGGATCTGGACTGCCCGCTGCTGGGGGACGGCAAATACGGTCGTGGGGACGTAAACCGCCGCTACGGCGAGACGCGGCAGGCCCTGTATGCCTACAAGCTGACCTTTGACCTGCCCACGGACGCGGGGCACCTGAACTATCTGCGCGGGCAGAGCTTTACAGTGGAAAATGTGCCCTTCCGGGACAAATATTTCGGCTGAGTGCCGTGCAGCGGATGGCTTTTGCCATCCGCTGTATTTTTTTCGGGGAAAAACGGGAAAATCCATTGACTTTCCCGACGCTTTTATATATAGTGTACTCGCCATCTTTCGACAGAAACGAGCGCGTGAACAGACGCGCTGCCGCCGCGCCGGAGGGGGGCTATTTTACTGATGAATGGAGGAGGATAAATGTCCAAAGAGTTGATTCGCCTGCGGGATCTCTGCATGGCGTTTGACGACGAGCTGGTTCTCGATCACATCAATCTTTACATCAACGATTCCGAATTCCTCACGCTGCTTGGTCCCAGTGGGTGCGGCAAGACTACCACACTGCGGATCATCGGCGGTTTCACCACGCCCACCAGCGGCGACGTGACCTTCGACGGCGAGAGGATCAACGATGTCCCGCCCCATAAGCGGCAGATCAATACGGTGTTCCAGAAATATGCGCTGTTTCCGCATCTGGACGTGTTTGAAAACATAGCCTTCGGCCTGCGTATCGCAAAAGTGCCGGAGGACGAGATACGACAGCGTGTCGGTGAAATGCTGGAGGTCGTCAGCCTGAAGGGCTTTGACCGCCGGCGTGTCGACCAACTCTCCGGTGGTCAGCAGCAGCGTGTGGCGATTGCCCGTGCCCTGGTGAACCGGCCGAAGGTGCTGCTGCTGGACGAGCCGCTGGGCGCGCTGGATCTGCGTCTGCGTAAGGATATGCAGAACGAACTGAAACGTATCCAGCAGCAGATGGGCATCACGTTTATATATGTCACCCACGATCAGGAGGAAGCCCTGACCATGTCCGACACCGTGGTGGTCATGGACAAGGGCCGCATCCAGCAGATCGGCACACCGGAGGATATCTACAACGAGCCGAAGAATGCCTTTGTGGCGGACTTCATCGGCGAGAGCAATATCCTCAACGGCACGATGGCCCGCGACAACGTGGTGAAGATGTACGGCAAGGAGTTCCCCTGCGTGGACGGCGGCTTCGCCGAAAATGAACCGGTGGACGTGGTCATTCGCCCGGAGGATATCGACATCGTGCCGGTGGAGCAGGGCCAGTTGGTAGGCACTGTCACCAACGTGACGTTCAAGGGGATGCAATATGATATCATCGTGGATTTCCGCGGCTTCAAGTGGTTGATTCAAACCACCGATCACTCTCCGGTGGGTGCCCGTATCGGCGTGAAGATCGATCCCGAGGGTTTCCACATTATGAAGAAGAGCGAGTATTCCGGTATGTTCGGCGACTATTCCTCTTACTCCGAGGAATACGAGGAACTGGCGGACGCCGGTGCTGAGCCGGAAGAGGAGGAGAGCGAGGATGAAGAGTAAGCTCTCCCGTTTCGCCGTGCCCTATGTGGTGTGGATGGCTATTTTTGTAGTAGCCCCCATTGTCATTATGGTGGTGTATGCCTTTGCCGGCAGCGAGGGCGGCTTCACGCTGGACAACTTTGTCCAGATGGGCGGTTACGCTGCTGTGTTCGGCCGTTCCTTCAAGCTGGCGCTGATTGCCACGGCTATCTGCCTGCTGTTGGGCTATCCTGTGGCGTACCTTCTCAGCCGGGAGGGCGAGCGCTTCCGCCGCACGGCCATGGTACTGATCATGCTGCCCATGTGGATGAACTTCCTGCTGCGGACCTACTCCTGGATGACCATCCTGGAGAACAACGGCCTGCTGAACCAGCTGTTCCAGAAGCTGGGTATCATTGCCCTATACAACCATCTGACAGGCAGCAGCCTGGAGTATTTTACCATGATCGACACCCAGGGCGCTGTGGTGCTGGGTATGGTCTATAACTACCTACCCTTTATGATCCTGCCTGTCTACTCTGTGATTTGCAAGCTGGATTACTCCCTGCTGGAGGCAGCCCGCGACCTGGGGGCCAACACCGTCACGGTGTTCCGCAAGGTCATCCTGCCCCTGAGCCTGCCGGGCGTGCTGTCCGGCATCACCATGGTGTTCGTGCCCTCTGTGTCTACGTTTGCCATCAGCCGTATGCTGGGCGGCGGCACGGAGCTGTTGCTGGGCGACCTGATCGAACGGCAGTTCCTGGGCGGGGCGTATAACCCGCAGCTGGGCGCGGCTATTTCCCTGGTGATGATGCTGATCGTCGTTGTCTGTATGCTGGTGATGAACCGCTTTGGCGAGGGCGAGGAACAGGCGGTGATGCTATGAGACAGAGAAAGGGCAACTCCGTCGGCGATCGCCTGCTGATGATCCTGGTGGGCCTGTTCCTGTACGCACCCATCATCATCCTGATCGTCTTTTCCTTCAACGCCGGCAACAGCTCCAGTGTGTGGAAGGGCTTTTCCCTCCACTGGTACGCCGAGCTGCTGAACGACCGGCTCATTATGCACAGCGTGTACACCACGCTGCTGGTATCCCTGCTGGCTACCGTCATCGCCACCGTGGCGGGCACCTTTGCCGCTATCGGCTTTTACGGTATGCGACGCCGGGCGCGCACCGGGCTGATGGCCGTGAACAACATTCCCATGATGAACGCGGACATCGTCACCGGCGTCAGCCTGTGCCTGCTGTTCGTGGTGTTCTTCAACGGATGGCACAGCTTCGCCGTGTGGGTCAACGGCTGGCAGTCACTGGTGGTGCTGCCTGAGCGACTGACCCTGGGCTTTGGCACACTGTTGATCGCCCACATCTGCTTCAACATCCCCTACGTCATTTTGTCCGTGGGGCCCAAGTTACGGCAGATGGACCGCAATTTGGTCGATGCGGCCCAGGACTTGGGCTGCACCTGGATGCAGGCCTTCTGGAAGGTCATCATTCCGGAGATCAAGCCCGGTATCGTCTCCGGTGCGCTGACGGCTTTCACTATGTCCATCGATGATTTCATCATCAGCTACTTCACGGCGGGTACATCCTCCTCCACGTTGGCCATGACCATCTACGGCATGACCAAAAAGCGCGTCAGCCCGGAGATCAACGCCGTATCCACGCTGCTGTTCGTCACGGTCATCATCCTGCTGGCTATCATCAACCTGCGGGAGAACCATGCCGAGCATCACCGCAATGTCCATCACGAGAGCGCTACGTTCGCTCCTGCGCCGAAGAAATATCCCGGATTGGGCAAGAAGATCGCCGCAGGCGCTATGGCCTGTGTGCTGTTGGCGGTACTGATCGTCACCGGTGCCGCGGCCCGCAGCGAGCGCGTGGTCAATGTGTGCTCCTGGGGCGAGTATATCGACGAGTCCCTGATCACCGAATTCGAGGAGAAGACCGGCATCCGTGTGAACTACCAGACCGCCGAGAGCAACGAGGCGCTGTACTCCCTTATCAAGATGGGCGGCGCGGACTTCGATGTGATCGTGCCCTCCGACTATATGATCGCCCGGCTGATCCAGGAGGATATGCTGGCGGAGCTGGACTACGCCGCCATCCCCAATTTTCAGCTGATGGACCCCCAGTTCACCCACCTGAGCTTTGACCCGGAGAACAAGTACACCGTACCCTACACCTGGGGCAGCGTGGGCATCATCTACAACACGACTATGGTGGACGAGCCCATCACCAGCTGGGGCGCTATGTTCGACGAGAAGTACGCCGGACAGGTGCTGATGATCAACAACTCCCGCGACGCGCTGATGGCCGCCCTGTGCTATCTCGGCTACGACATCAACACCACCGATGAGGGACAGCTGACCGAGGCCTTTGAGCTGGTGAAGAATGCCAAAGACAAGGGTGTGTATCAGGCCTTCGTCATGGACGAGGTCTTCGGCAAGATGGAGGGCGGCAACGCGGCCATCACCATGTACTACGCCGGCGACTATCTGACCATGCTGGAGAATAACGAGGACCTGGCCTTCGTCATTCCCGAGGAGGGCAGCAACTGGTTCGTGGATGCCATGTGTGTGCTCAAGTCCAGTCAGCACAAGGCCGAGGCCTATGAGTGGATCAACTTTATCGCCTCTACCGACAGTAACCTGGCCAACATGGACTACATCTGGTATGCCTCTCCCAATGCCGAAGCGCTGGCGGAGTATCCCGCTTACTACGAGGAGACGTACGGTGAGTCCCTGGACGAGGAGATCTACAACATCATGGCCATTCCCGATGAGGAGCGCGAGCGCTGTGAGATCTATGTCAACCTGCCACAGGAGACGCTGAAGTTCTACGATAAGCTGTGGACACAGTTGGGCGTCTGACATTCGCGGTTTTTTTCCGCCCCGCGTATAGGCAAGAAATGTATTTAAAGAAAAGCGCTTAATTGGAGGAATTGCTATGATCGAAGTAGGTATGACCTATACCGCTGAAAAGACCGTCACCCCGGATATGACCGCCAAGGCTATCGGTTCCGGCGGGCTGGAGGTGTTCGGCACCCCCTTTATGATGGGACTGATGGAGTATGCCGCCATGCAGTGCGTGCAGCCTGAACTGCCCGAGGGTAAGGGGACTGTGGGCGTGGAGATCAGTTCCAGTCACCTGGCGCCCACGCCGGTGGGCATGAAGGTCACCGCCACTGCCGAGGTGACGGGTATCTCCGCCAACGGCAAGATGATCACCTTCAAGGTCACGGCCCACGACGCCGATGGCCTGATCGGTGAGGGCATCCATACCCGCGCTGTCATCGACAACGCACGGTTTTTGCAGAAGTGCAATGACAAGCTGGCACGCGTGTAAAAGACAAAAGGCCGCCCGGAAGGGCGGCTTTTTCCTTGTCATAGACGGCGGTATTTGATATAATAAACCAACACGATCATCGGGGGGGGAGGAGAGAGGATATGCGCGTGCTGGCCACGATCGGGTTTTCCTTCTCTGCCGGTGTATTCCTGGCGGCACTGCTGCCCTGGAACGGCTGGCAGCTGTATGCCGCCGGGGGCGTTTTGTTGTTGGCGCTTGCGTGGCTGTTTGCTGCACGCAAGCAAAAATATTTTCGCCGGGGGCTGCTGATCCTGCTGCCGCTGGCGGTATCGCTGGCCTATTTTGCCGGGTATGACCACCTGGTGCGCCAGCCGATAGAGGACCGCTGCGGTGCGGCGTCGGACTTTACCGCCACCGTTTGTGATTGGCCGCAGGCCACGGAGCGCGGTGCCAAGATCACGGTGGAGCTGGAGGGCTATCATCGGGCCAGGGCCGTGCTATATGGCGAAGCGGAGCTGCTGGCGGCCCGACCGGGCGACACGGTCACGGGCACGGCCCAGTGGCAGTCTGCCGCCCATTTCGACAGTGATGATGTGACCCATTTTAATGCCAGGGGCGTGTATGCGCTGCTGTATGGCCGTGAGGATGTGCGTTTGTCGGCGGGGGATGGGGATGCCCTGCGCTGGCTGCCCCAACGGGCGGGCAAAGCTTTCCGCGAGAAGGTGGCCGCCATCTGGGATGACCCGCGTGTCAGCGGATTTCTGACAGCGGAGCTTACCGGGGACAAGTCCGCTATGGACGACGGAGACTATCTGGCCATGCAGGAGACGGGCCTGGCGCATCTGTTCGCGGTGTCGGGCCTGCACTGCGCTTTTCTGGTGACGCTACTGGCGTTGCTGATCTCCCGGCGGCAGAGACTGCTGTGCGCCGTGACCATTCCGTTGCTGCTGTTTTACATGGTGATGGTGGGCATGAGCCCCTCGGTGGTCCGCGCCTGCATCATGCAGATATTCCTACTGATCGCGCCGCTGTTCCGGCGGGGCAGTGACCCTCTGACCAGCTTGGCTGCCGCACTGCTGGTGATCCTGCTGTGCAATCCCTTTGCCGCGGCCAGCGTCAGCTTGCAGCTGAGCTTTTCCGCCACGCTGGGAATGGTGCTGCTGTCGCCCCGGCTGTACAAGCTGCTGACCGGGTGGTATAAGGGAAAATGTCGGCCGCTGCGGACCGCACTGTGTTTTGTCGCGGCGAACCTGTCCGCCACCCTCAGCGCCGTGGTGTTCACTGCCCCACTGACAGCCTGGTATTTCCGCATTTTCGTGCTGGTAGCGCCGCTGTCCAGCTTATTGGCGGTGCCTGCGGCGGGATGGAGCTTCATGGCTGCCTTTGTGACGGTGCTGCTGGGCTTTGTGTGGCTGCCGCTGGCCAGCCTGCTGGGTTGGATCTCCTGGGCGCTGGTGCGGTACATCCTGTGGATCGCCAACGGCATGATGTCCTGGCGCTATCACGCGGTGTATTTCACCAATCCCTATCTCATCTACTGGCTGCTGTTTTTGTATGCGGTCTTTATCGGCTGTGCCGCCACGCCGGACGGCAAGCGGAAATACCTGCTGGCATCGGCATTGTCGGTGCTGACGCTGGCGGCGGCCATCTGGGTCAACCGTCAGGACTATCAGTACGGCGTACTGACCGCCCTGACGCTGGATGTGGGACAGGGCGAGAGCGTCATTCTGACCTCCGGCGGTGAGACGGCACTGGTGGACTGCGGCAGCAGCAACAGCTATAAAGACCCCGGCGGTCTGGCTGCCGACACGCTGCACAGCATGGGCGTCCGGGAACTGAGCGCTGTGGTGGTGACCCACTACCACGCCGATCACACCAACGGTTTGTACGAGGTGCTGCGCCGTATCCCGGTGCAGACGATCTACCTGCCGGACATCGAGGATGAGTATGGCGTTCGGGAGCGTCTGGTGTCGCTGGCGGAGGAGAAGGGCGCGCAGGTGACCTATGTGACGAAGGAGACGGCCGATACGCTGGGCGATACCGTTTTGACCATCTATCCGCCGGTGCAGTCCGGCGGCGATCTGAACGAACTGGGCCTGACAGCGCTGGCCAGTGCCGGAGGCTTTGATCTGCTCATTACCGGCGATATGTCCGGCAGCACCGAGAAAAAGCTGGTGGAAACCTATGCCTTGCCGGATATAGAGGTGCTGGTGGTCAGCCACCACGGCTCCCGATATAGCTCAAATATACGCTTTTTGAAGTCGGTGACGCCGGAGGCGGCGGTCATCAGTGTAGGCGACAACAACTATGGCCACCCGTCGGAGGAGACGCTCCAGCGGCTGCTGGCGGTGGGGGCGGATATCTGGCGCACAGACCAGCAGGGAACCATCCGCATCACCGTGAACGGAGGATAGCATGGCAAAGGAGAAAAAAGAAAAGACCCCCGGTTATGAGGAATTCCACGACGCGCTGCAAAGCGGCGCCGTGGGGAATGTCTATATATTCCACGGCGAGGAGACGTACCTGATGCAGCAGGCGGTGGCGGAGCTGCAAGCACGGCTTGTGCCGGCGGGCTTTGAGGAGTTCAACTATCACAGGCTTGCAGGCAAGGGCCTGACTATGCAGGAGGTCGTCGAGGCGGCGGAGGCCATGCCTATGATGGCGGAGCGCACCCTGGTCACGGTGGAGGATATGGACCTGTTCAGGCTGGACGAGGCCCAGCGGGGAGCGCTGGTGGCGTTGCTGGAGGACTTCCCGGAGTACTGCACGCTGGTGTTTTTGTACCGGCAGATACCCTATAAGACCGACGCCAAGCTGAAGAAGCTCACCGCCGCCCTGGCGGAGCGCGCCCAGGTGATCGAGTTTGCCCAGCAGGGCCAGCAAAAGCTGCAAAAGTGGGTGCGCCGCCGTTTTGCCGCTGCCGGAAAGGAAATCGATGCGGTCACGGTAGACCATCTGCTGTTCACCTGCGGCAGCCTGATGACCGGTCTGGTGCCGGAGATCGCCAAGATCGCCGCCTATGCCAGGGGAGCGAAAATCACAGCGGCGGATATCGACACTGTGGCGGACCCTGTGCTGGACGCGCGGGTGTTCGACATGACGGACGCGGTGGCGGCTCGTGACTATGACAAGGCGGCGGAATGCCTTGCAGAGCTGCTGCGGATGCAGGAGGAGCCTATCCGCATTCTGGCGGCATTGGGAAAGACGCTGCGGCAGCTGTACACAGCCCGGCTGGCGATCGACGGTGACAAGGACGTGCTGTGGCTGAAGGATTTGTGGCGCATGAAGTCCGATTACCCGGCCAAAAAGCTGATGCAGTCAGCCAGAGGCGTGCGGCGCAGTTGGTGCCGTGAGGCGGTGAAGCGCTGCCAGACGCTGGATCATCGCATGAAAAGCGAACGAAACATGGACAATGAGGGCGAACTGAAGCTATTTCTCATGGAACTGGCAGGTGTGAAGTGAAGCCGCGGGTCAGGGAAGTCATCGTAGTAGAGGGGCGGTATGACAGAAATACGCTCCTACAGGCAGTGGATGCCGCTGTAGTGGAGGTGGGCGGCTTCGCCCTGTTCAACGACAGGAAAAAGGCGGCGTATCTCCGCCGTCTGGCGGAGGCGCGGGGCGTGATCCTGCTGACCGACCCGGACGGCGCGGGCTTCGTGCTCCGCAGCCACCTGAAGGGGCTGCTGCCCCCGGACAGAGTAAAGCAGGCGTATGTCCCCGACGTGTACGGAAAGGAACGCCGCAAGAAAAAACCCGGCAAGGAGGGGAAACTGGGGGTAGAGGGAATGAGGCCGGAGGTGCTGGTGGAGGCGCTGCGGCGGGCGGGGGCGACCTTTGAGGACGGGGAGGGG
>ERZ1027010.79-NODE-79-length-33760-cov-8.593265_pt1 | contig 33760 bp, 24 predicted proteins | sample MGYA00519448_ERZ1027010 | MGnify/ENA primary metagenome ERZ1027010 (study PRJEB26926, sample SAMN06164694) | human gut metagenome | biome: ENVO:00009003; feature: ENVO:2100002; material: ENVO:00002003 | host: Homo sapiens | place: USA | collected 2012 ... | reverse complement strand
TTTGCCAAGGCCTCTCCCTTTGGGAGAGGTGGCACGGCGTAAGCCGTGACGGAGAGGGCGAGGACGCTGCCCTCTTTTTAATTATTTATTATTGATGGCGCTCACCAGTGCCTTGATGCCGGCCACGATGATATCGGTATCCGTACCAGCACCCCATGTGACGGTGTTATCGCCCCAGACAAGGCCGACGTAGGAGGCAGCGCGGGAGGTGGAGCCTTCGTCCAGACTGTGCTCGGAGTAGGTCTCGAGGTGGAACTCCATGCCGGTGGCGCTCTGGATGGCGTTTGCCACAGCGTCCAGACGGCCATTGCCCACCGAGGTGACCACCTTGCGCTGACCGTTCAGCTCCAGCGTGACGGTGGCGGTGATGCCGCCCACCTGTGCAAAGTGGGCTTCCAGAACGTTGAGCGGCTTGCAGCGGTTGAGGAAGGCATCCTCGAAGATGTGCAGCACCTCGTTTGCGCTCAGCTCCTTGTGGCTGTGGTCGGAAACGCTCTTGACCTTGTAGCCCAGCGCCTCGCGCATTTTGGGCGGCAGGTTGTAGCCGAAGTTCTGCTCCAGCACAAAGCCGATGCCGCCCTTGCCGCTCTGGCTGTTGATGCGGATGACGTCGGCGTCGTAGGTGCGGCCGATGTCGTGGGGGTCAACGGGGATGTAGGGGCAGGTCCAGCGGTGTTCGCCATGCTCCTTGCGGTAGGCCATGCCCTTTGCAATGGCATCCTGATGGCTGCCGGAGAAGGCGGCAAACACCAGCTGACCGGCGTAGGGGGTGCGCTCGTAAATGTGCATCCGGGTCACACGCTCGTAGGTGGCGCAGATGTCCGGCATATCGGAGAAGTCCAGCTTGGGGTCCACGCCGTGGCTGTACATGTTCATGGCCAGCGTCACCGCGTCCACGTTGCCGGTGCGCTCGCCGTTGCCGAACAGGCAGCACTCCACCCGCTGTGCACCCGCCAGCACGGCCAGCTCTGCGCAGGCCACGCCGGTGCCGCGGTCGTTGTGGGGATGGGTGGAGATGATCACGCTGTCGCGGTATTTCAGGTGCTTGTCGCAGTACTCGATCTGGTTTGCGTAGATGTGCGGCATGCTCATTTCCACGGTAACGGGCAGGTTGATGATCATGGGGCGGTCCGGGGTGGGCTGCATGATGTCCAGCACGGCGTTGCACACATCCACGGCATAGTCCACCTCGGTGCCGGTAAAGCTCTCAGGGCTGTACTCGAACAGGAAGTTACCCTCGTACTCCTGACTGAGCTGCTTGACCAGCTTTGCGCCGTCGGTGGCAATCTTCTTGATCTCCTCCTTGCTCTTGTGGAACACCTGCTCGCGCTGGGCCACAGAGGTGGAATTGTAGAAGTGGATCACCGCGCGGGGTGCGCCCTTGACGGCCTCGAAGGTCTTGCGGATGATGTGGTCGCGGCACTGGGTCAGCACCTGCACGGTGACATCCTCGGGGATCATGTTCTTCTCGATCAGGGTGCGCAGGAACTCGTACTCGGTGTCGCTGGCGGCAGGGAAGCCCACCTCGATCTCCTTGAAGCCGATCTTGACCAGCATCTGGAAGAACTCCAGCTTTTCCTCAAGGCTCATGGGCACGATCAGGGCCTGATTGCCGTCGCGCAGGTCCACGCTGCACCATGCGGGGGCTTTTTCAATGTGATCCTTCTTTACCCAGCTGTCATAGCCTGCGGGTACCGGGTAGTAACCCGGAGCGTACTTGGTTGCGTCCATCATTTGCGCGTCCTCCCAAACAATTTACACTTCTTGCTCCATGCTCTTTGTGAGCGTCCTCGCCCTCTCAGTCTCACATTCGTTCGACAGCTCCCCCAAAGGGGGAGCCCTTGGCAAAACCGAAAACTTTGCCGTACTGCCAAGGCCTCTCACTTTGGGAGAGGTGGCACGGCGTAAGCCGTGACGGAGAGGGCAAGCCTGCTTCCAAAAGGCAGATATACGAAAAGGCTCTCGTCTTTCAAGGCGAAAACCTTGAGAGACGAGAGCCTGTAAAGTTCAAACTACAGGGCACCCGTGGTACCACTCTCTTTGCTGCGCCTTTGGGCACAGCCGCTTTGCACGATCGGCTTTTTGCAGCGAATCGCTGTCCTTGTAACGGTGGACATCCGTCAGAGCCTACTTGTGTGTTCAGCCCTGCCGCTCAGGGGCCAGTAACCGAAACCCTCTGCACCCGCCTTGCACCACCCGGCGGCTCTCTGTACGCAGAAGAAAATCGTTTTTTCCCCGTCAACGCATTTGTGCTTTTTTCAAAGTGGACTAAGTTTAGCATGATTCGCGGGCAGTGTCAAGCAATCTGACTCATTCTCAAAATGAAACAATTTCACAAAATAAGGGGCAGAATTTTCCAAAATTGTGCACCGGTCGATTCGACGCATTTTTCGGTCGATTCGTGTCAAACGAATGCCCGGGGGGTACGGGTGTATGATAGGCTCAAAGAAATAACAGAGGAGGTACACCCTACATGAAACTACGTACCCGTAAATTCCTTGCCGGGCTGTTGAGCCTTGGCCTGCTGCGGCAGGCGGCAAGCCCCCTCAGCGCATTGGCGGCACTGCTGGTGTGGAACACCGCAGGCAGACCTGAACCTGTGAACACCCCGGCCTTTGCGGATGTGGCAGATGCCGACACCGCCAAGGCAGCCCAGTGGTGTGTGGAGCAGGGCCTGCTGGATGCCAAGACCGCAGAAACCTTCAAGCCGGAAGGCTGGATGCCCAAGTTCAAGACCATTGAAGTGTGGGAAAAGGCATTCCCAAAACAGTAAACCCATGCGAAACCAAAGGGAGCAGCTTCGGCTGCTCTCTTTTTGTATGCAGAGGGGACCTTTGTTAACAAACTGCTAAGTTTTTGGAAAGTTCTGCTCGAATTGCTGTTGCGCCCGGTTTTACTGTGCTATACTACTTGCATCAGGAACCAAAGGAGGAATTGCCACATGAAAGAAGTCAAACCTTCCAAAAAGCCGCTGGCGATCTACTACGCCATCGTGCTGGCGGTCCTGCTGTTGCTCAACCTTGTGCTGCTGCCGTGGATGAGCGAGCGTCAGGTGGAGGAAGTGGACTACGGTACCTTTATGACCATGACCGAGGAAAAGAACATCGGCCGTGTGGATATCGAATCCAACCAGATCATTTTTACCGATAAAGAGGAAAAGCAGGTCTACAAGACCGGCCTGATGAACGACCCGGAGCTTACCCAGCGCCTGTATGACGCCGGAGCGCAGTTTTCCAGCGAGATCGTGGAGCAGGGGTCGCCGATGCTCAATTTCCTGATCTGGTTCCTGCTGCCCATCCTGTTGTTCAGCTTCATCGGCAACCAGATGAACAAAAAGCTGATGGAAAAGGCCGGCGGCGGCCCGGGGTCCATGATGTTCGGCGGCGTGGGCAAATCCAATGCCAAGGTCTATGTGCAGTCCACCCACGGCATCCGCTTTGCGGATGTTGCCGGTGAGGATGAAGCTAAGGAAAACCTGCAGGAGATCGTGGATTACCTGCACGACCCCGGCAAGTACGAGAGCATTGGCGCATCCATGCCCAAGGGCATTCTGCTGGTGGGCCCTCCGGGCACCGGCAAGACCATGCTGGCTAAGGCCGTGGCAGGCGAATCCAACGTGCCGTTCTTCTCCATTTCCGGCTCTGAATTCGTGGAGATGTTCGTGGGCATGGGCGCGTCCAAGGTGCGCGACCTGTTCCGGCAGGCCAAGGAAAAGGCCCCCTGCATCGTGTTCATCGATGAGATCGATGCCATCGGTCAGAAGCGCAACAGCGGCAATCTCGGCGGCAACGACGAGCGTGAGCAGACTTTGAACCAGCTGCTCACCGAGATGGACGGCTTTGAGAGCAACACCGGCGTCATCATTCTGGCGGCTACCAACCGCCCGGATTCGCTGGACCCGGCGCTGACCCGTCCCGGACGTTTTGACCGCCGTGTGCCGGTGGAGCTGCCCGACCTTAAGGGCCGCGAAGAGATTTTGAAAGTGCACGCCAAAAAGGTGGCGCTGGCCCCGGGCATCGACTTCAACACTGTGGCCCGCATGGCCTCCGGCGCATCCGGTGCGGAACTTGCCAACATCGTCAACGAAGCAGCTCTGCGCGCTGTGCGTGCAGGCCGCAAGAGCGTGACCCAGGCCGATCTGGAGGAGAGCATCGAGGTGGTCATTGCAGGCTACCAGAAGAAGAATTCTATCCTCACCGACAAGGAAAAGTGCATCGTGGCCTACCACGAGATCGGCCATGCACTGGTGGCGGCCAAGCAATCCAACTCTGCCCCTGTGCAGAAGATCACCATTATCCCCCGCACCTCCGGCGCACTGGGCTACACCATGCAGGTGGACGAGGGCAACCACTACCTGATGAACAAGGAAGAGCTGGAAAACAAGATCGCCACCCTCACCGGCGGACGCGCCGCCGAGGAAGTGGTGTTCCATTCCATCACCACCGGTGCCTCCAACGATATTGAGCAGGCCACCAAGCTTGCCCGCGCCATGCTTACCCGCTACGGCATGAGCAAGGACTTTGACATGGTGGCGCTGGAGACCGTGAACAACCAGTATCTGGGCGGCGACACCTCGCTGGCCTGCTCGGCCCAGACCCAGCGCGAGATCGACCAGAAGGTGGTGGAGCTGGTCAAGGCTCAGCACGAAAAGGCTGTCCGCATCCTGACCGAAAACCGCGCCAAACTGGACGAGCTGGCGCAGTATCTGTACCAGAAGGAGACCATCACCGGCGAGGAGTTCATGGAGATCCTGAACCGGGAACCGGCACAGGCCCAGTGACCCCGGCGGCAGAGCTTCCAAAAAATTTTTTTAGCCTGCTGCAATAATCCTGAAGCCGCATCCGTTTATAAGACAGATGCGGCGGTTTTGTATTACACCGCATGGCAGACCATGGTTTTCCACAAAACAAAAATGTGCGGTGCAAAACCGCCGTCAACGGAGGTATTCCAAATGAAACTGAACCATAAATTTGTCCGTACCGTCACCACCACCGCAGCAGTGCTGGGTGCTGCCGCCATGCTGAGCGTGGGCGCATTTGCCGCAGAGGCAGACATCAACGACCCTGCTGCCGCAGGCTATCTGCCCCCGCAGGAGCAGATGGTGCAGGGGGATATCGCCCTGCACAGCGCCGATGTGGCGATCGGCGAAAAGGACCCCACCTACGGCGGCTACGGCGCACCGGAGGGAAACCCCATTCAGGGTAATATCATGCTGATCTCCGGCGATGAGCTGGCCGCCCCGTCCGCAGATGCAGCGGCGAAAAAGAGCGAGGCCCGCTACACCGTCAAGGGCCTGTTCGGCAGAGAAGTGCTGTACACTGCCCGCCAGAAGGACAGCGTGCTGACGCTGGATGTGCCCGCCGGTTCTGCTACCTTCCGCACCACCGTGCAGGACATGCAGACCCTGCTGAACGAGGGTGTGAGCACGCTGGTGGTCCAGACCGAGAAGGGCTCCACCACCCTGAACCTGTCTCTGCTGGTGGAGGGCCAGAAGGGCACCGACCGCGTGGTGCTGCGCCGACTGGGCGAAAACACCTTCCTCACCGTGGGCCTGCGCTGCCGCCGCGATTTGATCGTGGGGCGCTGACCGCTGAGATCAAATGATGAAAGGGCTGCTGCACGCAGAGATGTGCAGCGGCCCTTTTTGCGCTTTTCTGTTAAGTTTTTGAAAATTTGCGCAGATGTCTTTGCAAAGTCTGCCGGGAGATGTTATAGTTAAATTGAAACAGTATGCATTCCCGATAGAAAGGAAAAAACGCCATGGAGCATTTTGTGGAGTTTGAGGACGTTTGCAAATACTACCAGACCGGCAGTGTGAAGATCGCCGCCGCAGACCACCTGAATTTCTATGTGGATAAGGGCGAGTTCTGCATCATCGTGGGGCCTTCCGGCGCAGGCAAGACCACCCTGCTGAACATCCTCGGCGGCATGGACAGCTGCGACGAGGGAAACGTCTGGCTGGACGGCCAGAACGTGAGCCACTTTACCGCCAGAGAGCTCACCACCTACCGCCGGTACGATGTGGGCTTTGTGTTCCAGTTCTACAACCTTGTGCAGAACCTGACCGCACTGGAGAACGTGGAGCTGGCCAGCGAGATCTGCCGCGACCCGCTGGACCCCAAAGAGACCCTGCGCAGCGTGGGTCTGGGAGAGCGGCTGAACAACTTCCCGGCCCAGCTTTCCGGCGGCGAGCAGCAGCGGGTGTCCATTGCCCGCGCACTGGCCAAAAACCCCAAGCTGCTGCTCTGCGACGAGCCCACCGGTGCACTGGATTACAAGACCGGCAAGCAGGTGCTGGCCCTTTTGCAGGATACCTGCCGCCGCACCGGCCGCACGGTGATCGTTATTACCCACAACACCGCCCTGACGGCGATGGCAGACCGCATCATTCGGGTGCGCAGCGGCAAGATCGTCTCCAATCAGGTCAACGAGCACCCTGTGCCGGTGCAGGAGATTGAGTGGTGAGAGCTGTGCTGAAAAGTTATCGTAAAAACATCCTGCGGGAAATGAAGGACAATCTGAGCCGCATGGTCTCGCTGTTCGGCATCGTAGCGCTGGGCGTGATGATGCTGACCGGCTTGATGAGTTTTGCGCCCAGCATGCGCATCGCCGGGCAGAAATACTACGTGCAGCAGAACGTGTTCGACCTGCGGGTGCTGTCCACGCTGGGCCTTTCGGAGGAGGACATTGCCGCCATTGCCGCCGTGGACGGCGTGGAGGCTGTGCAGCCGGTGAAATATCAGGACGTGGAGGCCCAGTGGCAGGGCCAGAGCGAGACGGCGGTGGTGCGCCTGCAGCAGCTGCCCGCCGACCCCGGGGCCGACACGGCAGAAAATATGAACCGTCTGGTGTTGCTCTCGGGCCGGATGCCTGAGGCCCCGGATGAGTGCGTGGTGCATGTGATGGGCTACGGCGACCCGGTGGAACCGGGCACGGTGCTCACCCTGCCGGAGGACACCGAACATGTGAGCCGGAAGCAGTTCACGGTAGTGGGCACCGTGCAGGACCCGCAGCATTTTTCCACGGACAAGGAGAGCAGCACCGCCGGTGACGGCCAGCTGGATGATATCGTATTCCTGCCGGAGGGCAGCCTGACCACGGATTATTATACGGCGTGCTATCTCAAAGTAAAAAATGCCGGCCTGTATGATAATTACTCGGACGCGTATCAGGCAGCAGTGGATGACACAGCCGCAAGGGTAAAGGCCATCAGCGGTGCACAGTGCACGGCCCGGCGGGCGGAGCTGATCGAGGACGCCAGTGCAGAGCTGGCCGACGCCCGGGCCGAGTACAACGACAAAAAAGCCGAAGCAGACCGTCAGTTTGCGGAGGCAGAGCAGCAGCTGGCCGATGCACAGGCACAGCTGGACAGCGCCAAAGCCCAGCTGGACGCGGGCGAAGCGGAGCTTGCCGCCAACAAAAAGGCCCTGCCGGATACCATGCAGGGCGGTGCGGACGAGCTGGTGAGCGGCGAGGAACAACTGCTGGAATTTGAGGATCAGCTGCAACAGATCGAGATGCTGGTGAACCTGAAAAAGGTGGCCGACCCGCTGCTGGGCTATGCCGAAACGGCTCTGCACAACGCACAGAAAGCGCTGGACGAAGCGGAACCTGCCGATGAAGAGTACACCGAGCTGCGGGATGCCCTGCAGAAGGCGCAGGATGCTTACGACAACATCAGCGGCCAGCTGAACGGCTATCAGGCCCAGCTGGACGCGGGCAAGCGCCAGATGTATGCACAGGGGCTGATCTCTTCGTCCAGCCTTTCCAACGAGCAGCTGGTGACTGAGGCAAAGGCAGCACTGCGCCAGATGAAGGTAAAGCTTCTGCAGGGTCAGCTGCAGCTCACCACCGGCACGGCCACAGCCTACACCCAGTTTGATGCGGCACGCACCCGGCTGGACGAAGGCTGGCAGCAGTACAACGACGGCGTGCAGCAGCTGGCCGATTCCCGCGCGGAGTACGAGAGCCGGAAGGCCGATGCCGAACAGCAGCTGGCCGACGGCCTTGCCCAGCTGAACGATGCCGAGGAGCAGGTGAGCCAGATCAAGAGCGGCGAGTGGTATGTGCTGGACCGCAGCTCCACCGTGAGCTTTGTCACCTTTGAGCAGTATGCCGACCGCATGGATGCCATTGCACGGGTGTTCCCGGTGTTCTTCTTCCTGGTGGCGGCGTTGGTGGCCACTACTACTATGACCCGCATGGTGGACGAGAACCGCCTGCAGCTGGGTACTCTGAAAGCTCTGGGTTACTCCAACGCAAAGATCGCAGGAAAGTATCTGTTCTATGCCCTCAGCGCCAGCGTGCTGGGCAGCATCGTGGGCATGGTCATCGGTTTTGTGGTGTTCCCGCTCATCATCTGGTATGCTTACCAGATGATCTTCAGCATGTCCACCTTTACGCTGCACTTTTACCCCGGCATGGCGGCAGCCAGCGTAGCCATCAGCGCGGCCGTCATCGGTTTTGCTACATGGAACGCCTGCCGTGCCAGCCTGAAGGAAAAGACTGCAGCTTTGCTGCTGCCCCGGGCCCCGGTGGCAGGCAAGCGCATCTTTTTGGAGTACATCACCCCACTGTGGCAGCACATGAGCTTCTCCCAAAAGACCACAGCCCGCAACCTGTTCCGCTACAAAAAGCGCTTCTTCATGACAGTGCTGGGCGTGGCAGGCTGCACGGCGCTGCTGCTGATCGGTTTTGGCATTCAGGATTCCATCCTGCCCATCGTGGACAAGCAGTCCAGGCAGCTGACCCACAACGATCTCACCATCTCGCTCAGCGATGAAAAGGCGCTGACCATGGAGCAAGGCCTTGCCGACACGCTGGATAGCAGCAGTGCGGTCCGCAGCTGGGGCGCGTTCTACACAAAGTCCACCACCCTTTATAATGAAGAGGGCGGGAGCGCCGATGTCAGCATCGTAGGCGCGGAGGACGATGCCCGGATGACCGAATACTTCACCTTCCGCACCCGGGTGGGCCACGACCCCATTCCCTTTGAAGAGGACAGCGTGATCCTGACCGAAAAAACGGCCCTGAATCTGGAGCTGAGCGTGGGCGATACGTTCTATGTGGAGGCTGCAGACGGAAGCCGCGTGCCGCTGGTGCTGACCGGCATTACCGAGAACTACATGTTCACCCGGCTGTATCTCTCCAATGCGCAGCTGCAGGCCCTGCTGGGCGGAACGCCGGAGTGGAACACCGTCTACGGCCTGACCGGCTGTACCACCGAGGCGGAGTACAACGCCCTGCGCACAAAGCTGCTGGACTGCAACTATGTGAGCAGCGTCAGCTTCACCGAGGACACCACCTCCATGTTCGGCAGCCTGATCGGCAGCCTGAACTACGTGGTGGTGCTGATCATCGTGTGCGCGGCGGCGCTGGCGGCGGTGGTGCTGTACAACCTGATCAGCGTCAACCTTGCCGAGCGAAAAAAGGAGCTTGCCACTATCAAGGTTCTGGGCTTCTATGACAAAGAAGTGTACCGCTACATCTTCCGCGAGATCGAGCTTTTGTCCCTCATCGGCTCCGGCGTGGGCCTGCTGCTGGGCGTGCCGCTGCACCGGTTCATCGTCCTGACCGTGGAAATGGATCAGCTGATGTTTATTCGCACCATTGCACCCCGCAGCTATCTGCTGGCAGTGGCATTGACGATGCTGTTCACCTTTGTGGTGTGCTTTGCCATGCGGCGGCATGTGCGGCATATCAGCATGGTGGAAAGCATGAAAGCGCCGGAGTGAGTTTACAAAATCTTCATAAAAAGAACATGGTTTCGCAGAAATTCTTTGGTATGATAATGCTACCGACAGGCGGGGCCGCAACCGCCTGAACGGGTAACATGATTCCTCCTTTACCAAACCAAATACCGCAAAACAAAACACCGCGCCTTGTCTGATCCGCAGCAGACAGGGCGCGGTGTCTTGTTTAAACTGTTAAGTTTTCAGCATCTGCGGCAATGGCATCGGCCTGCTGCTGGGTGAGCACGCGGCACTTGACCATCCGCTTGAGCACCACCTGCATCCGCTTGAAGGCAAGCTCCGGGCTGCTGGCGTAGGCGGAAGGCGCGTTGGGCATACCCGCCAGATAGATCGCTTCGACATCGGTCAGCTGGGCCGGTTCCTTGCCAAAGTAGCCCTCGGCAGCTTCTGCAATGCCATAATACCCGCTGCCAAAATAGATGGTGTTGGCGTACATCTCAAAGATCTGCTGCTTGGAGTAGGTCTTTTCAAGATCAAAAGCAGCAAGCATCTCGGCAGCCTTGCGGGCCAGATGCTTGTCCTGCGTGAACAGCTCGTTCTTGGCAAGCTGCTGGGTCAGGGTGCTGCCACCCTCGGCCAGCGAGTGGGTGCGCAGGTCGGCCAGCAGGGCGCGGGCAATGGCCCCCGGGTCGATGCCCTTGTGGGTCATAAAATGCTCGTCCTCGGTGCAGATGACTGCGTTAATATAGATCTGCGGCAGCGCATCGTAGGAAGTATAGCTCCCGCGGGCACAGATGGTGTCGTACATGGAAGCCACTGGGTAACTGCTGGCGGCACTGCGGTACAGCTGCCTGCCCTGATAAAAGAACCAACCGCCTGCCAGCAGCCCGCCAAGCAGCAGGATGCAAAGAACAACGAGCAGGCTCTGCTTTAAAAAATGAAAGAAACGATGCAGCATCGAAAAAACTCCTTTGATGATAAAAAAGAACGCTACCATAATAAACGATTTGCAGGGCGTTTGCAAGGAACAGCTTTAGTATAACAATAAAATTTTAAGGTTTTATCAATGGAAAAATAAAAATTTTCGAAGAAGCAGAAGTGTTACTCCTGTTGGAACTGCACAACGGGATGCTGCAAATGCGGGCTTCACATCGTGCAGAAAACTCAATTTGCAAAAAACTGGAATTAACCTATTGACAAACTGGGTAAGAGGGAATATAATGCAAACAACAAATCCACAAACCTAGTGGGAAAAAGAAAACAAAGGTTTTGCTTCCCGGTACAGAGCAGATAGAGGTGCCGGTTTGTAGATGAGTGGGAAAGAATTTTACGGGAAAGGAGGGCACGGATATGAAGCTGATTTGGAACGACCTGCTGCATGCAAACTTCCGCTGTGGGCGAATGTGCGGTGACCGGGCAGAACATCTGGCTGTGAACTGTACGATGCCCTCTTGCTGTGCACGAATGTGTACCCGAATGTGACATTGACAGAATCGCTTTGAATTGTGTTTGCCCGATGCGCTTTTGTATCACGCATCGGGATTTTTTGTATCAGAAAATTATACTATAAGTACAAATAGAGAGGTAAAATACTATGTCTAACTATAAATTTGAGACCCTGCAGCTTCACGTTGGCCAGGAGCAGGCCAATCCCGCAACCGATTCCCGTGCAGTGCCCATTTACCAGACCACTTCCTATGTGTTCCGCAACAGCCAGCACGCAGCAGACCGCTTTGGTCTGGCAGATGCCGGCAACATCTATGGCCGCCTGACCAACTCCACGCAGGACGTGTTCGAGAAGCGCATCGCTGCTCTGGAGGGCGGCGTGGCTGCTCTGGCAACCGCCTCCGGTGCCGCTGCCATCACCTACACCATCGAAGCACTGGCACAGGCCGGTGACCACATCGTGGCTCAGAAGACCATCTACGGCGGCAGCTACAACCTGCTGGAGCACACCCTGACCCAGTTCGGTGTCACCACTACCTTTGTCAATGCACACGATCTGGCTGAGGTGGAGAATGCCATCCAGCCCAACACCAAGGCCGTCTATCTGGAAACTCTGGGCAACCCCAACAGCGATATCCCCGATATCGATGCCATTGCAGCCATCGCGCACAAGCACGGCCTGCCGCTGGTCATCGATAATACCTTCGGTACCCCGTACCTGATCCGTCCCATTGAGCACGGCGCAGATATCGTTGTTCATTCCGCCACCAAGTTCATCGGCGGCCACGGCACCACGCTGGGCGGCATCATTGTGGACAGCGGCAAGTTCGACTGGAAGGCAAGCGGCAAGTTCGGCAACATTGCTGACCCCAACCCCAGCTACCACGGCGTTTCCTTTGCCGATGCAGCAGGCCCCGCAGCTTTTGTCACCTACATCCGTGCGATCCTGCTGCGTGATACCGGTGCCACCATTTCGCCGTTCAACGCCTTCCTGCTGCTGCAGGGCACCGAGACCCTGAGCCTGCGCATCGAGCGCCATGTGGAGAACACCAAGAAGGTAGTCGAGTTTCTGGCAAACCACCCGCAGGTGGAGAAGGTCAACCACCCCTCCCTGCCGGATCACCCGGATCACGCCCTGTACGAGAAGTACTTCCCCAACGGCGGTGCTTCCATCTTTACCTTCAACATCAAAGGCGGCCGCGAGGAAGCATTCAAGTTCATCGATAACCTGAAGGTCTTCTCCCTGCTGGCAAACGTTGCTGATGTGAAGAGTCTGGTCATCCACCCGGCTTCCACCACCCACAGCCAGCTGAACGACGAAGAGCTGGCCGAGCAGCAGATCTATCAGAACACCATCCGCCTGTCCATCGGCACTGAGCACATCGACGATATCATTGCTGATCTGGAAGCAGGTTTCGCAGCCGTCCGCGGCGAGTAAATCTTATCCCCTTAAAACCTCCGACAGAATGTGTATGCCTTGTTTTTTCTCCTGATCTCTTCTAAAAATTCCTTATATCCTAGACACAGCAAAAGGGTCCCGGAATTTTCTCCGGGACCCTTTTGTTGTGTGCGGCAAAATGCCGTCAGCCTTTCACGCCGCCCAAAGCAACACCGCGGACGATGAACTTGGAAAGCAGCAGGTACACGATGATGACGGGCAGAATGGCGATAGCCACCATCATGTAAACCTTGCCCATATCAAACTTGAGGAAGTCTGCACTGCGCAGCTGTGCGATCAGGATGGGCAGGGTCTTTTTGTCGGCGCTGTCCAGCACCAGAGCGGGAATGAAGTAGTTGTTCCAGCTGGCCACGAAGGAGAAAATGGCCTGCACTGCCAAAGCGGGCTTCATAATGGGCAGCACGATCTTGTTGAAGGTGTAGAACTCGCCTGCACCGTCGATGCGGGCTGCCTCTACGATCTCCATGGGAAGGGAAGCGTCCAGATACTGCTTCATGAAGAAGAACACGGTGGGCGCTGCAATGCTGGGCAGGATCAGCGGGATAAAGCTGTTCTTCAGGCCCATCTTGGTGATGAGCTGCAAAAAGCCCAGAGCCGACACCTGCGTGGGCATGGTCATGATCAGCAGGATAATGGCAAACGCGGCCTTTTTGAATTTGAAGTTATAGGCGTAGATGCCGTAGGCCGTCAGGGCCGAGAAGTACACGCTGAACGCCGCCGAGCAGGCAGAGACGATCAGGCTGTTGCGGATGCCGGTGATGACAGGGATGTTAGCATCGGCCAGCACGTTCTGGAAGTTGGTGATGAGCGATTTGCCCGGCAGCATCGAGAAGCCTTTCTGGATCTCGAAGTGGGTGCGGGTGGAGTTGATCACCAGCACATAGAAGAAGAACAGGCACAAAAAGCTGATGAGCACCAGCACCAGATAACACCATGCGCGGCGTACAGCCAGTGTTGCTTTTTCCGATTGATTTCTAGGAGTGTGTGCCATAATCATTTCCCTCCTTTTGCTGCCTTTTTGGCGGCGTTCAGTTCTTTGCGCTGGGCGCGGGTCAGGCCGTCATCCTCCTTGGTAAGGGAGAAGTAGACCACAACGCACAGCACTGCACACACGAGGAACAGCACCACCGAGACTGCACCGGCCATGCCGTAGTTCTTGCTGAACAGGTGGTTGTTCAGGTACATGATCATGGTGGTGGAGGTGCGGTCCGGGCCGCCCTTGCCGTTGGTCAAAATCTGCGGCACATCGAACATCTGCAGGCCGCCGATCATGGAGGTGATCATGACGTAAACAAGGATGGGACGGATCAGCGGAATGGTGATCTTCCAGAACATCTGGTTCGGGGTGCAGCCGTCCAGTTCAGCCGCTTCGTATAGGGTGGGATCCACGCCCATGATGGCCGCCATCAGCATGATGGTGGTGTTGCCGAACCACATCAGGAAGTTCATCAGGCCGATCAGCCCGCGGTTGCCCCACACGGTGTTCAGAAAGCTGATGGGTTCTTTGATCCAGCCCATGCTCTGCAGCACGGCGTTCACCGGGCCGTTGTCCGAGAACAGCGCGAAGAACAGCATTGCAAAGGCGGAGGCCATGATCAGGTTGGGCATGTAGATGACCGTCTTGAAGAAGGTCTGGCCCTTCAGCTTCAGGCGCAGATCTGTGAACCATGCTGCCAGCAACAGGGAAATGGCGATCTGCGGGATAAAGCCGATGATCCACAGGATCAGCGTGTTGCCAAAGTACTTGGGCAGATCGGTTGCGAACAGGGTAATGTAGTTTTTCAGGCCCACAAAGTTCGGGCCAATGATCTTCAGGCCGCTGCGGTAATATTCAAAAAAGCTGTAGTAAATGGTGGATGCCAGAGGGATCAGCTGGAATACCGCGAAGATGATGAAGAACGGCGCAATGAAGATGTAGCCCCATTTCGCGTAGCTGATCGACCCTTTCTTTTTCTTTTCTCCCATAAGGATCGCCTCCTGATAAATTTGCGGAAAGAACAGGGGCGGGCGGGAACAGCGTCCGGCCCGCCCTGCGTATTCACTTTTCCGTTTTAGGGTCGGCTGCTATTATGCGGGCCACACCACGTCGGTCAGCTCAGGATACTTCTCCTTGATAGCGGTCTCGAAGTTTGCCTTTGCGGTATCTTCGTCCACATTGCCGGTAAAGTAATCCTTGAACGCATTCTGGAAGCTCTCATTCATGCCCTGATCGTACGGACCGGCGTTGGACATATCGATCTTGGCTGCAGCCTCTGCAAACAGAGCGATGTGGTTCTGGCCGCCCAGGAAAGCGGAACTGTAATCGCTGTTTGCAATCTCGTTCATAGCCTTCTCGTTGTTGGTGTAGTCCTGCGTATCCATGGTGATCTGCTTCATGATGGCTTCATCACAGGTCAGCTTCTGCATAACATCCTTAATGGTCTCGATGTTGTCGCTGCCGGCTGCGCCGCAGATCCAGGTGCCGCCCCAGTAGTAGGGCTGAGGGCCTTCGCACACAGCGTAATCGCCGTAGATGCCGTTGCCAACTTCTTCCTTGCCGCCCTCAGCGACAGGAGTCTCCAGCGAGTTGCCCAGCAGGGTGAAGTTGATGCCCCAAGTGGAGTAGAAGAAGCCGAACACCTTACCGGTGGGACCCTGATCGGCTGCCCACTGGCTGTCCCACAGGCTGGACTTGTTGTTATAGCCCTTATCGGTGTACTCCTTGGTCTGATCGACCCACTTCATAATGTTCTCATCAACGGTAACGGTAGTGCCGGTGACCCACGGAGCTGCCACGTTGTTGGAGAAGGTGCGGTATGCATCATCAAAGCCGGACAGCATCTTGTAGCCCTTGGCGGCTGCCTGTGCGGCTACATCATTGAACTTATCCCAGTCGGACAGGTAGGTCTGCACTTCGGCGGGATCATCGGTGCCCAGAACATCCTTGGCAATGCTGCGGCGGTATGCAAACAGACCGGGAGTTGCCTGCCAGGTGGTGCCGCGCTGGCTGCCGTCCACACTAACGATGTCCTTGGTGTACTGGTACTGGCCAGCCAGATCGTCATCGGTCAGGCCGATGTCTGCCTTGACATCCAGAACGTAATCGGAATCCACATACTTCAGAGCATAGTCAGCCTCGATCAGGAAGATGTCGATCTTGTCGTCATCAGCAGCGCTGTCCTGACTCAGCAGGGCTTCGTCCAGCTTGTTCTGATAGTTGTTGTTCTCGTTGGCATTGATGGTCCACTTCACAACGGTGCCATCCTTCAGGGTGGTGGTGGACTTGTCGGCTGCAATCTCGGAAACTTCCGGATAGTAGTCGTTGAAGCGGCTCTGGAACTCATCATTCCAGCACCAGATGTTCAGCACCTTGCCCTGTGCTGCGGGAGCAGCGGAAGCAGCAGAGGAAGCCGGAGCAGAAGAAGCGGTGCTGGTGGAAGCGGAAGAACCGCCGCAGGCAGCCAAAGCTGCACCAATGGTCACGGCACCGGAAGCGAGCAGGAAATTACGGCGAGAGATCTTTTTCATAAGGGTAAACCTCCTTCATGGTTTTCCATTATTTACAAAAGTGTTCTTCATAAAAGGTTCCGTAGCAAGAGCCTTTAGAGACATATTAAAGAATGCTGACCGACCCGCCGTCCAGCAATTTGCCGGAAACGCGGATCTGTTCGGGCAGGGTCACACGCGGGTGCTCGATCAGCTCAATCAGCTTGTCGGCGGCGGTGCGCCCCAGCGCGGCGGTGTTCTGCTGGTAGGTCACCAGCTGAGGTTTGACCACTCGCGAGAGGTAGATGCCGTCGTAGCCCATCACCGAAACATCCTCCGGGATCGAAAGCCCCTTTTCGCTGATGGCGTTGTAGCCGCCCAGCGCGGAGAAATCGTCCGGGAAGATGATGCAGGTGGGCGGCTGCGGAAGCTCCAGCAGCGCTTTGGTCTCGGCGGCACAGCGGTCAGCATCATGGTAGATGCCCTCCCGCACATAAGCTTCCGGGATCTTCAGGCCCAGCTCTTCGCAGGCCTGATAGAAACCTGCAACGCGGTTCTCGGTAACGGCGGTCTTTTCGCCGTGGATAAAGGCGATGCGGCGGTGGCCGCAGGCCCATGCCTGCCGCACCAGTGCCTTCAGGCCGAAAACGTTATCCGAGAGGATCGCCATGCGGTTATTGAACACATGATCGATCGTGACCACCGGCACCTCGCTGTTCACCAGCTCCACCACCTGCGGCTCGTAGAAGTTCACGCAGGCAATCACCACACCGTCCACATTGCGGTAGCGGCAGTGCTCAAGGTAGCTCATGCTCTTGCCGCTGATATTGTGGTTGATAAAGGTGATGTCGTAGCCGTGTTTCTCGGCTTCCACCTTGAAGCTGTCCAGCACGGCGGAAAAGTATTCGTGGGTCAGGCCGCTCTGCCGTTCATCCACGAACAGAACGCCCAGATTGTAAGTACGATTTGTTTTCAAGGAACGGGCGGCAGCATTGGGCAGGTAGCCCATACGGTGCGCTGCGGCCCGCACCCGTTCTCGTGTGGCAGGCGAGATATCCGGCTGGTCGTTCAGCGCCTTGCTGACCGTTGCCACCGATACGCCGCATTCCTTTGCCAGATCTTTCAGGGACGGCATCGCTCGTTTGCCTCCTTCCGAAGAACGTTTTACGGGGGATGTTCTCCATCAAGTCCTTAATCGTTTTCGCAATTTCATAATAGCGTATTTTGTACGAAAAATCAAGCTCGAAAGAATAACTTTCATTGCTTTTGACTCAATTTTGGCGTTTTGCTCGTTTCTGAAGAACCGAAATTGTGCACCTTGGATGGATTTCGTTACATTTCGGTTAAAATCAAAAGATTTTCGTTGCGGTTTCGTTACGATTTTCGCCGTATATAATATTACCTATAAATTGTGTTTCAGCGTTTTCGCTTACAGGAAGCACAAAAAGCGTGCTTGAAATGAATTTTCTGAAAATCATGGAAACATGCGTATTTATGAAAGATACTTTCAGAATTTTTTTAGAAAATCCTCTTGCTTTTTTGGCTTGCTTGGGCTATGCTAGAAGCAAAGAGAATGCTTTGATCGTCTGCCTTAATCGTTTTCGCAAAAGCGATGCCGCCGGGGCTACCGGCAGCTGATAAGGAGGAAGCATTTATGAAATTCGGCCATTTTGATGACGCACGCAAAGAATATGTCATCACCACCCCGTGCACGCCTCTGCCCTGGATCAACTACCTTGGCAGCGAGGATTTCTTCAGTCTTGTCTCAAATACGGCGGGCGGCTACAGCTTTTACCGCGATGCGCGGATGCGCCGCCTGACCCGCTACCGCTATAACAGCTCCCCGCTGGATATGGACGGCCACCACATTTACATCAAGGATGGCGATACCGTCTGGAACCCCGGCTGGCAGCCCACCAAGACAGAGCTGGACAGCTACGCCTGCCGCCACGGTCTGGGCTATACCATTCTGGAGGGTGAGAAGAACGGTGTTTCCGCTGCGCAGGAGCTGTTCGTGCCCACCGGCGATGCCTGTGAGCTGGACCGCCTGACTTTGAAAAATAAGACGGATGCCATAAAAGAGCTGGATGTGTTCAGCTATGTGGAGTTCTGCCTGTGGGATGCCATTGACGACAGCTCCAACTTCCAGCGCAACTTCTCCACCGGCGAGGTAGAGGTGGAGCCGGCCATCATCTACCATAAGACGGAATACCGTGAGCGCCGCAATCACTATGCGGTATTCTGGAGCAATACGCCCGTTACCAGCTTTGATACCACCCGCGATGCCTTTTGCGGTGTGTATGGCGGCCCTGCAGACCCGCAGGCCGTCCGCGCCGGGCACTGCTCCGGCAGCATCGCCCACGGCTGGGCACCGGTGGGCGCGCTGCACATCCATGTCACCCTTGCACCGGGTGAGGAAAAGAAGATCCTCTTCGGTCTGGGCTACATCGAGAACCCACAGGAAGAAAAGTTCACGGCTCCCGGTGTTATCAACAAGGAGCGTGCCCATGCCATGATCGCACGCTATGCCACCGATGCACAGGTGGACGCGGCCCGCAAGGCGCTGGCCGACCACTGGGAAGCTCTGCTCTCCACCTACCATCTGGAATCCGGCGAGGAAAAGCTGGACCGTATGGTGAACATCTGGCATCAGTATCAGTGTATGGTCACCTTCAATATGAGCCGCTCGGCCAGCTACTTTGAAAGCGGGACCGGCCGCGGCATGGGCTTCCGCGACAGCTGTCAGGATCTGCTGGGCTTTGTACACATCATTCCGTCCCGCGCACGGGAGCGCATTCTGGATATCGCCGCCACCCAGTTTGAGGATGGCAGCGCCTACCACCAGTACCAGCCCTTGACCAAGAAAGGCAACCGCGATATCGGCACCGGCTTCAACGATGACCCGCTGTGGCTCATTGCCGGCACTGCCGCCTATCTGCGCGAGACCGGCGACTGGTCTATTCTGGACGAGCAGGTGCCCTTTGATAATGATGCCAGCAAGGCACAGAGCCTGATGGAGCATCTGCGCCGCAGCTTCAACTTTACCGTCACCCACCTTGGCCCCCACGGCCTGCCGCTTATTGGCCGCGCCGACTGGAACGACTGCCTGAACCTGAACTGTTTCTCGGAGCACCCGGGCGAGAGCTTCCAGATCACCGGTCCCAGCGAAGGCCCTGTGGCCGAAAGCGTGTTCATTGCGGGCATGTTCGTCAAGTACGGCCACGAGTACGCCGAACTGTGCGACCACCTGAACCTTGCCGATGAAGCCGCTGCGGCCCGCAAGGCCGTGGACGGCGTGGAACAGGCGGCCCTGACCTCTGGCTGGGACGGCGCATGGTTCCGCCGCGCCTACGATGCTTTTGGCAAGCCTGTTGGCAGCAAGGAGTGCACCGAGGGCCAGATCTTCATTGAGCCGCAGGGCATGTGCGTCATGGCTGGCATTGGCAAGGAGACCGGTCAGGCCGCGCAGGCATTGAAGAGCGTAGAGGAACGGCTGGATACCAAGTACGGTGTGGTTCTGCACCAACCTGCATACACCAGTTATCAGCTCAATCTGGGCGAAATTTCCAGCTATCCTCCGGGATACAAGGAGAACGCCGGTATCTTCTGCCACAATAATCCGTGGATTAGCTGTGCCGAAGCCGTTCTGGGGCATGGCGACCGGGCCTTTGAGGTGTACCGCAAGACATGCCCGGCCTACATCGAGGATATTTCCGAGATCCACCGCACCGAACCCTATGTTTACAGCCAGATGGTGGCCGGTAAGGATGCCCCCACCTTTGGCGAAGCAAAGAACAGCTGGCTGACCGGCACTGCCGCATGGACCTTCTTCAATGTGAGCCAGTATATCCTTGGCATCCAGCCCACGCTGGACGGCCTGAAGGTAGACCCCTGTATCCCACACACGCTGGGCGGCTTCACCGTTACCCGCCGCTACCGGGGAGCAACCTATCACATTGCAGTGGATAATACCGCTGCAGTCCAGTACGGTGTGAAGAGCGTCGCTGTGGATGGCAAGCCCATTGAGGGCAGCCTGTTGCCGCTGGCACCAGAAGGCGCTGTGGTAGAGGTGCAGGTGACCATGGGATAACCTTTACTGCATTTTCATAATTTCTCCTTTGTGCTGTTCTGAAAGAGCAGCGGCCCCCGCATTACGATCCTGCTTGGCATCATAATGCGGGGGCTTTTTGTTTAGCAGTTTATTTTGTCGGGAATACTGTTTCTGTTGTATCTGTTTTTTCACAACCTCAGCTTACAACAAAAAATGAGATAGGTAACCCCTTTCGGGGAAGTCTATCTCATTTTTTTCGGTGGAGCTATTTTGCAACGGCCCCCTACTGCCGCCAGAACACCCCATGCTTATTTTAAAAGCAATCGTTTTTCTGATACTCCAGCATCAGCCCAAGAACGATTTTCAATCCTGTGGGCAAGCTGGCAATGTCCACCCACTCCTGCCGGGTATGCGCCAATCCGCCATCTATCGTACCAATGGTATTGGCCGGGATGCCCAGCGAAAGCGGAATATTACTGTCCGTAGAGTTGGGCGTTTCGTCAGGCTCACGGCCTGTGAAGGTGCGAACAATCTCTTTACTTTTTGCCGTGAATTGACCGATTTTTTTCTGGTCAACAGGGCCGTTGCCGGGGCGGATGCCCAGCAGCTCCACCTCAAAATCGCCGCCTCTGCCATTCCAGTGCGCTACAGCACGACGGAATTTTTCTTCCATCTCTTCCAGACAATCCTGTGCGGTGGAACGGAACTCATACAGCATGGAGGCATGCTGTGCAATGGAGTTGACCGTTGTGCCGCCCTCGATGCATCCCACATTATAGGTGGTACGGGAACGTACCGGTGGCTGGATCTGGTACAGTTCATTCACGAGTCCACACAGCAGTTGAATGGCACTGGGGTCGCCAAAATTTGCATAGGAATGACCACCGGGCGTTTTACAGGTGATCTTATACCGATAAGAACCCACGGCACTGCTGCAGCAAAGCGGCATATAGATATCAAAAGAATAGAACCCCTGAATACGGGTGCCGTACTTGGCAAACAACGCCTTCGTACCGTCCAGATTGCCCAGACCTTCTTCGCAGGCATTCGCCACCACCAGCACACCATATTCCAGCGCGGTTTGTTTCTGGATCAGATATTTTGCAGCCATCAGCAAGTTGACGAGGTTGGCAGTATCATCGCCGATGCCCGGCGCAAATAGCTTGCCGCCCTCTTCCCGCAAGGGAAGATTTTCTACATCTGGGAACACAATATCCGTGTGGGCGGCAAAAACGACCAGTTCCTCAGTGTCCGGCCCCAGTTTGCAGATCACATTTTTAGCGCTGTCGATGCGGACATTTTCTGCCCCTTGTGCCCGGAGCCAATCCCGGCAGAATGCTGCCCGAAAATCCTCCTTTCGGGTCGGCGCAGGCATCTTTCCCAGTGTGCGCAGCAGTTCCAGCTGTTCGGTGCGGCATTCTTCTGCATAAGCTTCCACCTGCGCTTTTGTCTGTTCGTTCATAAAAACTTTCCCTCCCTGAACACGCCGAAAACCGCAGACAGTTTCCTGCCCGCGGTTCCGGCCTTCATTTAGCCTTCTAAGTCTTCACCATTGGTGGCGATACACTTCTGATACCAGTAAAAACTGTCTTTTCTACTGCGAGCCAGTGTGCCATGACCGGCATCATCCTGATCCACATAGATCACGCCATACCGCTTGGACATTTCCATGCTGCCGCAGGAGACCAGATCGATAAAGCCCCACATAGTATAGCCAATCAACTCCACACCGTCCTTGACAGCTTCCTTCATCGCCAGCTTTTCGTGATTTTTAATCTTCTAACCCATGGCTCCCGGTTACGGTTTTCAAGTATTTCTCCGGGTCACCGTTCAGAATCAAATCGGCATAGTCCAGCGGGTCATTATAGATGAGATAATCCAACTCTGACCTCTGCGCCATGGTCACGTCCAGTGCATCCTCCACCCCGGTGCAGTCGATAGAGATTTTCCTCCCATCCCGGAGCAGCAGCTCCACGCAGCCGGTGTCCATGTTACCCGCTGTTACTACGAAAGGGGAATTATTGGGTGAAGCAAAATAAGCGGCAGTCTCCCGGTAGACATTCCTACAGGTTTGGAACCGCAGCGGAATCTGGCGGTCAGGGCCTTACGGGTTGCGTTTGCTGATTTTTCTGCAGCCCCTTGGCAGGGCTTTGAAAAATCAGAACGCGGCCCCAACAACTCCTCCCTGTTTCAGCCGCTGGCTGCGGTCGTCGTCGTTGCTGTTCAAGTCCTCTTCCGCACCGAAAAAGAAAAACCAGTACACATTGTGTACTGGTTTTTCTTGGTGCGGATAAGAGGACTTGAACCTCCACCGAGTTGCCCCGATTAGAACCTGAATCTAACGCGTCTGCCAATTCCGCCATATCCGCATATTCTGTTTTGTTTGCGAGCTGTGTTGCTCGGAACGATAGTTATTATACCAGATATGGCAGAATTGTCAAGCATTATTTTTAATTTTTCTCGACAAAATTTTGCTTGAAAATTGATGCATTCTGAATGGCAGCTGCAGGGCGAAATTTTTGCCAAAGTGTGATACAATAAACAGGACGCGCCGGGAGGGTGTCCTGCGCGCAGACTGAGAAAACGAGGGAAATGCAGAATGTTCAATATCATTATTTTCCTGCTGGGAGCAGGCATCATGTTCTTTATGGCTCTGCGCAGTGTGCTGGCACGGCGCAGGCTGTGCACGCAGGGGCAGAAGGTCACGGCCACGGTGGAGGGCACCGTGCGGAGCCGGGATGGCGGTGCCTATGTGCTGGCCTTTACCACCGCAGGCGGCAGCCATCGGCTGCACTACCCGAAGCCTGCGCGGGGCAAGAGCTTTGCGGTGGGGGATACCGTCACCTTATACTATGACCCCGACGACCCGGAGAAGATGTACGTGGAAGGCGACCGGGCCACGCTGGGAGCCGAGGTGCTGTATGCCGTGATAGGTGTGGCCCTGCTGGTGCTGACCGTGGGCATTGCCCGCTGAAAGGGGAAAAGAGGATGAAACTGGAACATTTTGGCATGGCTGAGCCGGGCGACTGCCGTCTGGTATTCACAGCCGGTGCCGAGGAGCTGGCGGCAGCCGTTGCACAGGTGCAGGCGGAGCCGGACGCGCCGCAGGAAGAGGACGGTCTGCTGACTGAGGCGGTGAATCGCACCATTCTTGGCGTCTTTTCGGCGCTGTATGAGCAGCTGGTGCAGGAGTACCATGTGGTGCCGGTGACCGACCCGGATTTTGAATTGCTGGCGGTGAACCGGGCCGAGGGCTTCCGGGCGGGGGCGCAGTTCTACGCGCTGCCGCCGCTGGAAGTGGGAGCATACACCGGCTTTGTGCAGCCCATTGAGCCGCACCCCATCCGGCAGCTGACCATTGAACTGGAGATCAACCGTCACCACGGCGATGAAGAACGTGCAGCCGATGCAGCGGGCAAGGCGGCGCTGCGGCAGCAGGTGGCCCGCGAGATCTGGGCACAGCGCTGTGCCCAGGCTGAGCAGCGGGCACGCAAGGAGCTGGTATGGCAGCTGGGCGATGCAGTGAAAGGCCCGCTGCCAAAGCAGCTGGTGGGCGGTAACTATTTTGCCGAGCAGCGCCAGTTCAACCTGAGCCTGCAGGCCAATGGCATCAACTTTGACCAGTTCCTTAAAGTGCGCGGCCAGACGGTGGAAGAGTTCCGTGCATGGCTCCACGCGCAGGCAGAGCGCAAGCTGCGCAGCTGGCTGGGGCTTCTGCTGGTGGCAGAAAAGGAGGGCCTTGCACCCACGGACGCCGAGGTGGAAGCAGCCGCTGCCCACTGGGATGCCAAGCTGGACGGCGAGCGCACCTTCCCCGCCAACGATGCACGCAAGGTGCGCCAGCGTCTGGCCCGGGAGAGGGCGGAGCAGTTCATTGTGGAGCACTCTACCCTCACGCCGCCGCCAGATGAACCCATCGTGCAGAAAGTTGAAAGCAAATAATAACAAAAAGGAGCGATGCAGCGCATCGCTCCTTTTTGTTATTATTATCAGGAACTCTCAGGTCTCCACGCCCTCGAACTGGCTGTTGTAGAGCTTGGCGTAGAAGCCGTTTGCAGCAAGCAGCTCGTCGTGGCTGCCCTGCTCCACAATGTGGCCGTCCTTCATCACAAGGATCACGTCCGCCTCGCGGATGGTGGAAAGGCGGTGCGCCACAATAAAGCTGGTACGGCCCTGCATCATGCGGGCAAAAGCTTTCTGGATACGCACCTCGGTGCGGGTATCAATGGAGGATGTTGCTTCGTCCAGGATCAGCATCGGCGGCAGGCAGAGCATCACGCGGGCAATGCACAGCAGCTGCTTCTGGCCCTGACTGATGTTGCCGCCGTCCTCGGCGATGACGGTATCGTAGCCCTCCGGCAGGCGGCGGATGAAGCTGTCTGCATGGGCGGCTTTGGCTGCTGCCACGATCTCTTCAAGGCTTGCATCCGGCTTGCCGTAGGCAATGTTTTCCCGCACGGTACCGGCCCGCAGCCATGTATCCTGCAGCACCATGCCGTAGCTGCCGCGCAGGGAAGCGCGGGTCACATCCCGGATGTCGGTGCCGGACACCTTGATGGAACCGCCGTTCACATCATAGAAGCGCATGAGCAGGTTGATGAGGGTGGTCTTGCCGCAGCCGGTAGGGCCGACGATGGCAATGCGCTGGCCGGGCTTTACGTCGAGGGAAAGGCCCTCGATCAGCGGGCGGTCGGGTAGGTAGCGGAAGGAAACATCCTCCAGCTGCACATGGCCGTCCGGCTGCAGCACGGAGGCGTTCTCGACTTCCGGCACCTGATCGTCGGCATCCAGCAGCTCGAACACGCGGGCGGCGCAGGCCAGAGCATTCTGCAGCTCGGTGACTACACCGGAAATTTCGTTGAAGGGCTTGGTGTACTGGTTGGCGTAGCTCAAAAACACGCTCAGCTGGCCGATGGTGATGCCGCCCCGCACCGCGTACACGGCACCCACAAGGCCCACGCCTGCGTACACGATGTTATTCACAAAGCGGGTGGCGGGGTTGGTCAGGCTGGAAAAGAAGATGGCCTTCAGGCTCACGTCCTGCAGACGGCCATTCACCTCGTCAAAGGCGGTAAGGCTCTCGGCCTCGTGGCCGAAGGCCTGCACCACCTTCTGGCCCTCGATCATCTCGTTGACCAGCGCGGTCTGCTCGCCGCGCACGGTGCTCTGGCTCTGGAAGTAACCATAGCTGCGCTTGGCAAGGAAGCTTGCCACCACGAGGCTCAGCGGGGTGATGCACACCACCACCAGCGTGATGGGCACATTCTCGCTGAGCATGAACAGCAGGGTGCCGAGGATGGTCAGAACGCCGCTGAACAGCTGTGTAAAGCCCATCAGCAGGCCGTCCGCAAAGGTATCCACATCGGCCACCATGCGGCTGACGATATCGCCGGAGGGGTGGCTGTCGAGGTAGGAAAGCGGCAGGGTCTGAATTTTGCGCAGGGCTTCGTTGCGCAGGTCGCGGCTGACAAGGAAGGTGATGCGGTTGTTGCACACGCTCAGCAGCCACTGCGCAAGAGCGGCCACACCGGCAACCACCAGCACCTCGATGATAATGCGCATCACACCGCCAAAATCTACGGCACCCTTGCCCAGCATTAGATCAATGGCGCTGCCGCAGAGGATGGGGATATACAGCTGCGCGCCTACGCTCACAGCGGCCACCACAAGGCTGCACACCACAAACAGGGAATAAGGTTTGATTTTGCCCAGAACACGGGTCAAGGTGGCCTTGCGCTGCTGCGGGGTCAGCTTTGTTTTTGCTTTTGCACTCATTTCTGCGCATCCCCTTTCTTGAACTGGCTCTCGTAGATCTCCTCGTAGACGGGGCAGGTCTGGCGCAGCTGGTCGTGGGTGCCGATGCCCACCAGATGGCCGTCGTCCAGCACCAGAATTTGATCCGCGTACTGCAGGCTGGCGGCGCGCTGGCTCACGATGAACACGGTCAGGCTGCCGGGCAGAGCAGCCAGTGCCTTGCGCAGGGCGGCATCGGTGGCGTAGTCCAGTGCGCTGGCGCTGTCGTCAAGGATCAGAATTTCCGGCTTGCCCACAAGGGCGCGGGCGATGGTCAGGCGCTGCTTCTGTCCGCCGGACAGGTTGCGACCGCCCTGCTCCACAGGCTCGTCCAGCCCAAGGGGCTTGGCTTTGACGAACTCCGCAGCCTGTGCTGTTTCCAGTGCAGCCCACAGGTCCGCATCGGTGGCATTCTTGTTGCCCCACAGCAGGTTGGAGCGGATGGTGCCGCCAAAGAGCTGGGCCTTCTGCATGACCATGGCTGCCTTGCCGCGCAGTTCTTCGCGGGGATAGTTCCGGGCATCGCGGCCCATGATCTCCACCCTGCCCTCGGTGGCATCGTAGAAGCGGGGGATCAGGTTGACAAGGCTGGATTTGCCGCTGCCGGTACCGCCGATGACACCAATGGTCTGGCCGCGCTTTGCAGTGAAGCTGATGTCGGAAAGGCTGGGTGCACCGGCACCCGCATAGGTCAGGCTTACATGCTCAAAGCGCACGGCATCGCCGGATTTTTCGGCGGGCACCTCGCCCAGAAGCTTTTCCGGGAAGGCCATGCCGGGCGTGGTGTCCAGCACAGCCTGCACGCGGCCTGCGCAGGCCAGCGCCTTGCTCACCTGCACGATCAGGTTTGCCAGCTTGACCAGCTCCACAAGGATCTGGTTCATGTAGTTCACCAGCGCAATCACGTCGCCGGAAGCCATGCCACCCACATTGATCTCAATGCTGCCCACATATAGCAGTGCCACAATGGCAATGTTGATGAGCACATAGGTCAGCGGGTTCATCAGGGCAGAGATATGGCCTACATGGAGCTGCATCTTGGTCAGCAGGTCGTTGGCATTCTCAAAGCGCTCTACCTCGCTCTTTTCCTTATCAAAGGCGCGCACCACGCGCACGCCGGTCAGGTTTTCGCGGGTCAGGCCCAGCACCCGGTCAAGGCGATTCTGTACCGTCTTGTACAGGGGCCGGGTAGCAGCCATGATGCCGAACACCACCACGCTCAGCAGCGGGATGGTCACTACAAAGATCAGCGCTGCACGGGAATTCACCGTAAAGGCCATGACCATGGCACCGATCACCACGAACGGGCTGCGCAGGAACAGGCGTAAAAACAGGTTCAGGCCGCTCTGCACCTGATTCACGTCGCTGGTCATACGGGTGATCAGGGTGCTGGTGCCGAAGGTGTCCATCTCGGTAAAGCTCAGGGTCTGGATGTGCTCAAACAGGGCGTGGCGCAGAGCTGTGGAATAGCCCACGGCCGCCTTTGCGGAAAAATACTGTGCCGTCAGGCTGCAGGCAAGGCCGATCATGGCCAGCAGCAGCAAAATGCCGCACCGCACAAGAATATAGTGGAAGTCGTGGGCGGCAATGCCGATGTTCACGATATCCGCCATGACCAACGGCACGAACAGGTCGAACGTGGCTTCCAGCATCTTGAAAAGGGGCGCAAGCACGCTCTCGCGCTTGTAGTCCTTCAGATAGCCTAGCATCTTGTTCAAGGCGATACTCCTTCTTTCTTGCTTTCTTGCATTATAAGATTTATGAAATCCTACTTATTATAGCGTACAAAAACTTAAAAAGCCATAGAAAATGTTTTTATTGCAAAAGTGTGCTGAAAACCGCCGGGCAAAATGCCGAAAACGGTTGAAACCAGGGTGGGGGTATGCTACAATGATTTTAAATATTGCACAAAAGGGGAAACAGGAATGCTGATAAGTTTGGTCGTTCCGTGCTACAATGAGGAAGAATCACTTCCCATTTTTTATAAAGAGGCCAGCAAGATCGCACAGCAGATGGGAATATCCCACGGAGCAGATTTTGAGTTCATCTTTGTGGATGACGGCTCAAAAGACCGCACACTGCAGATCGCGCGGGAGTTGCACCGGAAAGATGCCCGTGTGCGGTACATCTCCTTCAGCCGGAACTTTGGCAAGGAAGCAGGCATTTATGCCGGATTAAAAGCGGCAAAGGGCGATTATGTAGCAACGATGGATGCGGATCTGCAGGACCCGCCCTCGCTGCTGCCGGAAATGCTGGAGCTGCTGCTCTCCGGCGAATATGACTGCGCGGCCACCCGCCGCACGACACGCGAGGGTGAACCGCCCGTTCGCAGCTGGTTTGCCAAAAAGTTTTATCAGATCATCAATAAGCTCTCGGATACAGAGATCGTGGATGGAGCAAGAGACTTCCGCCTGATGAGCCGCAAAATGACTGATGCCGTGCTGAGCATGGCGGAATATAACCGCTTCAGCAAGGGCATTTTCAGCTGGGTCGGCTTTAAAACAAAGTGGATCGACTACAAAAACGTAGAGCGTGTGGCGGGCACAACAAAGTGGAACTTCTGGGGTCTGCTCAAATATTCGATCGAAGGCATTGTGGGCTTTTCCACAGCTCCACTGCTGATGGCGGCGGGCCTTGGCCTTGTCTTTTGCGTATTGGCGTTTGTAGGCATCATAATCGTGGTGGTGCGTGCACTGATGTTCGGCGACCCTACTTCCGGCTGGCCGAGCCTTGTCTGCATTATCCTTTTGTGCAGTGGTGTGCAGCTGCTGTGTACGGGCATTGCGGGCGAGTACCTTGCCAAAACATATCTTGAAACAAAGCACAGACCGATCTATATTGCTGCTGAGACCGAAGAAGATCTGGACGCGGAATAAGGCGTTTCAGGAAAAATGTATTTTTAACGGGGTGCCAGAAGAAGCTGATCTGGCACCCCGCTTTTTTTGAGCAGGGAAAAATGGATACATACAGATAGGCGTTGTACCCAAAGCCATTTCCTGCTATACTAAAAACTGACTAGAAACTGGAAGAATGGTGAGCAGATGGCAAAAAGACAAGACGGCGGCATCCGGCTGCGCCCGGTGGGCACCCGCAAGCATCGGCAGAACGCTCCGGCCTACAGCCCGGCGGGCACCGGCTGCCCGGCCTTTGAGCAGGCAGTGGAAAATTTATATAAAGGCCAGAACGAAGAAAGCTTCTGGACGCTGATGGGCGCTTTGAACTATGCACTGGAAATGGAGACCCATGTTCTGGTGCCGCTGCGCACGGCACTGACGGTGCACAACACGCCTGCACCGTGGACGGAGCATCCGGTGCCCACGGCAAAGGCTAAGGACCTGCAGCTGTGGACCCTGCGCAACGAGAAGGGCCGCACATGGCTGCCTATGTTCACCTCTGCAGCTGCGGCCTGCGCCGACCGCAGCACTTCTGCCCGGCCAATGGCGGATTACACCCTGCAGGATGCCATGGAACTGGCCCTTTCCACTGAGGGGATCGACGGCGTGGTGCTGGACCCGTGGAGCCACTCGGCTACGCTGGACGGCGCTCTGCTCAACGGTTTGCTGCACGCAGGCCATACGCCGGAAGACCCCGGTGATGAGAAAGCGGATGCCGGAAAGGAAGCCGCCCGCAAGGGCAACTGGGCGCAGGCTGTGGAATGCTTTGAAAAAGCAGCCGAGCTTGGCAGTGCCATGGGACTTGCCCTGCTGGCAGACTGTATTTATAGGGGCCGCGGCACCCGCACGAACCGTGCCAAGGCCCGCCGCATGTGGAAGGAAGCAGCAGACAGCGGCGAGATCTTATCCAACATTGCACTGGGCGATGACTACGCTGCCCGGGGCGACAATGGCCGGGCACTTTTGTATTACCGCCGTGCCCGCTCCAACGCAGCCCATATGCCGGATATCGAGTACACTCCGCAGGTGTGCCTGCGTGTGGCCCAGACCGAAACGCGCTACACCAGCCGCAAAAAGGCGCTGGCACTGGCCGCAGAAGCAAGGCAGGGCTTTGCCATCAAGGCCCGTGAGCACGAGCCGGACGCAGAGCAGTGGCTGGCCGAAGCCGACCAGCTCATCCGGGAACTGACCAGTGAACTGCCTGCCCGAGCCACAGCTTACGACATGGAATCTTTACAATTGGACTAAAAAATCGTCATATCGGGACGGTAAGATATACTCGGAAATGATTTGAAGAGCTGCGCCCAAGATGCACAGCACCGGAGAGGAAACAGACAGTATGAGCAAAGTAATCGGCATCGATCTCGGCACGACCAATTCCTGTGTGGCAGTGGTGGAGGGCGGCAAGCCCGTGGTCATCACCAATGCGGAGGGTGAGCGCACTACCCCCAGCGTTGTGGCCTTCACGAAGGACGGTGAACGTCTGGTGGGCGGCGCGGCCAAGCGACAGATCGCCACAAATTCCGGGCGCACCATCTCCAGCATCAAGCGCCATATGGGCAGTGACTACCGGGTGCACATCGACGGCAAAGACCTGACCCCGCAGGAGATCAGCGCCATGATCTTGGCCAAGATCCGCCGCGATGCCGAGAGCTATCTGGGCGAGCCGGTGACCGAAGCGGTCATCACGGTGCCCGCCTACTTCGACGACAGCCAGCGCAAGGCTACGCAGGATGCAGGCCGCATTGCAGGCCTGAACGTGCTGCGCATCATCAACGAACCTACTGCTGCCGCTGTGGCCTATGGTTTGGATAACGAAGCATCGCAGAAGATCCTCGTCTACGACCTCGGCGGCGGCACCTTTGATGTGTCCATCATCGAGATCGAGGACGGGACCTTTACGGTGCTTGCCACCGGCGGCGACACCCATCTGGGCGGTGACGACTTCGATCAGCGCATCGTGGAATATGCCGTGGCCGAGTTCAAAAAGTCGGATCGCATCGACCTCTCCCGCGACCCGGCAGCTATGGGCCGGCTGAAAGAGGAAGCCGAAAAGGCAAAGAAGGAGCTTTCTGCCGCGCCGTCGGCACAGCTGAACCTGCCCTTTATCGCAGTGGGCAAGGACGGCCCTCACCACTTGGATATCTCGCTTTCCCGCCCGCAGTTTGAGATGATGACCGGCGACCTGCTGGCCCGCACAGTGGCTCCCGTGCAGAATGCGCTGCGGGATGCAGGCATTTCTGCCAGCCAGCTGGGCAAGGTGCTGCTGGTGGGCGGCAGCACCCGGATGCCTGCGGTGGAGCGTCAGGTGAAGGAGCTGCTGGGCTGCGAACCCAGCCACAGCCTGAACCCGGACGAGTGTGTTGCCATGGGTGCGGCTGTGCAGGGCGGTCTGCTGCAGGGCGGCGGCAAGCTGGCCGGTGCCACCGGCGCAGCGGCGCAGGGCCTTGTGCTGATGGATGTGACCCCGCTGACCCTCTCCATTGAGACGCTGGGCGGCGTGGCCACCCCGCTGATCACCCGCAACAGCATGATCCCCACCCGCAAGAGCCAGATCTTCACCACCGCACGGCCCATGCAGACCAGTGTGGAGATCAACGTGCTGCAGGGCGAGCGCCACTTTGCCCGCGACAACAAGAGTCTGGGCAAATTCAAGCTCACCGGCATCCGGGCAAGCTTCTCCTCCAAACCGCAGATCGAAGTTACCTTCGATATCGACGTGAACGGCGTGGTGAAGGTATCTGCCAAGGACCTTGGTACCGGCCGGGAGCAGAACATCACCATTACCGGCAGCACCAACCTTTCGGAAAATGAGATCCAGCGCGCCATGGCAGACGCTGCCGCCTACGAGGCCGAGGACAGCCGCCGCAAGGAGCGGCTGGACCTGCACAATCAGGCCGAGGTGCTGGCCTACAAGGTGGACGAGGCTCTTTCCAAATGCAAAAAGGAGCTGGACAAGGACGAGAAGAACCGCATCAAAACCGACCTTGCCAACCTCCGCCGCTGCCTGCGCAAGGATAAGCCCGAAAAGATGAATGAAAACGAGGAAGCCGCCCTGCGTCAGGCCAAGACCCAGCTGGAAGAGAGCGCAAACCATCTGATGGTGCTTTATACCAGTGAGCAGGGCGAAAGCGGAAACGGAGAAAATAATCTGTAACACGTAAAAAAGGTCGCCCTTGACAGAGCGACAGAAAAAAGTTATACTACAAACAGAAGGGGCGCTGACTGCAAAGGTCAGCTTTCCATCCCGTTAGTCAAAAAGATTGACCGCTCGGCTGGTAACTGTAGGCGGTCAATCTTTTTTGTTATCATCGCTTTTCGTCTGGGAAAACTTTGCCATAACCTCGACGGTCAGGCGGATCACATCCACGATCAGACCCAGCAGCGTGAGAATGAACGTAAGCAGTGCGAGAGTTTCCAACAGAGTCATCCGATATCCCTCCCTTCGCCTTCAAGGCTCCGGGCAGGGTACTTCCCAAAAAAAGTTTCCTCCCGGAACCTCTGCTTCGTTCTATGTGAAAAGAAGCAGCGATACGGGATAGAAAGCATGACCACCAATTTTGCAATCAGCGCCTTATTTGCATTATACCATAATTTTTGACGAAGTACAACAAAACGCTCCGCTGTGTTTTGCACAGCGGAGCGTTTTCTATGTGGAAAAGCCTTACAGCATCTTGGAAAGGAATGCTTTCAGTCTGGGATGCTTCGGATTCGTGAACAGTTCCTGCGGCGGCTCGTCCTCCTGGATCTTGCCGTCGTCGATGAAGATGACGCGGTTGGACACCTCACGGGCGAAGCCCATCTCGTGGGTGACCACCAGCATGGTGATGCCGGTGTGGGCCAACTCCTTCATCAGTTCCAGAACCTCGCCCACCATTTCGGGGTCGAGGGCGCTGGTGGGCTCGTCGAACAGGATCACGTCCGGGTCCATGGCAAGGGCACGGGCAATGGCAATGCGCTGCTGCTGGCCGCCGGAAAGGCTCTTGGGGTAGGCGTCGGCCTTGTCGGACAGGCCTACGCGGGCCAGCAGTTCGTCGGCCTTGTCGGAAATGGCCTGCTTATCCTTGAGCTTGAGCAGGGTGGGGGCCAGCTCAAGGTTTTTCTTCACAGTCAGGTGCGGGAACAGGTTGAAGTGCTGGAACACCATGCCCATCTTCTGGCGCACAGCGTCAATGTGGGCTTCATCCACCTCGGTGCCCTCAAATTTGATGCTGCCGGAGGTGGGGATCTCCAGCCGGTTCAGGCAGCGCAGGAAGGTGGACTTGCCGCAGCCGGAGGGGCCGATCAGGCAGACCACATCGCCGCGGTAAATATCAATATCGATGCCCTTCAGCACGTCCAGCGTGGGGGTGGGCAGCTTTGCGCCCGGCTTCTTTTCGCCGCCGTAGGTTTTTGTCAGGCCGCGGACTTCCAGAATTTTATCGGTCACTTTGAGCCAGCCTCCTCTCAAACTTTGCCAGCAGACGGGTGAACAGCATGACCAGCACAAGGTAGATCAGTGCAACGCCCAGCAGCGGGTACATGGCTTCGTAGGTACGGTTCATGATGCCCTGCGCCGCATACAGCAGCTCCTTGCCGCCAATAACCGTGATCAGGGAGGTATCCTTCAGCAGCATGATGAACTCGTTGCCCAGAGCAGGCAGCACCGCGCGGATAGCCTGCGGGATGATGATGACCACCATGGTGGTCATGTAATTCAGGCCCAGGCTGCGGCCGGCCTCCATCTGGCCGGGGTCCACGGCCATCAGGCCACCGCGGATGATCTCGGACACATAGGCACCGGAGTTGATGCCCAGCGTCAGTGCACCCACCATGGTAAAGTTGCGGCTGTTGGCAAAGATGACCATGCTCATGATGAGCAGCTGCACCATCATGGGGGTGCCGCGGATGATAGTGGTGTAGATCTCACAGATCACATTGAAGAAGCCCAGCACCTGTCTCTTATACACATCTCCGAGCC
>ERZ1027010.44-NODE-44-length-41414-cov-5.972509_pt1 | contig 41414 bp, 31 predicted proteins | sample MGYA00519448_ERZ1027010 | MGnify/ENA primary metagenome ERZ1027010 (study PRJEB26926, sample SAMN06164694) | human gut metagenome | biome: ENVO:00009003; feature: ENVO:2100002; material: ENVO:00002003 | host: Homo sapiens | place: USA | collected 2012 ... | reverse complement strand
AATTGGCACAGGCTGTCCGGCTCCGCCGTGGCGCCGTCCTGCGCCAACTGTGCCGCCGCCTTGCGGGCAGCCAACGGTGTGTCATATTGCAAAATCGCCAAGCCGTCCCTCACCGCCGCTGCCACAGCGCCGTAGTCCTTGCCGCCGTAGCCGGTAACCACCAGGCGGCACAGACCATAAGGATCACGCTCTAAATCCGCCTGCGCCACCGGGGCTTTCTCCAACAGAGCAGTATAGGCGGTAGCAAAAGTGCCGGAAGCGGCACCCGATTTTTGCATCACAGGCAGAGCCGCCCCCAGCATACTCACCAGGAACGCCAGTACCAGCAGCAGCGCCGTGCCCCGCCGGGTGTATCTGCGACTCATCGGTTTCGTCTCCCGGCCAACCAAAAGAACACCACGCAAAACACCACCAGCAGACAGGCCAGCACAAAGGCGATCCACTTGCCGATCAGCGGAATGGCACCAAAAAAGCCGATCCCCAGTACCAGCACCAAAAACAGAATCACAAATATCAGCACGATGGCGGCGATTTTTTTGTTATTCATCTGCATTCTCCTTCAGTATCTCTTGCCGAACCACGCGGGCAATACCCTCCCGAGCATTGGATGGCGCCAAAAAACGGGCAGCCGCCTTGGCCGCGTCCGTACCGTTCTCCATGGCATACGACCAACCGCAATAGCGCAGCATATCCACATCGTTACCGCCGTCACCAAAACACATCACCTGGGCCGGGTCATAGTCCAGTTGCCCGCACAAGGCAGCCAAGGCCGTGGCCTTGCTGGTGCCCACCTTGCCGGCCTCCACATTGCACCCGATGGAGGAGGTGATCTCCACATGGCCCATGGTCTGCAAAAACGCGCGCAGGGCTCGGTTTTCTTCCATCGGTATAGTAAAGAGATTGAGCTTTTCCACCGTCATACCGACCAGTGCGTCTGCCACACTGTCCCGGTACACCACTTTCTCCAGCAGTTCGTCCACAAAGCTGTCCGGCACTCCGTCCAGCCGCGCCATGCCCTTGCGCCGGGCAGGTGCCACCGGCACCCCATCGGCATAGAATTCATAGTACACCGGGCGGCTGTCCAAATAAGCGCAGATCTGCCGCGCGTCCGCCAGCTGCATCGGATCACTGTGGATCCGCTTTTTGTTCTGCACATCCCACACACCGGCGCCGTTGCTGAATACAATATAATCTAAAAAAGGCAGTTGGGCCTGTACCGGCTCCGTCAGCGCCAAAGTGCGACCGGTGGCCAACGCCAGGCGCACGCCCTGTTGGTGGCAGGCAGCCAACGCCCGGCGGGTGGTCTCGCCTACCCGCTGATGGTCCGGCAGCATTAAAGTGCCGTCCAGGTCCATTGCAATGAGTTTGATCTGCATACAAATTCCTTCCTTTGATGATCTTATCAAACCCATTGTAGCATATTTGCGCAGTGTTGACTACTTCCATTCTATGTAAAAATCCGGTTATTTTTATGCAGATTTCTGTACATTTTCATTGACGGCAGGTAGGTGGCTATGGTATCTTAGTATTGGAATATTCTGTCCTAAAAATAAAATACAGAGGGGGGACGGTCACATGAATCATACAAATCATGTGCCGAAAAAAGAATGGATGGCCTACTGCGTCGGAGCACTGGGTCAAGGCATGGTCTATGCCATTATGAGCAGCTATATCTCAGACTTTTACATTAGCGTGCTGAAGCTCACGCCTTTATTTGTGCTGCTGCTGATGCTGCTGGCACGGGTGTGGGACGCCATTAACGACCCGATCATGGGCTATATTATGGACCACGCCAATCCAAAGAACGGCAAAATGAAGCCGTATCTCATTTACACACCCATTCCCATTGCCATACTGACGGTGCTGCTGTTCTACGCACCCAATATCAGCGACACAGCCAAGATGATCTACGCCGCCGTTACCTATGTGGCCTGGGGTATGATCTACACCGCCTCGGATGTGCCCTTCTGGGCACTGCCCAATGCCTTAACGCCTAATGCAGATGAGCGGGGCGGCATTATCAGCAAGGCGCGCACCGCCAACGGCGTGGGCTCTGCCGTACCTACCGCTTTCTTTATGGTACTGGGCTTTATTCTGCCCAAGTTCAATTTGTCCGGCACGGAGCTGGAAAAGACCAAGTATATGTGCATTGCCCTGTTTTGCGCCATTGTGGGCAATCTGCTGTTTATCCGGGTATATTTTAAGACCAAGGAACGGGTGAACATTCCGATTCCGCCTAAGAAGGACAAAAGCCAGCCCTCTGCACTGAAGCTGATCTTCACCTGCAAGCCCTTAATGCTCACAGCACTGATGGGTATTCTCTCCGCCGCCCGGTATATGTACCAGGCCGGCGCAGTGCACGCCGCCCGTTACAGCTTTTATATCGGCAAGGACCTGACCGGCCTGTCCGCCGCGGAGCAGGAGGCGGCACTGCAAGGCAATATCTCGCTGGTGAGCACCGTGTTCAGCGTGGCCAGCGCCGTGGGTATGTTCGGCGCCATGCTGCTGATGCCGGTGCTGTTTAAGAAATTCAACTACAAACAGATCATTATTGCCACCAGCCTGCTGGGCGCCGTATCCAGTCTGATTATGTGGTGCATCGGGTATCAGCATTTCTGGGCCTGCGTGCCGTTTTTGGTACTCAGCTGCGTGCCCTGCGGCGCCATCAATGTGTGCGCCTTTGCCATGATCGGCGACTGTTTGGACTACATGGAGTGGAAGACCGGCACCCGGCTCACCGGTATGGGCTCTGCCATTCAGAGCTTTGTCACCAAACTGGGAGCGGCGCTCTCCACCTCGTTTATCATTCTCATGTACATTATTGTAGACCTGGATGTAGGCTCCATTAACGCCTCCGTCACCGCCAACCCGCTGATGATGAGTCATGGGGTGCGGGGCGGTATATTCAGCGTGGTATCGCTGATCCCAGCCATCAGTCTGCTGGTATGCACCATTCCCATGTTCTTCTACAACCTGACCGGCGACTTTAGGGAGAAAATGGAAACGGAGCTGGCTGCCCAGCGGGAGAAAAAAGGCATTACCATTACAGACTAAATTCACATAAGGACGAAAAAAATGACTGCATACACCAAACGCTTACAAAAAGTGACCGCTGTTCTGTGCACCACTGCCCTGCTGGCCGGGTGCGCCGCCGGCACCTCCGACAACACAGAACCTGCCGCAACCACCGCACAGGTCAAGACCATCACCATTGAACCAACCGCTGCCTATCAGACAATGAACGGCTTTGGTGCTTCTGCCTGCTGGTGGAGCCAGGAGGTAGGCAATTGGGAGAACGCCAAGAATATTCTCTCCCTATTGTATGACGAGAACAGCGGAATTGGGCTGAATATTTACCGCTACAACCTGGGCGCCGGTTCCAAGGATGACGCCACCATCACCGACCTGGACCGCCGGGCAGAAGCCTTTATAGACAAGGACGGCAGCTACCACTGGGAGCGGGACGCAGCAGCGCAAAATGCCCTGGCCCTGGCAAAAAGTATGAACAAAGACCTGCGGGTAACCCTGTTCTCTAACAGTGCCCCGGTGTTTTACACCGTCAACGGCAAAGCCTACTGCGACTACCTGCCGGACGATGAAAACTATGTAACCAACCTGGAGCCGGAGCGGTACGCGGACTTTGCCAAGTACAGCATTGCCTGCGCCAAGCACTTTACAGAGGCCGGGTATCGGGTCACCGGCCTGTCTCCCATCAATGAGCCGGAATGGAGCTGGCGGGGTTATGAAGACGGCACCGCCAAGCAGGAGGGCTGCTACTACTCCAAGACCCAGTGTCGAGATCTGTACAAGGTATTTTTGAAGCAAATGGCGCAGGAAGACGCGCTAAAGGACTGCCGGCTGGAAGGCTGGGAAAGCGGCCACATCGGCACGGACACCTGTATGGCATACCTCCAAACCATGTTTGGCAAAAGCGGTGTCAACGGACTGAAAAACAACGCCCTTCGCAAGGGTATGCCCACGCTGGCACTCCATTCCTACTGGGCCAGCCCGGAGGAAAAGCAGGCCTTTGCCAATGCCATAGCCACCACCTACGGCAGCAATTACAAGCTGGCGCTGACGGAATACTGCCAAATGACCGAGGACCAAAACAGCGGCGTGTACGACCTGATCCAAAAGAACGGTATGGACAGCGGCCTGGGCATGGAATACGGTCTGGCACTGGCCGGGATCATTCATCAGGATCTGACGGTGCTAAACGCGGTAGAATGGGACTGGTGGACCGCCTGCGCCTTTGGCGGCTACACCGACGGACTGGTGTATCTGGACAAAGACAGCCATCAAGTCGAGACCTCCAAGCGGCTGTGGGTACTGGGCAACTTCTCCAAATTCACCGACGAGGGTAGCGTACGCATTTCCATTACCCTACCGAAGGAACTGAGCGATGTGCAGTCCGTGGCATTCAAAAACCCCAACGGCACCGTTACCGCCGTGTTCATCAACAACACGGATAAGGCCCGCAGCACCACCCTGGCGCTGGACGGTTACACCCGCCACACCACCTATGTGACCGACAAAGACAACGACTTGGCAAAGACAGACAGCGGCACCGCCGCCGATGCCTTTGCCCTCCCTGCCCGCTCCATCACCACCCTGGTGCTGGAAAAGTAAAAGCAAAGCAAAAAGGAGCCTCGCTTCATCAGCGAGGCTCCTTTTTTTGCGCGTATGTATGGAGAAGCAGGCGGCAGATTGCCGTCCCTACGAAAGCCTTATTATAACCAGATGACCGTAGGGGCGGATAGCATCCGCCCGCCCTGTGTGTCAACGATGCAGAATACAATACACATCGCACCGCGGCCGATATGGGCATTTGGGTGGCCTGCAATCCATAAAAAAGCCACCCACTGCAAGACAATGGGTGGCGGTGGTGCAAAGCACCTTACTTTTTATTGATCTCTTTGGAATACTTAGCCAAATACACGGTGCGCATCAAGAAGCACTCCACCTTGGGCACATAATGGGGGCGATTGAAAATATCCGTGTCAATCACGGCCTCACAGCCCTTATCCATAATGATCTCCAGCGCCTGCATATCCCCATCGGAATTGCCGGTGATGATGGCGCCGTTGCCCTGAATCAGGATTGCATTGCGGCTGTCCATGGCCTTAGCAATATCTTTGGCACAAGCGTCTGTATCACCGTCGATCCACGGGCGGTTTTTCACATCCACGCCGGCGATCTGTGCAAAGTCGTCGATCATAGGAATCATATCTTCACCTGTGCAGGACACAGCGATCACATCCGGATCGGTCACATGCTTGATGATGGAGCAATCCTGGCTGTCATAAATGGCCTTATGGATCTTGGCGCACTTGGGTGCAATGCCGGTAATGCCCAGCCCAGTCTCCAAATCCACATCAATGGTCTCTCCGCCAACGGTCAAGCTAAAGGTCTTGCCGTTACGAACAGAGGATCCCAGATCACAAATGCGCTCCGGCATAGCCACAGCGCCATTCTTCTTCAGGTAAAAGTTGCGCTTGCCTTCGTCAGAATATGTCTCTGCCCAGGAATGACGCAGATAGTTGTCCTTGATCACCCGCTGGCAGCACTTCTCCAGTGCGTCTGCAATCTCAAAGGCCTGCTCATAGGTGTCGCCCATGCACAGAGTGCCATGGTGCATCAACATAATGGCGCGGCAGCCCGGGTTCATCATAATGCACGTCTCTACCTTCTTGCGCAGAGAATTGGTGGTGGACATAGCATAATCGGCGCAGGGCACCTTATTGCCCAGAACCGGCTGAAATTCCTTGTAAACATTGCGGATCTCCATGCCGGTAATGCTGACGATGGTGGCCGCCTTCTGGTGCGTGTGGATCACAAAATCCACGGTGGGATGGTGGCGGTACGCTGCAGCGTGCACACCCTTCTCGGAAGAGGGCTTAATCTCGCCCTCATAGGAGCAGTCCTCAATATTAACCACAACCACTTCTTCCGGCGTCAGCGTTTCATACGCCCGACCGGAGGGTGTGATCACAAACTGGGTGTCAGAAATACGGGCGGATACATTGCCCCAGGTACGGGCGATCAGACCGCTTTCCACCAGCTTTTTGCCGGCCGCAACGACCAGCTTTTTTGCTTCTTCTAATTCGTAAGCCATGTGTTTTCCCCTTAAAATCGTATTTTTGCCCCGGGGGCAAAAGCACCAAAAGGACGGCCGGGCATCACTGCCCGGTACCGCCCTTGGTAAAAAATCTTACGCCTCGATGCAAACGCAGTTCTTGAACACATTCTCAAATCTGTTCAGGCAGTCGTCAATCATCTCTTCCGTATAAGCGGCGGAAGTGTACAGACGAGAACCGGCCAAAGTTACCAAGCCCTCTGCCATGTAAGCAGCGCCCATGTGCTCCATCTCGGACTGACGCTTGCCGGTCTCCTTCAAGGTGTGCGGAATGGTCCACGGATGCTTCCAGTCCACCTTAAAGTGCATGGTACCAACGGTATCCAAGTGGCATACAGAACCCTGGTTGAAGCACACGAAGGGCAGGTCATACTTCTTGATCAGCGCCTGCAAGCCGTGTACCAGACGATCCGCCATCTTACCGGCTACCTGGCAGGCGTTACGCTTCTCGATCTCGCAAATGGCAGTGTAACCTGCGCAGCAGGAGATGGGGGTGGCAGCCATGGTGCCGCCGCACATTGCCTTATGGATCTTCTTGCCGGAGCCGTTGCCCTTATCCAGGCCGGCGCCTAAGTATTTCATAACCTCTCTGTGGCCGCCGATACCGCCTGCACCCGGGTAACCGCCGGCAATCACCTTACCGAAGATGGTGATGTCGGGATCAATGCCAAAGTAGCCCTGCGCACCGGACACGCCGATACGGAAGCCGGTTACAACCTCGTCGCAAACCAGCAGAGCGCCGTACTTGCGGCACAGTGCCTGTACGCCCTTGGGGAAGTCCTTGTCTACCGGACGGGTACCGGACTCCGGACCAATGGCCTCAATGAACACGGCAGCAGTGCCGCCGCGGAACTTATTCAGGATCAGCTTGCGCTCCAGGCTCTTCAGATCATTGGGGAAGAACTCCTGGGTGTGCTTGAATACGAACAGCGGTACGCCGTGAGACTGCAAATTCATGGTACCGGGCACACGCATGCCCCATGCCAGCTGATCGGACCAGCCGTGATAAGCGCCGCCCATCTTGATGATGTTCTTATGGCCGGTAGCCAGACGGGCCACACGCACAGCGCACATGCAGGCCTCTGTACCGGAACCCAGCATACGGAACATCTCTACGGAAGGAACACAGTCGGAGATCTTCTTAGCCAGCTTGTACTCATATTCATGGAACAGACCGGTGGAAGGACCGCAATCGTCCAGCAATTCCTTAACCTTCTCCTTCACCACATCGTCGTTGGAGCCCAGGATGGTGGGACCGCCGGCCTGCAGGAAGTCGTAATACTCGTTGCCATCAATATCATAGAGTTTAGCACCCTTGGCCTTGGTCATCACGATGGGGAAAGGATAGTTAAACGCCAGGTTGTGCTGCACACCGCCGGGAATGATCTCTTTCGCCTCGGTGATCATCGCCTTAGACTTAGCGCACTTCTTGTCGAAGTATTCTTCTTCATACTTCTTCAGTGCAGCCGGGCTGATGGAATAAATGGGCTTTTTGATGAGCGCGTCCAGCTGAGCGGTGACCTGCGCTGCATCAAGATACTCAGAAATTGCAAATCGGGTATCCATAATGGTCGTTCCTCCTTAAAATTCATGAGTCGTCGCTCACCCCAAGGGGCGTGAGCCATCGCTCACATAAAATACACCTTTAGTATATCACTTTTTAATGATTTGTCAAATAGATACTTGCAATAATTTGTTCAATTTTCCCGCATTTTTATTCAGATTTCTTGCAATAATGGATAAATAATGATAATATAAGAAAAGTGAATTGCGGTTCACGCTTTACAGAGAGGGAGTATTTGTACGGATTGCACAAAGGGTTTTTCCGTTCTTTGTGCAAGGCTACAAAATTTTTTGAAATGGTAAATAAACATCACAAGGACGCATTTGACCGCATTTCCGAGGAGCGACGGGAGCGCATACTGGAAGTGGGCACCGAGGAGTTTTCCTCCAAAGGGTACGAAAACGCCAACATCAATGTGATCGCCAAGAACGCGGGGATCAGCATTGGGCTGATGTACAAGTACTTTGCGACCAAAGAGGATCTGTTCATCACCTGCATTCAGCGAGGCATGCGTATTCTGTCCCAGGTGATCGAGGAGATTATGGCCAGCGACGACAAGCTGCTGACTAAGGCAGAAAAGCTCATTCGCGCCACCTGCGTCCATTCCAAGCGAAATGCCAATTACATTCGGTTGTATAATGAGATCGCCTCGGAGAAGGACAGCGCGCGCACCCAAATGCTGGTGCGGGAGATTGAGAGCGAGACCAGCGGCATCTACACCACGGCCATTGCGCAGGCGCTGGCCAAGGGAGATGTGCGCCCGGATCTGGACCCCCGGCTCTTTGCCTTCTTTTTGGACAATCTGCTGATGTCCCTGCAATTCTCTTACACCTGCGACTACTACAAGGAGCGGTTCAAGTTCTACACCGGCGTAGATGTGGAGAAAATGGACGAGGAGCGGGTGATCGGTCAACTGCTGAAATTTGTGGAGAGCGCATTTACATTTGAAAAGAAGTGACGGTATTTACCGCGTACAACACCATGGGAGGATATTTTATGAGCAAATATGTAATCACCTACGATGTGGGCACAACCGGGGTCAAGACCTGTTTGATTGAGATCGGCGACACCATGCGCATCCTGGCCTCTGACACCGCAGGCTACGGTCTGTATGTGGATGATGAGACCGGCGTAAAGGGCGGTGCCGAGCAGGACGCCGATGAATGGTGGAGCGCCATGTGCAGCACCACCCGCAATGTGTTCAATAAGTGCGTAGGCGTGACCAAAGACCAGGTAGAGGGCATTAGCTTCTGCTCTGCCATGCAGGGTTTGGTCCTGGTAGACAAAGCGGGCAACTGCATTCGCCGCCCCATGACCTATATGGACCAGCGAGCCGGCGATGAGCTGAAGAAGGGCATTGCCCACGGCGTACAAATCGCCGGTGCGGAAGTAACCAAGCTGCTCAAGTACTTGCGCTATACCGGTGCCGTATCCTCCTCTGTTAAGGACCCCATTTGGAAGTACCGCTGGGTGCGGGAGCACGAGCCGGAAAACTTTAAGAAAGTCTATAAGTGGCTGGATGTGAAAGAGTATCTCATCTGCCGCCTGACCGGTGAATTCGTGATGACCCAGGATTCTGCATTCGGCACCCTGCTGTATGACACCCGCAAGGGTCACGAGGGCTGGTGCAAGCCCATTTGCGATATGGTAGGCGTGGATATGAAGCACCTGCCGGAGATCAAAAAGTGCACCGATAAAGTGGGCGAAGTCACTGCCAAGGCTGCCGAGGAGCTGGGTCTGGCTCAGGGCACCGCTGTGTACGGCGGTGGCGGCGACGCCTCTTTGATCGGCGTAGGCGCCGGAGCGGTAGAGATTGGCGACGCGCACATTTACAGCGGAACCTCCGGCTGGGTGGGCACCGTTGTGCCGGAACAGATGGTTGATACCGGTGCGATGATGGCTGCCATTGTAGGCGCCAATCCGGAGACCTTTAACTACTTTGGTGAGCTGGAAACCTCCAACAAGTGTGTAGGCTGGGTCAAGGATCATTTGGCGCTGGACGAGATCGGCGTGTTCTTAAAGCGCTACGGCAACGCCACCGACAGCCTGGAGCAGGTAGAATTCAATATGTACGACTACCTGGAAGAAGTGATTGACACCATTCCCGCCGGTTCCAACGGCGTGATCTTTACCCCCTGGCTCCACGGCAACCGCTGTCCCTTTGAGGATCCCAATGCCGCCGGTATGTTCTTTAACATTCGGCTGAATGTAGGCAAAACAGAGCTGATCCGCGCCGTTGTGGAGGGCATCTGCTTCCACATGCGCTGGATGCTGGAACGCCAGGAGTTAAAGACCGCCAAGTATCAGAAGTCCAAGACCGTGCGCTTCTGCGGCGGCGGCGCTTTGGGCGAAACCACCTGCCAGATTTTGGCCGATATTCTCCAGCGTGATGTGGTGGTGGTAGAGTCCCCGCAAAACATCGGCGCCGTGGGTGCAGCCGCTTGTATCGCCGTAGGTATGGGCGCCATTCCCTCCATCTTTGATGTAAAGAAGCTGATCCCGGTAAAGACCACTTATAAGCCCAACCAGGCCAACAAGGCAGTCTATGACCGCAACTTCAAAGTATTTAAGAACCTGTACAAGGCCAACAAAGAGAACTTTGCCATTCTCAACGGCTAAGCCCTTACATAAAGGAACAACCCCTGCACCCGGTGTGCAGGGGTTGTTTTTTTCACAAAGCAAAAGCGCCGCGGACGAACCGCAGCGCTTTGTTATTTTATTTGGCTTTACTCGCCCTTGGGTGCGTAGAAGTCTACCAGTGCAGCCAGTTTGTTGTACTTCTCAATAGAATTCTCCGCCGCAATGCTAAACAGCTGCTCCGCCTTGCCGGGGAAGGAACGCTTCAGCGCAGAGTAACGGGTCTCGCCCTCGATGAACTGTACATAATCGGCGCTGGGTGCCTTGCTGTCCAGGGTAAAGGGATTTTTCCCTGCCTTGGCCAGATCCGGGTTAAAGCGGAACAGGTTCCAGTACCCGGCGGCAACCGCCTTCTTCTGCTCTGCCTGGTTAAAGGGCATCTTAATACCGTGGTTAATACAGGGGGCATAGCAGATGATGATGGACGGGCCGTCATAAGCCGCAGCCTCCTGGAACGCCTTTAAGCACTGATTGGCATTGGCGCCCATAGCCACCTGAGCCACATACACATAGCCGTAGCTCATCGCAATCTGCGCCAGGTCTTTCTTCTTGACCACCTTACCGGAGGCAGCAAACTTGGCCACAGCGCCGGTCTGGGTGGCCTTAGAGGCCTGACCGCCGGTGTTGGAGTACACCTCCGTATCAAACACAACAATGTTCACATTCTCATTGGACGCGATCACATGATCCAGGCCGCCAAAGCCAATGTCGTAGGCCCAGCCGTCGCCGCCAAAGATAAACTGGTACTTCTTGGCCGCATAATCTGCGTCTTTCAGGAAATCGGCAGCCGCCGCCTTGGCGTCACCCTCCAGCGCTGCCGTCTGCAATGCAGCGATCAGTGCCTGGGCAGGCTCCGTATTGGTAGCAGCGTCCTCATAGGTGTCCAGCCAAGCCTGGGCTTTGTCCGCCACCGGGGTGTCCAGCAGCTGCTGGGCGTCCATAGCCAGCCGCTCGCGAATCTGCTTTTGTGCCAATAGCATACCGTAGCCGAACTCAGCGTTGTCCTCAAACAGAGAGTTGGACCAAGCGGGGCCGTGGCCGTTCTTGTCTACCGTGTAAGGCGTAGAGGGTGCGGAACCGCCCCAAATGGAGGAGCAGCCGGTGGCGTTGGCAATGTACATACGGTCGCCGTACAGCTGGGTGGCCAGCTTGGCATACGGAGTCTCGCCGCAGCCTGCGCAAGCGCCGGAGAACTCCAAATACGGCTTTCTGTACTGCACGCCGATGGTATTGTTGGTAAGCAGCTCCGGCTTTTCGGAGGTGTCCACCAGTGCATCATAGATCTTTTGCCGATCCAGCTCGCTGGCAATGGGTTTCATGGTCAGGGACTTGGTGGGACACACATTGGCGCAGGAGGCGCAGCCGGTGCAGTCCAGTACGGACACAATCAGAGCGTACTGATAATCCGCTCTCTTGTGCTTCACCATGGTGGTGCCCTCCGGCGCGGCAGCCGCTTCCTCTGCATTCATAGCAATGGGACGAATCACTGCATGAGGGCAGACCATGGCACACAGGTTACACTGGGCGCACTTGGTGCCGTCCCACTGGGGTACGGTAATGGCAATGCCCCGCTTCTCAAAGGCGGCAGAACCGGCAGGATATACGCCGTCCGCCCGATCAGCAAAGGCAGATACCGGCAGATCGTCGCCGTGCAGGCGGCCAACCGGATCCAGAATTTCCTTGACAAACTTCTTCATCTCCGGACGATCGGTGGGCACTTCCAGCCGGCGGGGTGCGTCTTCTGCAGTCTTCCAGCTGTCCGGCACATCCACCTTCACGATCTCCTGGGCGCCACGGTCAATGCCGGCAAAGTTGGCATTCACCACCGCCTCGCCTTTCTTGGAGAACTTCTTGACCACGGCGGCCTTCATCAGCTCAATGGCCTTCTCTACCGGCAAAATACCGGAGATGGCAAAGAACGCAGACTGCAAGATGGTGGAAGCACGACCGGGCAAGCCCACTTCCTCTGCGATCTTAATGCCGTTAATGATATAGAAATGGATGTTGTTCTCTGCAATATAGCGCTTCATGGAAGCAGGCAGCTGGCTGTCCAGCTGATCCGGGGTCCAAATACAGTTGAGTAGGAAAGTACCGCCGGGCACCAAATCCTGTACCATATCATACTTGGTCACATAGGACGGGCAGTGGCAGGCCACAAAGTTGGCCTTGTTGATCAAATAGGTAGAGGTAATGGGTGACGAGCCAAAGCGCAGGTGGGACACGGTAATGCCGCCGGACTTCTTGGAGTCATAGAAGAAGTAGCCCTGGGCAAACATATCCGTATTGTCGCCGATGATCTTAATAGAGTCCTTGTTGGCGCCAACGGTGCCGTCGGAGCCCAGGCCCCAAAACTTACAAGAAGTGGTGCCTGCCGGGGTGGTGTCCGGGTTCTCGGTCACCGGCAGGGACAAGTGGGTCACATCGTCCTCAATGGACAGAGTGAACTCCGGCTTGGGCTGGGGCGCAGCCATATTGTTGTACACAGCGATAATATGCGCCGGTACGGTGTCCTTAGATCCTAAGCCGAAACGACCGCCGTACACCGGCACATCGTTAAAGGCAGAGCCTTTCAGCGCAGCCACCACATCCAGGAACAGCGGCTCACCTAAGGAGCCGGGCTCCTTCGTTCTATCTAACACGGAAATGTGCTTCACCGTCTCCGGCAGGGCAGCCAGCAGATGTTTGGCGCTGAAGGGGCGATACAGGTGCACCTTGACCATGCCCACTTTTTCGCCGCGCGCGTTCAGAAAATCTACGGTTTCCTGAATGGTGTCGCACACAGAGCCCATAGCCACAATCACACGGTCTGCGTCCGGCGCGCCGTAGTAGTTAAACAGCCGGTAATCCGTGCCCAGCTTCTCGTTGATGGTGTTCATATACATCTCAGTAGTGGCAACCGCGTCGTTATAGTAGCGGTTGCATGCCTCTCTGTGCTGGAAGAACACATCACTGTTCTCCGCAGAGCCGCGCAACACCGGCTTCTCCGGGTTCAGGGCGCGGGCGCGGAACGCCTGCACATCGTCCATATCCACCATAGACCGCAGGTCCTCATAGTCCCAGGTCTCAATCTTCTGCACCTCATGAGAGGTACGGAAGCCGTCAAAGAAATGCAAGAACGGCACACGGCTCTTTAAGGTAGACAGGTGAGCCACAGCGCCCAGATCCATTACCTCCTGCACATTGGCAGAGCAGAGCATGGCATAGCCGGTCTGGCGGCAGGCCATCACATCGGAATGGTCGCCAAAGATATTCAGCGCGTGGGTAGACACGCAGCGGGCAGACACATGAATAACGGACGGAATCAGTTCGCCGGCGATCTTGTACATATTGGGGATCATCAGCAGCAGACCCTGTGACGCGGTGTAAGTGGTAGTCAGCGCACCGGCAGACAAAGAACCGTGCACGGCGCCGGCGGCACCGGCCTCAGACTCCATCTCCGCCACCTTGACCGTTTGGCCAAACAGGTTCTTGACCCCGCGGGCGGCCATGGCGTCCGTCTCCTCCGCCATGGTAGATGAGGGGGTAATGGGATAAATGGCGGCAACTTCTGTAAATGCGTAGCTGACATGGGCAGCGGCGCTGTTACCGTCCATGGTTTTTTTCTTTCTGTTCATGGAATTTCCTCCTGTATTTTATCTTACAGATAACAACCTCAGTTTGGGCGCAAGCCCACAACTATACCAATTATAGCACTCCGGCGTGCGAAATTCAACACAACAATTTAGTGTTTCTGTATAATAATAACAAAAAGCAGCGCATAGACACTGCTTTTTTGTCGATTATTTCGTTTTTTTCACCAATTGTCGCTTAGTCGTCGTCGCCCAGCAGATTCTCAATATTTTCAAAATTGAATTTGGCGGTGTCCGTGCCTTTCTTCACTGTGACTTTGGCGCTTTTTTTCGTATGTTCCAGTTCCACCTGCACCTTTACATCCCCCCGGTACTTTTTCTCCGTGGTGTAGGTAAAGGTGTTGCCGATCTCCAAGGTCACTTCTTTCTCGTCCACCTGCTTGCCGTTAATGGTAATGCGCAGCTTGTCCGTGCGGGTATCTGTGCCGGCAGGCAGAGAAACGGAAATGTGAATTTTTCGATTGGCGGCCACGGTGGTTGTGGTGGTCGTGGTCTTTTTCGTGGTGGTTTCATTCTTCTTGGTGGCCTTTTCCGTCTTGTCCTTGCCGGTCTTGCCGTCCTTTGCAGCCGAACCGCCGTTATCGGCGGATTTGCCGTCGGCAGCGCTCTCCTCTGCCGCCACGGTATTGCCCTTGGCGTCCGTTTGGGGTATGGTAACCACCCGGGTTTGGGCTTTGCCGTCCTTATCCGTAACGGTCTTGCCGTTCTCATCGGTCACATCCACCACAGCTGTGACCTCCTGTTCTGTATATTGCTTTTTGCTGCAAGCAGCGAATGCCAGTACCATACTGCAAGCCAGCAGCAATGCCATTGCTTTTTTCATTATAACAGCTCCTTTATATCCGTTCATCCGGTTGTAAAAACGCCTGCATCGCCGCGTCGCTGGGCATACGCCAGTCGCCCCGGGGGCTCAGCGACACAGAACCCACCTTGGGTGAATCCGGAATACAGGAACGCTTAAATTGACTGATAAAAAACCGGCGCAAAAATTCCGTCAGCCACCGGTCAATGGTGGGACGATCGTACCGGCCGTCAAAGGCTTTCTCCGCCAGCATGGCCAGCTTTTCCCGGTCAAAGCCGAAGCGCACAAAGTGATAGAGGAAAAAGTCATGCAATTCATAGGGGCCGATCTTCTCCTCCGTTTTTTGGGCGATCTTGCCATTGGCGTCCGGAGGCAGCAGCTCCGGCGACACCGGCGTGTCCAGTACATCCCGCAAGATCTCTTCCGTGCGGCCACCCAACTCCCCGGCCACATAATCCACCAGGTATCGCACCAGCGTCTTAGGCACGGAGGCATTCACGCCGTACATACTCATGTGGTCGCCGTTGTAAGTACACCAGCCCATGGCCAGCTCGCTCAGATCGCCGGTGCCCACCAGCAAACAGCCTTCTTTATTGGCCAGGTCAAAGAGAATTTGGGTGCGCTCTCTGGCCTGGGTGTTCTCATAAGTAATGTCATGCACCGACGGGTCGTGACCAATGTCCGCCATGTGCTGCACACAGGCGTCTGCAATGGAGATCTCTCGCCGGGTGACCCCCAGCGCTTCCATAAGATCCAGCGCGTTGCGATAGGTGCGGTCCGTGGTGCCAAACCCGGGCATGGTCACACCCAGCACGGCGCTGGCCGGTTTACCCAGCAGCTCCATGGCGCGCACAGCCACCAGCAGCGCCAAGGTGGAGTCCAGACCGCCGCTGATCCCCAGCACACAACCCTTGGAACCTACATGCTCCAGCCGCCCGGCCAAGCCGCTGGCCTGGAGCAGGAAGATCTCCTTGCACCGTTCTCGGCGCTGGGCGTCCGCTGCCGGCACAAAGGGGTGAGGGTCCACCATGCGGTACGCCAAATCATTCTCTGCATTGGGCACTGGGCAAGACTGTACCGCCGCGCCGGGCCGGTTCTCAAAGGACATATTTTGCCGCCGCTGGGCATTCAACTTCTCCACGTCCACATCGGCAACGGTGAGCACGCTTTCCCGGGCAAACCGCTCCCCCTCTGCCAAAATGCCGCCGTTCTCCGCCACTAAGGTGGCGCCGCTGAACACCAGGTCCGTGGTGCTCTCATGCACCCCGGCGCCGGCATACACATACCCGGCCACGCAGCGGGCGGACTGGCCGGCCACCAGGTCCCGACGATAGGCCGCCTTGGACACATACTCGTCGCTGGCAGACAGATTGGCGATCAAATTGGCGCCTTGCAGCGCCAAAGCACCGCTGGGAGGCTGAGGCACCCACAGATCCTCGCACAGCTCCACACCCAGCAGTACGCCGCTGCCCAGGTCAAACAGTTGACTGCCCATGGGCACGCCGTTCACCATCTGTACCGTATTGAAATCCGCGCCGGAGGCGAACCAGCGCTTTTCGTAAAACTCATTATAATTGGCCAGATGCACTTTGGGCACCATGCCCTGCACCTGCCCGTCCCGGAGCAATAGGGCACAGTTATAAAGGCTATTCTTATAGGGTACCGGGGCGCCGATCAGCACCGCAATGCCCTTGCCCGCCGTATAGGCAGCCAGCCGCTGCACCGCCCGATCCGCCGCCTGCTGGAGCGCAGCGGTAAAGAACAGATCGGCGCAGGTGTAGCCGGTGACGGACAGCTCCGGGGTCACCAGCAGGCGTACCTGCTGCGCCACAGCCCGGTCGATTACTGTCTCCAGCTGCCCGGCGTTATAATCCGGGTCTGCCACGCGCAAACGGGGCGCTGCCGCCGCTACTCTGAAAAATCCGTAATTCATTTCTTCTCTCCGCTCAGCATGGTAATTTTATAACCAAAGGTGGCTGTCTCCCCCGGCTGCAAAACGGTCACGCCCCGACGGTGTTCCAGGGTGCCGTCCTCGTCCGTACAATGAGAAATGCCGCTCCAAGGCTCCAGTGCCACAAAGGGGGCGTCATTCTCTGCGGACCAAACCAGCAAGTTGGCCATATCTTGGTACTCCACCCGCACGCCGTAGCCCATCGGACCCAGCAAGGTAGCCGCTTTGGCTTCCACCTGATCAAAAATCAATGCGTCGTCATAAAACAGATCGTGCCGCAGGGGCAGCTCCTGCCCATTCACCAGCACATTGTACCGACGCGCCGGATCCACGATCCCGGTTTGGTGATCCGGGCGCAAAGGCGCCTTCGTCACAGGACGATCAAAGCGCACCTTGTAATCCTCAAACCGTTCCCCTGCTGCCAGCGGGCAGTTAAAGGCCGGATGGCCGCCGATCACAAAGGGCATAGGCTCCCCGCCGCTGTTAATAATATGATACGTCACGGCAACGGTGCTGTCCACCAACTCATAGCGGATCTCCAGCCGATAATCAAAGGGGTACGCCGCCAAGGTGTTGTCATCTGCCACTTGGGTAAAGGTGGCGCCGTTGCGGTGGTGCTCCGTCAGTGTAAAGGGGTTAATGCGGGCCACGCCGTGGCGCTTCATACGGCAGGGCTTGCCAAATGCGGTAGACGCCCCCTTGGGCAGCACCCCCACAATGGGAAAGCAAACCGGCGCCTGGCCGGCCCAGTAAGCCGGGTCCCCCTGCCAAAGATATTCTCGGCCGTCCCGCACCAGGGAGCGGAGCATCGCCCCCGCGTCCGTAACGGTGACGGCACAGTGTTCATTTTTTAATGTCAGTTCCATAAGAACCCTCCAGTCCCCTTTATTATAGCTTATCCCTACCGGCATTGCAATAAAAACAGGCGGGGTTTTCAGAGTTTACAAAAAAGCCAAAATCTACCTGCAAAATGTTGCAAATCCCCTGCATATAGTATAGAATATGAGTAGCCTTGCGCAAATGCGACAGACAGAGGAGAACGGCAATGGATATTGATACCTTTATTCACGAAGCCATTTTTGGCGAGAAAGAACAGCACCGCATCTTTTACTACCTGATGTGGGAGAACCTGCAGGAGGTGGGCTATGTAATCACCGATGAGAGCGGCTACGAGATTGACAGTGTGTTCAAGGCGGTGGCACTGCAAAATCTGGTAGGCGAGTTTGCCTACCGGTTGTATGATACAGTCAACGAAACCGGATATGAGGATGTACTGGAGTACCTGGGCACCCTGGCTATCGGCGAGGACGATATTCTGCAATACTGCGAGAACGACCCGGAAATTCTGGTCGAGCCGGAGGATTTCGAGCTAACGGTAAAAAACGCGCTGGATACCATCACGGAGCGCACAGCGGACAAGCTGTTAGAGGAATTCTCTGCCGATGATCTGTTTGACTACCTGTTTACCGCCACTTATGACTTTGAGCAAGACTTTACCTACGAGTTTGAGGACACGGACGAATTTCAGGCCTTTGTGGACTCCAACGCAGACCAGCTGGACAACTATAAAGAGGAATACCCGGCTGTTATGCGCTGGGTGGAAGGCGGTATGGTCTGCTGAGCGAATGACAAATATCTATACAAAAAGGGACCTGGATTCAGGTCCCTTTTGCTTTGTATCGTCTGTTATTTATTGCTCTTGTTTCCATTGCCGACTTTGTTCCCGGCAGCGTGTAGCTGCTGGGCAATCTCGGCCAAGCCGGCAGACATGGCGGAGATCATGCGCACCGTTTCTTCCTTGGTATAATCATTGCTGCAATAATCGTTGAGCGCACCGAAAAAGCCAAAAGCCAAAAAGCTCTTGCTCACGGAGGAGCGCTGACTGCGAAAATCCAAAAATTTGTTTTTGCCGATATGATCCGCAATCACATCCGTAATGGCAGCAATATCCAAATACGGCTCAATATTTCGGCTGCGAAACAAGATCCGATATTTTTTCTTGATCCGATTGGCGCTGACAAAAATCGTTAAGAAATACTGGTTAAAGGTGGCTGTGTCCGGCTTCTCCGCCTGGTCGATCACCTTTAATGCCTGCTGGGACAGCTCTTGCACAAAGTCAATTAAAATAGAATTGACCAAATTGAATTTATCGCTGTAATGCAGGTAAAACGTGTTTCGGTTGATCTGGGCTCGCTGGGTAATATCCGTAACGGATACCTTGTCAAATTCGCTCTCCTCCAGCAGTTCAAAGAAGGCGTCCCGAATGGCGCGCTCGGTCTTCACATACCGCAGATCGGTCTCTTTCATTACTTATATCCCCCGTCTCTAATGATCGTATGATGATTATACACCACCATACCAATAAAAGTCAAGTTGGGCGATCTGCTGATTAACTGGCAAGAATGCGGCCTGTTATTTGACCCAGCCTTTCTTAAACATCAGGTGGGCAGACAGCAGCGATACCACCACGCCCACAGGGATCAGTACGCCTACCGCCAAGTCGCCCTTAAAGAGCAACATCAAGCAGACGACGGCAACAGGCACAACAGTCAGTTTAAAGTGCTTGGCAAAATAGCTCATACCCAGCGCGCCGAACAGTGCGGGCACCACCTGCTTAAAAGCAGGGGCAAATACAGAGTCGTCATTTGTCAAGTACGGCAGCACCGGACTGAACAGCAGCACCCCTGCGGCAATCACCAGGGTGGTCACAATAGAGGATGTGGCGCAGGCAATGGTGGAGAGTACCTCGCCCTCCTTGCTCTGGGCGCGCACCTGGGCAGAGTCCAGGGCAGAGAGCACACAGGGCAGCTTTAAGTTATTAATATTCCCGGTTACAAAAGCCAGGTAGGTTGCCCCGGTACCCAGGAGCGGCGTGTAGGTCATCACTTCAATCACCGCGGTGGGATAAAACAGCAGGGCAATAGGCGCCAACCCCTTAAACACCACCTGGGCGGAGGGAAAAGCATGCAGATGGGCGCTGATCGCAACCGGCAGCATTAAGAAAATAAACAGGGCGGAGATCACCCAAAAGCGACCGTACAGGTGGGTCTTGTCATTATAATCTTTCATATCAGCCCCTCCATTCCAGCCAAGCAATGTGGGTGGGCAGCACCTTGGCCAGCAGCATCACCGCACCCATACCGATAAACATCGCCAGCGGCATAGCCATACTTTGCAGCCAGGCAATCTTTTTCTTTTTCTCAATCTGCATAAACAGCAGCATAGACAGCATAGCCACCGCCAAAGCGGTAATACTCATGATCCCGGCGCCGTCGCCCAGCACCGCCTTGTCGCCCTGGCCCACAATAGCACGACCCACAAAGGCACTGATCAGACCGATAAACGCCGCGGCGCTCATTACATCCGCCCAGGCAGTATTCTTGCTCACCGCCTTACCGATACTGTTTTGAATTTTCTTCATGGCAAAGGGAATGATCACAAGAGGCATCACAGAGCCCAGAGTCATCACCCACGCGGCGGTAGAAAAGCCCAGGGGATCCGTGATCTCCGCAGACAGACCGCCGGTATAACCCAGTGCCTCCATGGCAGACTCCGCTGCCGGCACCTCATAAGAAATGGCGCCGATCACTGTCAGCCGGATCCAGGGCAGCACAATGCCCAGCGCACCGGACAGGGTAAGAATGGTTGCCACAATCGAGATGGCAGGCGCCAGGCTAAACAGCGCTGACTGGGTCACCGTGCCTCGCATGATGGCGGTGGACAGCCCCAGCTTTTTGCCCTGCTTCCAGGCACGAATGAGAAAAAACAGCGACTGGGCCAGCACAAAGACCACAATAAAGCCGCCCAGAGCATACATAAATCCGCTTTCTTTAAAATCCATATCACTTTCCCCCTTTACTCTGCGGTCATCAACCGAATATAGCGCTTAAAGAAGGTGACGCCCTGGGTCATCTGACCCACGGGAATGCGCTCATTGGTGGAGTGGGTGGTGAGCAGCAGCGCCGTGTCCACCGTAAAGGGCGCAAAGCGATAAATATTGCTGCACACATTCTCATAATTATAAGCGTCTGTGCCGCCCATCACCAAATAGGGCGCCACAATATTTTTTTCGTCCAGATTGACGGACAGCCGACGCAGGGTATCAAATGCCCGGGTGTCCGTGGGTGATACAATGCTGGGCTCCTTGCCCTTGATGAATTCAATCTCCACATTGTCGCCGCCCATATATTTCTCAATATGCCGCTGCACATCCGCAATGGTCTGGCCCGGCATAATGCGGAAGTTTACCGTTACGCTGGCCTTTTGAGGCAGTACATTGGCGGCAGGCGAACCGCTGGCCATCGTCACACCGGTCGTGGTGCGGATCAAGGATGCAGCCGGCGGGATCTGCTTCATCACCAGCTTCAGCACCGGGCGCAGCAGCCACAGGTTGCACAGTACCACCCGCCCCGGGTAGGTGGCGTGGCGGCCGATGTCCGTAAACATATTATAAACAAAGGGCAAAATGGTGCTCTTAAATTGGTGGTTCTCCAGTCGCTCCACCTTCTTTGCCAACTGGCCGATGGCGGTGTGTTTAGGTGGTTGAGAAGAATGGCCGCCTTTGGACTTTACAGTAATCTTAAAGTCCGCATAGCCTTTCTCTGCCACGCCCACGCCGGTCAGGTTGGCGTCCAGCAGCCCCTTTACATGCGCCGGCAGCATAGCGCCGCCCTCGTCTACCACGCTGTCCAGGTGCACGCCCCGGCGTTCCAATTCCCGCGCCAATTCCCGGGCACCGTTGTTGCCGCCGCTAACGATCTCCTCATTATGCCCCAGGCACAGGTACACCCCGCGCTTTGGGGTATAGCCCTCCTCCAGCAGCGTCTCCACGCTCTCCATCAGGCAGATCAGGTGGTTCTTCATATCCAGCGCACCGCGACCCCAAATAAACTGGCCGTCATTTACGCCGTCAAAGGCCGGGTGTTCCCAGTCCCCCTCGGTGCCCTCGCTGATGGGCACCACATCCTGATGAGCCAAAAAGGCAATGGGATCCAGGTCGGGATCCGTCCCCTCCCAGTAAAACAACAGACTGGCAGTGGAAATATGATCCAGTTTCAGATTTTTGTGAATCAGCGGGTAGGACTGTTCCAAAAACGCATGGAAGCGGTCAAACGCACCCCAATCCGTTTGGCTCTCATCCTCGCAGGAGATGGTCTTGATCTGAATGGCCTGACTGAGCCGGTCGCACGCCCGCTGCCCGTTCACCTGCTCCGGCGGGAATTTCTCCCGCTGGGGCTTGGGCGCCGTAAAGAACGCTGCACGGATCAGCGTGATCACGATAAACGCAGCCAGCAAGCCTAAAATAATGTACAAAGCCGTCATTTTCTTTTCCCCTTTCCGTAAAAAAACAGCCTGAATCTGCAAAGCGGCACCCAAACCCGGGTACCGCTTATACATTTGTATTGGACTTACACGCTTATTTTGCTGTACCCAGCCCTTTCTCGTCAAAGTTCAGAATGGTACTAAGCACTACCTCGTAACCGGTCTTAAGAGCCTCCGGCACCAGGCGCTCCGCCGTATCCCGGCGATTATGGTAATAGTCGGCCGGTGTCGGGTCCATAGCAGCCAGGCAGGTGGCGTGAATCCCCGCCTGGGACAATGCCGCTGCGTCGGAAGAACCGAAGAACACGCTGGCGAACTTCAAATCCTTATGACCTGCCTCAATGGCACTGTCCATCACCAGCTGGCTGAAGGGCTTAGAGTTCTTCACCGTACCGGTCATATCCTTGCTATACACATTCAGGTATTCCAGATCCGTTAAGGTATCTACGCACAGCACGGCGGTCTCAATCTCGTCGCACTCTTTTTTATGGTCCTTGGCCCACTGCTTGCAGCCACGCAGACCGGCCTCCTCGCCGTCTGTGATCATGCAGCACACCTCGGTATTTTCAAATTCCACGCCGGCCATATCCAGCATACGCAAAGCGCACACCGCCGCATAAGTACCGGTCAGGTTGTCATTGGCGCCGGGAGAAATGGTCTTAAAGTCCACAAAGCAGAACAGGGTGATCATAAACAGCGCGGTGACAAAGTGGAAATAGTAGCTGTAATTCAGCATAAAATCGCCGAAAGCGCCCATATCCGCAAAGTGAGCAATCAGGCAGATCACTGCGATAATAAAGGAGATGATCGCGCAGACAATGGTACCGCCCATAAAAATTCCCATCAAGGGCAGCTTGCCCTTGGCATAGTACAGATGACGCCATTCATAGGCTGCGTCAATATGGCCGCTGATTACAATGCGGCGCTTAACCTCGCCGGTGGGCTTGCGGGTGGCGCAAAAGTTGTGGCCCTCTACCTTCTTATAAAGCGGATCCATAAACCGCTTGTAAAACAGGAACTCCATTACGGTGATAAACAGCCCCACAAAAGTCACACCGCCAACAATACACTGGGCGATCCACCAAGGCAGCACACTGGTAAACACCAGCGCGGCACACACCACCACAGCCAGGATGATGGCTACGCTGACGATTTTTGTAAAGTGCAAAAAGGCCTTAGGCGCCATTTTGTAGCTTTCAAAGTGGGTCTCGTCACAGAAGGGGTCCATCTCTTTTTTGATGTGCTTCTCGGCAGCCAGGCAGTTGCTGTTGCCGGACTCCCGGGGACCGTACTTCTTAATGATGTTGGTGATCTCCTTGACTGTGTAATCCACATTTTCGTCGATCACCTGCTGGGGAAATTGGCTAAATTTCATACTTATTTTTCTCCTTTTGCTTTGCGTTCTTCGTTGAGCTTCAACTCATAATGGGTGTCGCCGCAGTAGAACAAACGGCGGGGCTTTTGCCGCTGGAAGGTGCCCGGCTCCGCCACGCTGGTTACAGCATAACCGATTCCCAAGGCGTCCAGCGTAGGCTTAAAGGCCTCCAGTCGCTCTTTGAAGTCCGCGTATTTTTTTCTCTCTTCGGCCGACCAGGCAACCTCTGCCAGAGCCTGCATACGGGGATACACATTCAGATCCAGTTTTGGACGCTTGTCGATCCACTCGGTCCATACCTCAGCCTCTACGCCCAGCACATGGTCATAGGAACGAGGCAGAATATGATAACGACCCGGGTCGAAATCGTATGTATAGCTCAACGGGTACTGCCCGTAGGTCATATCAAAGTAAAAACTGCGGTGATTGCTTAGGATCACATCGCCGCCGCGGGCAATATGCCGCTCCACATTCTTATCCCGCTTGGGGGTCCAGTATTGACCGATCACAGACGGGTCCAGATTGCCGGCGGCCAAAATTTCATTCCAGCCGATCAGGCGCTTGCCCTTCTGCTTTACATATTCCAGCACCCGGTTGTTGAACCAGCCTTGCAGCTCTTCCACGTCGTTTAGGTGCATCTCTTTCATCTTCGCCTGGCAGTGGGGACACTTTTTCCATTCGTCCTTGGGCGCCTCATCGCCGCCAATATGGAAGTAAGGTGCGTCAAACAGTTCGCATACTTCATCAATCACATCAAAGATAAACTGGAAGGTACTCTCCTTGCCCAGGCAGGCAGAGCGGTTCCAGTCCATTACGCCGTGCAATGTAGGCACACGACCGCCAAAGTAGCCGGGCACCTCGCGTTCCAGTTCCCGACAAGCCAACCAGGGATAAGCTGCCTGCGCCGCAGCAAAATGGGCAGGCATGTCAATCTCCGGAACAACCATAATGCCCCGGGCGTTGGCATAGGCCACGATCTCCCGAATATCCTCCTGGGTATAAAAGCCCTCATGAGGCTCGTTGACCATATGAGAAGTATGCCAGCCGTCCACTTGGGTGCAGGTGCGCTTAGAGCCGATCTCCGTTAAGCGCGGATATTTTTTGATCTCAATGCGCCAACCCTGATCGTCCGTCAGGTGCCAGTGGAACACATTGAGCTTCATCATAAAGAGCATATCCAGCAGTCGCTTGACTTCTTCTTTGCCAAAGAAGTGGCGGCTCTCGTCCAGGCTCATACCGCGCCAACCCCAACGGGGGGCATCGTGAATGCTGCAGCAGGGCACCGTACGCCCGCCGATATCATAATCCGCCAAAATACGCAGGGATTGCAGCGCATAGTAAGCACCGATAGGCGTAGCAGCAGTGATGTGCACCTTCTCCGGGGTCACATTCAAGGTATAGGCTTCCTTTTGCAACGCCGGGTTGCGGGTGACAATGATCCGTGCCTCCCGGGTGGTGGTGCGTACCAAAGGAATACGCAGTTCGCTCTTCACCTTCTCGCCGTCCTGCAAGGTGAAGGCGCCGTCCAACGCCTGATATGCGCGGGGATTGGGAATCAAATGCATACTCATTCTCCATTTCTGAAATTCCGACCGGGCGCAGCGCGTCGGATCGGGTAAAGGTAAAGAGTGAAATAAAAATATGTGCGTTTTCACGCCGTCTATTTTACCATATTTTTGCCATAATGTAAACGCTTTGAGCCGCGCAAATTGTGAATTTTGTATGTTCGACACATTGCTGCATTCGCCGCATAAGTGACCCTTGTTCAAAATCCACGCCTTGACACCGCCGTTCATCGCGTTATAATTAAGTACGCTTAGATTGCAGAAATGAGTTGACGACCATGGAACAAAACAAAGATTTTTTAGCCACCCGGCCCATCGGACGACTGCTGCTCCAGCTGTCCCTGCCCACAGTAGCCGCCCAGCTGATCAATATGCTTTACAATGTGGTGGACCGCATTTACATCGGCCACATTCCCGGCGAGGGCGCGCTGGCGCTTACCGGGGTGGGCGTGTGTATGCCGCTGATCCTAATCATCTCCGCCTTTGCGGCATTGGTGGGCAACGGCGGCGCACCTCGGGCCTCCATCGCCTTAGGCAAGAAGCAAACGGCAGAAGCTGAGCAGATTCTGGGCAACTGCTTTGTCACGCAACTGCTGGTATCTGCGGTGCTGACAGCGGTGGTACTCATCTGGAACCGGCCGCTGCTACTGGCATTTGGCGCCAGCTCCAACACCATTGATTACAGTGTGGCCTATATGAATATTTACGCCTTGGGCACCGTATTCGTGCAGCTGACCCTTGGCATGAACGCCTTTATCACCGCCCAGGGCTTCGCTAAGGTAGGTATGCTCTCGGTGCTCATCGGCGCCGTTGCCAATACAGCACTGGATCCGCTGTTTATCTTCGGCTTCCACATGGGTGTGCAAGGCGCCGCACTGGCTACCGTGCTGTCCCAGGGACTGTCCTGCCTGTGGGTGCTGTCTTTTTTACTTGGCAAAAAGACTTTTATCCGTATTCGCCGGTGCAATCTGCGCCTGCACGCCAAGGTCATTCTCCCCTGTCTGGCGCTGGGCAGTGCCCTGTTCGTCATGCAGGCCAGCGAGAGCGTGATCTCCGTATGCTTTAACACCTCACTGCTGAAATACGGCGGCGATCTGGCAGTGGGTGCCATGACCATTCTCACCAGCGTCATGCAGTTTGCCATGCTGCCACTGCAAGGACTGGGACAAGGTGCCCAACCCATTATCAGCTACAATTACGGTGCCGGAAACAGCAATCGCGTACGCCGCGCATACCGACTGCTGCTCACTTGCAGCGTTTGCTACGCCATGCTTTTTTGCCTGCTGATCCAACTGTTCCCCGGCGTGTTTGCCGCCATCTTTACCTCCAATGCAGAATTGCTGACCTTTACCAAGCCGATGCTGCGCATTTACACTCTGGCGCTGGGGCTGTTTGGTATTCAAATCGCCTGCCAAATGACCTTTACCTCCTTGGGCAACGCCAAGGCGTCCATCATCGTGGCAGTGATGCGCAAGTTTATTCTACTGCTGCCGCTGATCTACATTATGCCCCACCTGTATACCGCTGACCTAACCAAGGCCGTCTTTATGGCAGAACCGGTGGCAGATGTGCTGGCCGTGGCCTTCACCGGCGTTCTTTTCTTCTTTGAATTCCGCAAGGCCCTGCGTGCCATGCCAAAAAGCGAGAAAAGAAGCTAAAAGCAAATGTCGCCTGTACCGGGCTGCGCCATTTCTCTGTCCTATAATTCTCCCTGTCATTTGCACCCGGTGGCTTTTTGTGTTACAGTAAGAGTGCAAGGGAGGTCATGGTATGAAAAAGCAACAGGACAAAAACAACCCGCCGGAGGAATGGGAATTGACCCTGACCCTGGAACCGGAGGAAGAACAACCGGAACCCGGCGACGGCAGCGCCTTAACGGACGAGGACATTCTGCTGCTGGGCTACCTTGGCCGCCACTTGGGTGGCAAAAAATAAAAAATTGTCCCCCTTTGGCGCTTTGTGTTATACTGAAAGTACCAAGGGGGGGATTTTTATGCGCGTATTTGATTTTGACAATACCATTTATGACGGTGAGAGCGTCATTGACTTTTATCTGTTCAGCCTGCGCCGCAATCCAAAGGTAGCACGCTATGTGCCGGTGGTGCTGTATCACCTGCTGCGCTATAAGTTGGGGCGCACCACCATGGCAGACTTGGAGCAGGCCGGACGCAAGTACGCCGCCCAATATCTCAGCAGCTTTGATGATCCGGAGGGGCTGGTTCGGGACTTTTGGGACGGGAATATGCGCAAGATCAAAGCCTGGTATCACCCGGAAAAGGACGATGTGATCGTCACCGCCTCGCTGAATTTGATTATGGACGAGGTGTGCCGCCGCCTGGGGGTACAGCACTGTATCTGCTCCGTGGTGGACCGCCAAACCCTGACGGTGGAGTATATCAACTTCAGCGCCAATAAGGTGTCCGCTTTTCGCAAATGCTTTGGAGCAAGCGCCGTACCAGACGCATTCTATACCGACAACGCCGCCGACCTGCCCATGATCCATCTCTCCCGCACCGCCTACAAAGTCCGCCACAACCGCATAACCCGAATGAAATAGCATAAAAATCCCACCCGAGCAGGCAACACCTGTATCGGGTGGGATTTTTTATGTTTTCTGCTTTATTCGTCGTCAGAGGAGAGTTTGAGCACTGCCAGGAAGGCCTCCTGGGGCACCTCCACCTGACCGAACTGGCGCATACGCTTTTTGCCCTCTTTCTGCTTTTCCAGCAGCTTTTTCTTACGGGTTACATCACCGCCGTAGCACTTGGCCAACACATCCTTGCGCAGGGCCTTTACCGTCTCGCGGGCAATGACCTTGCCACCGATGGCCACCTGCACCGGTATCTCAAACAAATGCCGCGGGATATGCTCCTTGAGCTTCTCCGCAATGCGGCGCCCACGCTGGTAAGCCTTGTCCCGGTGGATAATAAAGCTCAGCGCGTCGATGGTGTCGCCATTGAGCAGCACATCCACCTTCACCAAATCCGAGCGGCGGTATTCCTTGATCTCATAATCGAAAGAAGCGTAGCCACGGGTGCGGGATTTGAGTGCGTCAAAGAAATCATAGATAATTTCATTTAGCGGCAGCTCATAATGAATATCTACCCGATCCGGGGTGATATAGCTCATATTCTTAAAGATCCCCCGCCGATCCTGGCACATATCCATAATGGTGCCCACAAACTCGCTGGGTACATAAATATTGCAGTCCGCAAACGGCTCCTCGCAGTAGTCAATCAGGGACGGATCCGGGTAATTGGTGGGATTGTCGATCTCCACCATGGTGCCGTCGGTCATGTGGATCTTGTAGATCACCGAGGGCACGGTGGTAATCAGATCCAGGTTGTACTCTCGCTCCAGGCGCTCCTCAATGATCTCCAAATGCAGGAGACCCAAAAAGCCGCAGCGAAAGCCAAAGCCCAGGGCGCCGGACGTCTCCGGCTCATAGCTTAGGGACGCGTCATTAAGCTGCAGCTTCTCCAGCGCGTCTCGCAGGGCCTCATAATCTGCACCGTCTGCCGGGTACACACCGCAGAACACCATTGGGTTCACCTTGCGGTAACCGGGCAGCGGCTCCGCTGCCGGCGCATTTGCCAAAGTGATGGTATCGCCCACCCGGGCGTCGGAAACGGTCTTGATGGACGCGGTAATATAGCCTACCTCGCCGGAGGAGAGCACGCCGGTATTCTCCATGGAAGTGGCCCGCATACGACCCACCTCCACCACGGTAAACTGGGCACCGGTGGCCATCATGCGCATGGTATCGCCGGCCTTGATTTTGCCGTCCATGACTCGCACATACACGATCACGCCACGGTAGCTGTCATAAACCGAGTCAAAGATCAGCGCGCGCAGGGGTGCATTGTCGTTGGCAACCGGCGGGCGGATCTCCGTCACAATCCGCTCCAGCACCTCCTCCACATTCTGCCCGGTCTTGGCAGACACGCGGGGGGCGTCCATACAGGGAATACCCACCACTTCTTCTACCTCCTGGGCCACCCGCTCCGGGTCCGCTGCCGGCAGGTCGATCTTGTTGATCACCGGCATAATGTCCAGGTCGTGATCCAAAGCCAGGTAGGTGTTGGCAAGGGTCTGCGCCTCTACACCTTGAGAGGCGTCCACAATCAAGATCGCGCCCTCGCAAGCCGCCAGCGAGCGGCTGACCTCGTAGTTAAAGTCTACATGGCCGGGGGTGTCGATCAAGTTAAACTCATAGTGCTCGCCGTTTTTGGCGTCATAGCCCAGCGTCACTGCATGCGCCTTAATGGTAATGCCCCGCTCCCGCTCCAGGTCCATATCATCGAGAATTTGCTCCTGCATATCCCGCTGCTGCACAGAGCTGGTCAGCTCCAACAGTCGGTCCGCCAAAGTGGACTTGCCGTGGTCAATGTGGGCAATGATGGAAAAATTGCGAATGTTCTCTTTCTTTACAGCCAATGGTCTTCCTCCGAAAGTCAATGAATCAGCGCCCGGGCCCCGAAGATGGCCAGCAGGCACAAGCCTACGCTCAGCAGCGCATACAAGATCGCCGGTGCCGTGCGCCCGCTGCTCAGCAGGTCATAGGTCTCCAACGAGAAGGTGGAAAATGTGGTAAACCCGCCGCAAAGCCCCACCTTCAAAAACAGCAGCAGCGGCTGGGAATTGATTTTATGCTTTTCACACAATGCGGCCAGCAGCCCAATTCCAAAGGTGCCCAGCACGTTGATGCACAGGGTGATAATGGGAAAAGGCGTTTGGCGCACCGGGATCAGTCCAAGCAGATAGCGCAGTATTGCACCCACAAAGCCGCCCAGACCTACAAAAAGTACGTTTATCACAGCCGATCCCCTTTGCTGTTCTTTAGCTGGCGAACCTCGCTGCGAATTTCTTTTTTTCGATGCCGCAGGCGGCTGAACAACCGCACAAGATAATAGAAAGGCAGCAAAACGGGGCATTTGTCCAGCACCGGGTAGGTGTTTTTCATAATGGATACTTTGGGAAACAGGCGAGAGAGAATATAGCGTCCTTTGCCGCCGTGCTCGTCCACTTTCTCCGCCATGGTCTTGCCCTTGCCGTAAACGGTACCGGAAAACATATCGTTCAACAGTTGCCGGCCGTCGTCAGTCAGTTCGCCGCCGGCAAACACAGCCTCCGCCAAACCGATCACCGTTTGGTGAAAGGAGGAGATCCCCATCTTCGACACCATAGACTCCACATATTTCATATTCATCTGCGGCTGCTTGGCGCGCAGCAAATACATATCGCAAAGGAATCGAACGCCGCAGCCCTCCATAATATAGTGCTTGTACATATGGCCCAGAGTGAACAGATAATTATCCTCCGGGGACATACGGTAGCAGCAGGAATGATCCGGGTCCGGCACCGCATGTTGCCACACCAGCGCCGCCGGAAAGGCAGTTTGCAAATCGGTGTGGTTAAACAACTCTCGATGGAACTCGATCAGGCAGTTGGGTTCTTTATAGTAATCATCTGACTTGTCCGTAGCCACCGTTAAGGTGAACTGGTGCTCACGCATGATCTTGGCCAGATCGCCGCGCCGATCGGGGTCGAACAGAATATCATTATCGCTCATTTGGCGCATCATGGTCTGGGGATAAAGCGCCCGCAGAACCAAGCCCTTTAAGAACATATAACGAATGTTCTGCGCCTCCAAATCCGCACAAACGGCTTGTCGCTGGCTGTTCACATACAGGGTACGCTGCAGCTCCGTTAAGCGATAGTCGTTCCAACGCTGCAGCTGCTCCGGCGGCAGCACCGCCGCCTTTTCCAGCACCGGCAGCACGGTGTTGTATACCTGCTGGCGATTGGCCAACTGCAACAGCGCCTCCCAGTTCAAATCCGTAGGCAGCGCCGGTTTTTCCTCTTTTAAAGCACAATAGAGCAGGTGCAGCAGACTGTCCTGCAAAAGATCTCCGGTGATCGTCTGCATACTCAGTCCAGCACCCCGGCAGCCCGCAGGGTATCCAGCATTTCACGCACATCCGCCCGAGCTGTGTCTGCGTCTACATCGTATTTCTCCGTGAGCGCCGCCACCAGGCTGTCCTCCGTCTGCTCCGTCTGGAGCAGTTCAAACAGAAATGCCGCCGTGGGATTGTTGTGGATCACACCGTTAAAGTGCTTCATGGCCTTGCCGGTAGCAATGGCAAAATCCTCGCCATCCACATGCCCCAGCACCATACCGTCTTTCAGTTTCATTTACCTCGTCCTTTCGTCAATTTTTCGTATTACGACTTAAAGCACAATTGATATTTAAATTGTGCCGTATTATATCGTCTTGCCAATGGCGAATGACATTCTTATCTATCAAATACTGCAATTCATAAATTTTTGCAGACGGAGAATACATTGCCCGACTCGTAACCAGTTGGGTAGACGATGAACCGCTTCCCGAGCATTTTTTCCTGCCGCTAATCAAGGGCAGCTTTTTCTTCTTTTTGAGAGCTGTATATTGTTTTAACATTTTTGTATATGACTTTGCAGCCAATCCGTATCGCCCTGAATAAGCTTCTAACAGCTTTTCTGTACTCTTATATACTGTTTTGAAATCAGGATTCAACGCATAGTAAGGGACCAAGCTACCATCAAAAGGATTTAGATAAATATGCATATAGTGATCAATATCAACAATGCAACCGTGTATCGTGCCATGCCCACCGAACAAATGCACTTCTCGTGAGATTTGATCCAATACATTTTTCAGCGGCAAGTATAATTGTGCAAGCCGGTTTGCATATTCCAACATATTTTCAAAATAATATGATATTTCAAAATCAGCAACACACTGTTTCCCACCGGACAAAACATAAAGCCTTTTTCCTTGCTGCAAGAACATATACTTATTATTGCGTTTCAACATATATATTTGGTCAGGCCGATTACAAATTATATGAACATTTCGGCCGCGATAAAATTCAACATATTGTTCTTTACTAATTTTGTAAATGCCATCGCTCCATTTTTCAAACGGATCGTATTCGCCCTCTATGGACAAACACTTAAACTTCCATGGTTTTGGATTATAACCGATTTGTGCGTCAGAAAGAACGCGAGCTCCATTATGCGTTTTTGAAATCCGATTCTGATGTGTGTGTCCGTTTATGTAAATCCAGTTTGTGCTATACTGGTCATCACTCCAATCTTGAATGGGCGTATGGGTAAGCACAAGAACACACTTATCTCCTGCGCATCGCAGCAATTTATTATAGGTATCTCTAAACCTTGCTGTACGAGCCACATCTTCGCTTTCGCTAACTACGCTCTGGTACACACCACCTCTCGCATTATACCAAGGATTGTTACCTGTAAATCCTAACCCGCCAAATATTAAGCAACTTGAACTATCGCACAGTTCTTTCAAATCGGCTTCGCTCATGGAAATGAGTTCTTCCTCTTTTAATACTCTATGTGACCAGCTCAAACCTTTATATCGATAGTACAGCGCATTCTCAAGTAAAGTAGCCAAAGAGCTATTGTCCTCTTCATACAACTTGAAAATCTCCTGACACGGAATGTGCTCGTCCTCTCCGCACCACAATTCGTGATTGCCAAGCACATAAAAAATCGGCATAGTCGTCGTTATTTCAATCATCAATTCATGCAGTACATACAAAAACGCATGTACTAATCTGCGATCATTGGCAATATCACCGCCTATTAAGATAATCCCTTTCTGTCCCGGCAAACATTTCACTAAATTCCTACATTTTAACAACAGCCAATCATAAATCTGCGGAAATGATTTATCCTTTAAATCGCCCTGCTCCTCCAAATGTATATCCGAAATATAGTAAATGGGTACTTCGCATACATAATCCGTACCACATATTCCATTCATCATTGTCATTGAATGTTCGCAAGCGGTAACCAGACTATTCACACTTTTCTTAAGCATAGACACTGAGGATACGGCGATATTATCATCAGCGCTATCATTAGTCATTAAACCGTTTTCCATCTTTCTTGACATATCAATCGTCCCTCTCCACCAGCACCACGGTCTCCACATGGGGGGTGCGAGGGAACAGGTCCACGCCGCAGGCGCGGCGGGCGGTGTAGCCCATGGTGGCCAAAAGCGCCAAGTCCCGTGCCAAGGTTGCCGGGTCGCAGGACACATACACCAGCCGCTCAATGCCCATTTTATCAATAGCGGCGAATACCTCCGGCGCGCAGCCCTTGCGTGGCGGGTCTACGATGGCCACATCCGGGCGCACGCCCTGGGACGCCAGCTGCGTTGCCGCACCGGCTGCGTCCGCACACAAAAATTCTGCGTTCTCAATGCCGTTGCGCCGGGCATTCTCTCGGGCGTTCTCCACCGCCTGGGGAACCACCTCCACGCCGATCAACCGGCGACAGCGATCCGCTAAAGTCAGGCCGATGGTGCCCACACCGCAATACAGATCCAGCAGCACCTGGTCGCCGGTCAGACCGGCAAAATCCCCTGCCAGAGCATACAAGCGTTCACATTGGTCGTGGTTGACTTGATAAAAAGCATGGGGGCCGATGGCAAAGGTCTTGCCGCACAGCTTGTCCAGCAGTTCGCCCTTGCCCCAAAGCACCCGATCCCGGTCACCCAAAATCACATTGGTACGCCGGGTGTTGCTGTTTAGCACCACGCCCACCAAACCGGGCACAGCGGCACGCAAGGCGGCGCAAAGTGCGTCCCCGCCGGGCAGATCCGTGCCGTTGATCACAATACAAGCCAGCACCTGGCCGGTAGCCTGGCCCTTGCGGAAATACAAGTGGCGCAGCAGGCCGGTGCCGGTCTCCTCATTATATACGGAAATTTGATATTCTTCCGCCCATTGCAGGCAAGCCGCCACACCGGCGGAAAAATCCGTACACTGGAGCAGGCAATCTCCGGTAGGCACCACACGGTGGCTCTTATAGGCATAAAAACCGGCTACCGGTCGGCCGTCTTGCAGCTGCACCGGGTACTGGGCTTTATTGCGATAGCGCACGGTATCGGGTGCTGCCAGCACGCCCTCCACCTGCAAATCCAGGTGGCCGATCCGCTGAAAAGCATCGTCGATCCGCTGCTGCTTAAAGCGCAGTTCCTCCGCGTAATCCACCGTGCGAAAGGCACAGCCGCCGCACTGGGCGGACACCGGGCAGTCACTCTCCACCCGATGAGGCGATGGCTCCAGCACCTGTTGCAACCGGGCAACAGCATAGTTCTTTTTGGCTTTAATGATATGCGCCGTAACCACATCACCGGGCACGCCGCCGCGCACAAAAATCGGCACGCCGTCCTTGCGCCCGATGGCACTGCCCTCGGAAGTCAGGGCGGTTATATTCAGTTGAATCTCGTCATTCTTTTTGAGTTGCACCCAAATCACCGTCCTTTATCATAGCATAAAACCGCGGGAAAAGGAAGTGTTAAAATGAAAAAGGCGGCGGGCAAATTTCCTTGCCTGCCGCACTTTTTTTGCAGTTTTAACGATGGACGGCCCGCTGCACTGCCTTGACCAGCTCCACCACCGGGATCACTGCCAGGGCCAGCGCCATCGACACACCGTAGGCTGTACCGGACAGCGGAACAAAATCAAAGGCCGCAGCCAACGCCGGCACATACAGCACCACCGTGGACAGCACCAAAGACAGCACCATGGCACCCCACAAATAGCCGTTTTGCCCCATAGAGAACAAACTGGCCCGGCGCGAGCGCATATTAAAGCTGTGGAAGATCTCCGCCATAGACAGGGTAAAAAACGCCATGGTCATACCGGTTTTATGGGCCAGCGGGTCCGTAATATGTACCAGTGCCGCCCAGTCCATTTGTACCGGGCAGGTAAGCAGCAGACCGCTGAAATAAGCCAGCAGGGTCACCGCCGTTACCAGCAGTCCCTGCCAGGCCACATCGAAGCCCATACCCCCGGCAAAAATGCCGTCCTTTGGATCTCGAGGGCGGCGGCGCATGATCTCCGGCTCGCCCCGCTCCATACCCAGTGCCAGCGCCGGGAAGCAATCGGTGATCAAATTGATCCACAAAAGGTGTACCGGCTCCAAAATGGTAAAGCCCAGCAGAGTGGCCACCAAAATGGTGAGTACCTCTGCCAAGTTAGAGGACAGCAAAAACTGAATAGACTTGCGGATATTGTCATACACCCGGCGGCCCTCCTCCACGGCCGCCACAATGGTGGCAAAGTTGTCGTCCGTCAGTACCATATCCGCCACATTCTTGGTCACATCCGTGCCGGTCATGCCCATGCCTACGCCAATATCCGCCGCCTGAATGGCCGGGGCGTCGTTGACCCCGTCGCCGGTCATGGCAGTCACAGCCCCCTGCCGGTGAAAGGCCTCTACAATGCGCACCTTATGCTCCGGCTGCACACGGGCAAACACGCTGCACCGGGCAACGGCATCGTCCAACGCCCGATCGTCCATTTGGCTCAGCTGGGCGCCGGTGAGCACCTCCCCCTCCGGCTCCAAGATCCCCAGCTGCCGGGCAATGGCCGCAGCAGTATCCCGATGATCGCCGGTGATCATCACCGGACGAATGCCCGCTTGGCGACAAGCAGCAATGGCCGCCACCGCCTCCGGGCGCACCGGATCCATCATGCCCACCAGCCCCAGGTAGCAAAGCCCCTGTTCCAGTGCCTCCGGCGACCGGGCAGACGGCAGGGACGGATACTGCCTGGTTGCAGCGCAAAGCACCCGCAGCGCCCGGTCTGCCATACACCGATTTTCGTCCAGGATCCGGCGGCGCAGATCCGCAGTCAAGGGTACCGCCCTCCCCTGCTGCCAGGTGTGGGTGCACCGCTTCAGCACCACATCCGGCGCACCCTTGGTGTACTGCACCACGCCTTCCGGGGTGCGGTGGAGCGTCGTCATCATCTTGCGGGCAGAGTCAAAGGGCAGTTCCCCCACCCGGGGGTACGGCCGCTCCAGCGCCGCCTTTTCCAACCCCAGGTCTGCTGCGTCCTGCACCAGCGCCACCTCTGTGGGTTCACCCTCCATGCGGTCCCCGGCCCGGTGGGCGTCCGAACACAGCGCCATAGCGGTCATGAGCTGCTCCGGCGGCACACCGGTGCGGGCGGTAACGGTCATTTTATTTTGAGTCAGCGTGCCGGTTTTGTCCGAGCAGATCACCTGCGTACAGCCCAGGGTCTCCACCGCCGTCAGTCGCCGAATCACTGCGTGGCGACGGCTCATTTTGGTCACGCCGATGGACAGCACAATAGTCACCACCGCTGCCAGTCCCTCCGGAATGGCAGCCACCGCCAGGGACACCGCCACCATAAAGGTGGACAGCGCGCCGCTAAAGGTCAGCCCGCCTGCCAGTAAGCTGCGCCCTACATCTAACGCAAAGATCCCGGCACAGATGGCCAGCACCAGCAGGGACAAAATTTTAGACAGCTGGGTCAATTTCTTTTGCAGAGGCGTGGCGTTCTGTCCGGCGGTGTTCAGGGCGTGGGCAATGCGTCCCATTTGCGTGTCCATACCGGTGGCAATCACCACAGCACGCCCACGGCCGTACACCACATTGGCACCCATAAATACCAAATTGCTGCAAGCGGAGGGCGGCAGCGCCTGCCCATCGTCCGGCAAAGGGGCCGCGGATTTTTCCACCGGCTGGGACTCGCCGGTAAGGGCGGATTCCTCCACCCGCAGGCCAATGCTCTCCAGCACCCGGCAGTCTGCGGGAATACGGTCACCGGCAGACAGCAGCACCACATCGCCGGGCACCAAAGTGCGGCTGGGCACGGTACACTCTGCCCCGCCCCGCAGCACCCGAGAGGTGGCCGGGGTCATCTCCTGCAAGGCAGCAATGGCCTTTTCCGCCTTGCTCTCCTGCACCACACCTAAGACGGCATTCACCGTCACCACGGTCATAATGATCAGCACATCTGCCGGGAATTCCCGGTGCACGACACACAGCACCGCAGACACGGCGGCCGCCGCCAGCAGCACCAGGATCATCGGGTCGGATAATTGCAGCATAAACCGTCGCCACAGGCTGTCGCCCTTTTTCCGCGCCAGCCGGTTTTCGCCATGTTTTGCCAGCCGGGCAGCCGCCTGTTTGCGGCTCAGCCCGCCGGGGGCGCTGTTCAACTCCCGCAGCACACGCTCTGCCGTCCATCTGTATGCCTGCATTGCAGAACCTCCCATTTGAAAATAAAAAGACCCGTACATAGGATCACTACATACGAGTCTGTTTTTTATTCCGGGTGGCGGTTCGTCAGGCGCGAGCCACCATTTCGCCGTATTCTTCCTTGCTTTTCTTAATAAAGGCCGCCACTGCCTCTGCGGTGGGCATAGCGTCCGAGCAGCTGTGGGCGGAGATGAGCATAGAGGCCGAGGCGGAGCCGAACTCCAGGCACTCGATCATCTCTTTGCCTTGCAGCAGGCTGTACAGAAAAGCGGAGCCGTAGCCGTCGCCGCCGCCAAAGCCCTTGAGCACCACCGCCGGGAAGGGCTTAATGGAGTAATAATTGCCGTCGTTGGTGTAGGCGGTGGAGCCGTCTTTGCCGTGCTTAATGACGCAAATCGTCGCACCAAAGGACTGCCAGTAGCGGGCGCTCTCCGGGTCGGAGCCTTTTACGCCCACAATGCCCTCCATCAGATCAAATTCCTCACGAGAGCCCATAATAATATCCGCACCGCGAGCCACTAAGCTGTAATACACAGCAATCTCGTCCTTGGACTGCCAGGTGTACGCCCGATAGTCGATGTCAAAGATAATGCGCACATTGTTTTTCTGGGCCAGCATCATGGCCTTTAAGCAGGCCTCTCTGGACGGAGACTTGGCCAGCGCCGTACCGCTGATCACAATGGCCTTAGCAGAAGCAATATACGCCTCGTCAATATCCTCCGGCGCCAGGCAAAAATCTGCCACATTATCCCGGTACATTAAGATGGAGGACTGCTCTTTAGACAGAATTTCCGTAAAAGTCAGGCCAATGCACTCGCCATTCTTGGCTCGGGTCACATGGGAGGTGTCGATCCCCTCATTTTGGAAATACTCCACCACATAGTCCCCAAACTGGTCGGCAGACACACAGCCGCAAAAGCCCACCTTGCAGCCCAGCCGGGCCAGACCTACGGCAATATTGGCCGGAGAGCCGCCTACATACTTGTTAAAGTTAGACGACTGGGACAGCGGCTTATACATATCCGTGGGGTTAAAATCAATGGCAATGCGGCCGATGGGGATAAAATCCAGCGGTTTGGTTCTGTCAAATTCAATGTACTTCATAGTTCCCTCTCCATAAATTTATGCGCAGGCAACAGGTTTATGCCTTGCCGTCTGTGCCGAAAATCAAAATGTGGCGGCGGGCGTTCTTATACGCCCCCTGCACCTCTGCCCCTTGCAGATCATAGTAACCGCCGATAGCACCGGCGTCGTAAGCGCCCCGCACCGTCTGCTCCACGCTGTCAAAAGTGGCCGTGGCAATGTTGATCTTTTGGATCCCTGTCTGCGCACAGCGGCGGAAATCCTCCGGTGAAATGCCGGTACCGCCGTGGAGCACCAAGGGCGTGTGGGTACCCTCGGCCACCTGCGCCAAAATATCAAACCGCAGCTTGGGCGTGGCCTTATAATTGCCGTGGGCGTTACCGATGGCGATGGCCAGAGCGTCCACCCCGGTTTCCTGCTCAAAGCGCACCGCGTCCGCCGGGTCCGTGCAATGCATAGCGATCTCCTCAGAGCCATCCTCCGAACCGCCTACACAGCCGATCTCCGCCTCCACGGCAGCACCGTAGGGGCGCGCCATCTCTATAATGCGGCAGGTCTCCGCTATATTCTCATCCAGCGGCAGATGAGAGCCGTCAAACATCACGGAGGTAAAGCCCAGCTCCAGCGCCTGGCCGATCTTCTTCTCCGTTTTGCCGTGGTCAAAGTGCACCGCCACCGGCACGCTTGCCTGCCGGGCAGCGGCCACCATCAAGGGACCGATCAGCTCCAGCGGCGACTGGCGCAGCCGCACCTCCGCAATCTGGAGGATCACCGGGGCGCGCAGTTCCTCTGCCGCTTGCAGCACACCCAGCACCATCTCCATATTGGCAACGGAGAAGGAGCCAACGGCATAGCCGCCGACACGGGCATCCGCCAGCAGATCACGCATATTCACCAGCATAGGCACACCTCAAATACAAATCAAAAAATGCGATGAGTCGGGCGTAAGCCGAGTTCTGTCTTGGGCAATTATCTATCTCGACGCACGGTTGCCCGTGCGCTCCAGCCATCCTTCGAAGTTTTGTGTCGAGCAAACAACCCTTCAGTCGATGTTGCAGCGGATAGGGTTTACATGGCAGGGAATGTCTCCACCCCCTCGGTGAGCTCTTACCTCGCCTTTCCATCCTTACCGCAAAAGCGGCGGTTTATTTCTGTTGCACTTTCCCTAGGGTCGCCCCCGGCGGCCGTTAGCCGTTATCCTGCTCTGTGCTGCTCGGACTTTCCTCACGCAGTAACCTGCGCGCAACTGCCTGCCCGGCTCATCTTCTCCATTTTAATCCATAGCACCGGGGAATGTCAACTGTTTTTCTGCCGGGCAAGAATTTACAGAACAGGTCTTGCATTTCTGTTCTTTTTGTAATACTATGGAGCAAAGAAAGGCAGGTAATCGGAATGCCCAGATTTGAACAGGAAGGCTTTGACCCCCGCCGTCGGCGGGAGAACGACGCCCTGGACCGCACGGTGCCGGAGGAAGACCGGCATTTGGACCCGGAAGTGGACCTGGATTTTAACCGTCGGCAGCGGGATGTGATCGACCGGCAGGACGAAAGCGGGATCAACCCTTGCGACTATCGGGACCCCTACGCCCCCTCGGCACCGTACGACCAAAATAACGACTATGACCCAAACGGTTACATAGAGCCACCGGCGCCGCCCCGCCGATTTGAGAGCGAGCGCCCGGCAGATTTTTATACGGACCGGAGCAACACGCCTACGCCCACGCGTGCCCACCACCGGGAGCGGACAAGCCGTGATCCCCGCACCGTGGGCCGCAGCCATACCCCCACCGACAAGCACGGCAAGCCGCCAAAAAAAGGCAAGGGCAGTAAAAAGGCAAAAGTGGGGCTAAGTATCTTTTGCGTGCTGCTGGCGCTGATTATCATTCTTGTGGGCTGCGCCACCGGCGTGCTGGGCAAGATCACCTATAATGCGCACAAAGAAAATGAATATGTGACAGCATCGAATCTAAAGAGCGACCCGCGGGTAAAGAATGTGCTGCTGTTGGGCGTAGACGCCAGACCCAAAGACAAGGCCAGCGCCTCCCGCAGTGACACCATGATGCTGATTTCCGTGGACTCTGTGCACCACACCATTAAGATGACCTCCTTTTTGCGAGACACCTGGGTGTATATCCCCTGCAAGGATATGAGTCAACGGCTGAACGCCGCCTGCCAGTACGGCGGTTACAGCGGCGTGGTAGACACCATTGAATACAACTTCGGCGTAAAGATTGACAACTATGTGGTCGCGGATTTTGAGATGTTCCAGGTACTGGTGGACGCCATCGGCGGCGTAGAAGTGAAGGTGACCAAGGCGGAGGCCAAGGAGGTCACCGGCCACCCCAAGCGCTACGGCAATGTGAAGTTAGAGGCCGGCAAGCACAACCTGACCGGCAAGCAGGCCCTGGCCTACTGCCGCATTCGCAAGATCGACACGGACTTTGTGCGCACCAAGCGCCAGCGCACGGTGATGAACGCCATTATTAAGAAAATGAAGTCCACAAATCCCTTTACCCTGTATAAAATGGCCAGCAACGCCGCCCCATATATTGAGACGGATATGACCAAAAGCGAACTGTGCAGCTTTGTGGCCAAGGCCGGCAGCTGCGCCACCAGCACCCACCAGGCCCGGGTACCTTTCCCGGACACTTGGTGGTATGACACCATCAATGGCAACTCCGTCATCGCCATCAATAAAGAGGAGAATAAAAAACAGCTGATCGACTTTATCTACAACAAGACCTCCGAACAGCTGGACAAAGAGGAAGCCGCAGCAGCCAAGAACTGACCGCTGCGTGCAAGGACACCACGGTCATCGGCCTTTATAATACCAACGACCATCGCTTTTGGTACGACGACCTTTTGTAGTCATGCACCGGTAAATAGGAAACGCCCTCTGTTTCTTAAGTGAAACAGAGGGCGTTTTTTATTGTTTGATAGGGCGGATCGTATCTGCCCGCTTTTATCCCCTCAGTCGCATAAATGCGACTGCTCCCCTTACAATAAGGGGAGCCTTTTTGTGTATAATCAGCCTCCCTTGTGTAAAGGGAGGTGGATTTGCCGTAGGCAAATTCGGAGGGATTGTTCGGCGGGAGCAAGCCCCCGCCCTACGCGTATTGGAAAACCAAAATAAACTTATTTCTTGGTGGTCACGCTCTTGGCCTTACTCCACCCGGAGTAGAGCTTTACATTTTTGCCATTGATCTTTACGGTTTTATAGGTGCGTACCCGCACATAATACTTCTTCTTGGCAGACAGCT
>ERZ1027010.11-NODE-11-length-65705-cov-11.488256_pt1 | contig 65705 bp, 57 predicted proteins | sample MGYA00519448_ERZ1027010 | MGnify/ENA primary metagenome ERZ1027010 (study PRJEB26926, sample SAMN06164694) | human gut metagenome | biome: ENVO:00009003; feature: ENVO:2100002; material: ENVO:00002003 | host: Homo sapiens | place: USA | collected 2012 ... | reverse complement strand
AGTCAAAATCGAAAAGTCATTATGTAAACTATATAGCCCGAAATACAGCCAAAATCCCGTTCATAATTCGGTTACAATTTATTCGGCGAAAGTGTTGTCTGCGTTTTGGTGCATAAAAGGAGCTTCACCGCCCCGGCGGCGCGGAGGCTTACGCGGCCGCTTGCCCCAGCCACGGTAGGGCGTTTTCTTCTCCTGGGCGGGCGATTATCAAATCGCGCCTATTGCCTGCACTTTTCTGAACACACCGGCGTAGAGACGTTGAACAGCGCAAAAAATTGGCTAAAAAACGCGAATTATCCTTGAAAAACAGTTTGCGAAGTGGTATCGTACTATTTGGCCTTGCAGGGGGCTGCGGCATAGGGGTACGCCGCACGGCAGGGGGGATCAACAAGGGGACACGAAGCCGAGGGGGGCTCACTGCGCGGGAGAATGTACAGTGCACGAGCGCGCTTCGCAGGGGGCAAAGGCTCCCGGGAGACGGATATCCGTCCCCCGGGAGCTTTTTTCTGTGCAGCTTTTCGGTTCTCTTAAAAATTTCCTGCGGTTTTCTTGCTTTTATCGAAAAATATGGTATACTGATAGCACTTGTATTGCGCCGTATGGACCGAGCGCTGTCTGGACACACTATGTTTGGCGCTTTTGACGCCGGCACAGCGCCGCCGCATACAAGCACCGATGACTTGAAAAGAGGGAAACTGCCTTGAATAAATACATGATCCGCGGCGGACGAGAGCTTTTTGGTGAAGTGACCGTCAGCGGTGCGAAAAACGCCGCTGTAGCTATCATCCCTGCCGCCCTGCTGGTGGATGGCGTATGCCGTATCGAGAACATCCCCCAGATCAGCGATGTGACCCTGTTCTTCTCTATTCTGGAGGAGCTGGGCGCAAAGGTGCGCGTGCTGAACCAGCACGCCATTGAGATCGACTGCCACGCCATCCACTCCACCCGCCCGTCCTACGACCTGGCGCGGCGTATCCGCGCCAGTTACTACCTGCTGGGTGCGCTGCTGGGCCGCTTCGGCCAGGCCACCGTGGCCATGCCCGGCGGCTGCAACTTCGGCGTCCGGCCCATCGACCAGCATATCAAGGGCTTCACCACTATGGGCGCTGAGGTGTCCGTGGAGGGCGGCTTCATCCACACCGCCGCCAAAAACGGCCGTCTGGTGGGTGCGCCGGTATATCTGGACGTGGTGAGCGTGGGGGCCACCATGAATATTATGATGGCCGCGGCACTGGCCGAGGGTACCACCACGATCGAAAACGCCGCCAAGGAGCCGCACATCGTGGATCTGGCCAACTTCCTGAACTCCATGGGCGCCGACATCAAAGGCGCGGGCACGGATTCCATCAAGATCCGCGGCGTGAAGCGCCTGACCGGCGGCTCTTACGGCATTATTCCCGACCAGATCGAGGCGGGCACCTATATGGCCGCCGTGGCGGCCACCGGCGGCCAGCTGCTGCTGAAGAACGTCATCCCCAAACACATGGAGTGCATCAGCGCCAAGCTGATGGAGATGGGCGTATCCGTCACAGAAGGTGACGACTCCCTGCTGGTGCGGCGCAGCGGGCCGCTGACAAAGACCAACGTCAAAACGCTGCCCTATCCCGGCTTCCCCACGGATATGCAGCCCCAGATCACCGCGGTGCTGGCGCTGGCGGAGGGGACAAGCCTGGTGACCGAGGGCGTATACGGTGCCAACCGCTTCAAGTATGTGGATGAACTGAAGCGCCTGGGCGCACACATTCAGGTGGACGGCAAGGTGGCGGTTGTAGAGGGCGTGAAGCAGCTGGTGGGTGCCCCCATTCAGGCCTGCGATCTTCGCGCCGGCGCAGCACTGGTCATTGCCGGTCTTGCGGCGCAGGGCACCACCGAGCTGAGCCACATCAACTATATCGAGCGCGGCTACGAGGATCTGGTGGGCAAGCTCCGCGCGGTGGGCGCGGATATCTCCCTGGTGGACGTGCCCGATGAGGCTGACACCGAGACCCACGCAGGATAACACGAAGCCATCCAGCGCCCGCTGCGAGAGGCCGCAGCCAACTGCGGCTTGCCGCGGCGGGTGTTTTCGTTCAGAGAGGACATAGACCGTTGTTGACCGTACATATCTTAGCCAGTGGGTCGGAGGGAAACTGCCTGCTGGTCAGCGCCGGCGGGACCCACCTTCTGGTGGACGCCGGTATCTCCGCGCGGCGAATATGCGGCGCCCTGCAGGCGCTTGCCCTGTCCCCGGCGGATATCTCCGGCGTTTTGCTGACCCATGAGCACACGGACCACATTTGCGGCGTGGCGACGCTGACAAAGCAGCACCGTCTGCCGCTGTACGCCAGCCGTGGAACGGCGGAAGCCCTGTGCCGCAAGAGTTCCTGCGTGTCGGATGTACTGCGTGTCATTCCGAGGGCAGGCGCTTTCGACATTGGGAACGCCCGGATCACCGTGTTCCCCACCAGCCATGACGCTGCGGAGAGCATCGATTTTCGTGTGGATCACGACGGGGCGAGCATCGGGATACTCACGGACACGGGCGTTGTCACGCCGGAGGCCGAGCAGGTGCTGCAGGGCGTGGGACTGCTGGTGCTGGAGAGCAACCACGACGAGGAGTGGCTGCTCTCCGGGCCGTATCCCTACTACCTGAAGCAGCGTATTCTGGGTGCGCGGGGCCACCTGTCCAACGCCGCAGCCGGCGCGTTTGCCCGGCGGCTGGCAGAAGGTGGGACGCGGCAGTTCGTGCTGGCCCATCTGAGCCGGGAAAACAATACCCCGGAACGGGCACGGCAGACACTGGAGCTGGCGTTGGCGGGGATGGACGCCGCCGTGACCGTGGCGCCGCGGTCGGAGCTCAGCGGGCCGTACACGGCGGAGGTGTGCGTATGCAGCGAGTGACCATTCTGTGCGTAGGCAAGCTGAAGGAAAAATTCTACATCGACGCGGCGGCGGAGTACGTCAAACGGCTGCAGCGATCCTGCAAGCTGGACGTCGTGGAGCTGCCGGAATACCGTCTGCCGGAGGATCCCTCCCCGGCGGAGATACAGAAGGCCCTGCAGGCCGAGGGCGCGGCCATCCGGGAGCGTCTGCCCAAGGGCGGCGCGGTGGTGGCCCTGTGCATCGAGGGCAAGCCCTGCTCCAGCGAGGAGTTGAGCCGCCGGATCATCGACTTCGGCGTGCAGGGAAAGACGCAGATCACCTTTCTCATCGGCGGCAGCGTGGGACTCAGCGAGGACGTGAAAAAGCTGGCCGACTGGCGGCTGTCCATGTCCCCCATGACGTTCCCGCACCACATGGCCCGCATTATGCTGCTGGAGCAGCTCTACCGGGCATACCAGATCGCCGCCGGGACAAAATACCACAAATAGGAGGCAGACTATGGACAACTGGAATTTCACCGGGAAGCCGGACGTCCCCGCGTGGCCCAAGGACCCGCAGGGGCAGGACGAGAAGGCCGTGCTGCTGACGCAGACCTTCGACTCTCCCGCCGACACGGACATGATCATCTCCCTGCTGGCGGCCTACGGCATCCCCTGCTTCAAGTATTACGATCTGGACGGCGGCGCGGGAAAGGTCATCAACGGCTTTTCCGGCTACGGCGCCAGCCTGTATGTGCCCGAAGCGCAGCTGGAGGAGGCAAAGGACCTGCTGGCCTCCCAGCCGGTGGAGGACGAGGAAACGGAAGAACACGCCTGAAAGGAGTTTTTGAATATGCTGGACTATAAGAGGGAATACGAGCGTTGGCTGGCCAGCGACGCGCTGAACGCCGACGAAAAGGCCGAACTGCAGGCCATCGCCGGGGACGAGAAGGAGATCGAGAGCCGGTTCTACGGCCCACTGGAATTCGGTACCGCCGGACTGCGGGGCACCATGAAGGTGGGTCTGCACCAGATGAACGTACACGTCATTCGCTGGGCCACACAGGGCTTTGCCGACGTTATCGCCGCCGAGGGCGATGAGGCCAAACAAAAAGGTGTGGCCATCTGCATGGACTGCCGCGTGAACAGCATGGCTTTCGCCCGCGCCGCGGCGGAGGTCTGCGCCGCCAATGGCATCCGCGTGCGTATTTTCGAGTCCCTGCGCCCCACGCCGGAGCTGAGCTTCGCCGTGCGGTACTACGGCTGCCAGGCGGGTATCAACGTGACCGCCAGCCATAACCCCAAGGAGTACAACGGCTACAAGGTCTACTGGGCCGACGGTGCGCAGCTGCCGCCCCAGCACGCCGCCGCCATCGCCGCCCGTCTGGAGCAGATCGACATTTTCACCGGTGTGAAGCGCATGGCCTTTGACGACGCGGTGAAGGCCGGGCTCATCACCCTGCTGGGTGAGGAGACGGACAAGATGTTCATGTCCAACGTCATGGCTATGATCAATGACCGTGCCTCCGTCGCCCAGGTAGCCGACAGCTTCAAGGTGGTATACACCCCCTTCCACGGCTGCGGCTGGAAGCTGGTGCCGGAGGCCCTGCGCGGCCTGGGTGTGAAGAACCTGTACTGCGTAGAGCAGCAGATGGTGCTGGACGGCACGTTCCCCACGGTGGCCTCCCCCAATCCGGAGAACCCGGAGGGCTTCTATCTGGCCATCGAGCTGGCCGACAAGGTGGGTGCGGACTTCATTCTGGGCACCGACCCGGACAGCGATCGTGTGGGCATTATGGTCCGCGGCGCGGACGGCAAGTTCATCGCCGTCACCGGCAACCAGACCGGCGTGCTGCTGCTGGATTACCTGATCGGCGCCATGCGCCGGGCGGGCAAGATGCCGGAGCATCCCTATTTCCTCAAGACCATCGTCACCACCGAGATGGCCCGCAAGGTGGCCGAGAGCAACGGCGTCACCTGCTGCGACACGTTCACCGGTTTCAAGTTCATGGCCGAGAAGAAGAACGCGCTGGAGGCCGCCGGCGAGGGTCACGTCATCATGTCCTACGAGGAGAGCTACGGCTATATGCTGGGCGACTACGTGCGGGATAAGGACGCCGTCACCGCGTCCCTGCTGATCACAGAGATGGCTGCATGGTATGCCGCCAAGGGCATGACGCTGTATGACGCCCTGCAGGCGCTCTATAAGAAGTACGGCTGGTACGGCGAAAAGACCCACAATCTGATTATGCCCGGTCTGGATGGCCTGGAAAAGATGGCGGCGCTGATGAAGCGCCTGCGTACCGCACCCCCGGCCAACATCGCCGGTGTGGATGTGGTGGTCCGCAAGGATTATCAGGACGGCAGCACCGTGGACTGCGCCACCGGGAATGTCGGTAAAATGGAGCTGTCCGGCAGCAACGTCCTGCGCTTCGAGCTGGCCGACGGCACCACGATCCTGGTGCGGCCCTCCGGCACCGAGCCGAAGATCAAGGTGTATATCCTCACCAAGGGCGCCGACGCCGCTGAACGCGACGCCAATATCGAGAAGTATTCCGCCTGGGTCAAGACCCTGACAGAATAATAGAAAAGACCGCCGTACGGCGGTCTTTTTTCCCCCGCGCCATAGGCAAGAAAAAGAGACCGCCGAAGCGGTCTCTTTTTTTGTTAACCTCGAAGCGGGTTCTGATTAGAACTCCTTTTTCTTGCCGATGACGACGGCGGAGCCGGCGACGGAGGTCAGAGCCATACCGACGTACATAGCGATGCCAGCGTCAAAGGTCTTGGGGGACTTGTTGGTGTCGGTGGGCTTGGTGGTGTCGGTCTTGCCATCGGTGTAGGCCAGGTAGATGGTCTCGCCATCATCGTTCACAAACGCCTCAACATTCTTCAGACCGGAAGCCTTAGCGGCAGCATAGGTCTTGTAGATGGAAGCAACAGTGCCGCAGTCAGAGCACTTGTAAGAAACGACCTTGCCATCCTTCTCGACAGCAACCCAAGTGTGGCCAACCAGAGTCTGCTCACCAGCCAGCGTCACGGAAACCAGCTTGCCGTTCAGCAGGACATACACAGCGCTCTCAGCATCGCTGGCCACAAAGTACACCTCACCAGCGTCCTTGGTGACGTTACCAGAAGTGTATTTGCTGGTGTTCACATAGTAAGTGCCATCGGCATCAACATCAAGCTGGCCGCACTTGTCACCAATCTTGGTGAAAGCCTCAACCTTGGCAACATACTCAGCACCAGTATTAACGTGCTTCAGATACAGCGTAGAAGCACCGGCCTTGGTGAGCTGCAGATCGAAATCAGTCTTGTCTGCCTTGGTGTAATCACCGTTGTAGCCAGTGTTTGCAGCCGTGGCATTACTTACAGTGTAGTAAGCAACATTACCAGCGCCGGTGGCTTTGTCGAACGCAGCCTCGTGAGCTACCACAGAAAAGCTTTCAGCATCCGTGGCGTTCGCCATCAGCTTTTCGCCGCCTCTGGTATAGCCGGTATAACCAGCAACAGGATCCGCCGCGAAAGCGGTGGTGCACAGTGCCAGAGCCATGACCATGGCCAGCACAGTTGCAATGATCTTCTTCATGTTTGTTTCCTCCATAAAAATTTGTTTGTGTCGGACTTGACCTCGCCACTCTCGCCAGCGGTTTACAACGTAAACATCATTATGTTGTAAAAATTTTTACGGCGTATCTCTTCCATAATTTACCAAAACCGAAATACGCTCCCCACCCCTGCGGGGGCGGGGAGCGTTCAGCTTTCCGGAAATCTCCCGGTTTTCCTCACCAATTTCGTGTCCGGCAGGGCCACCACATTTCTCGCCTATCCCGTTCGCGATTTGTTTACAATTTATTTCGCTAAAGAGAATTCCTGCATTCTGACGTAAAGTGCCTTCACTTGTTTTTACCCCCCGGCGGCCATATCTTGTGCGTACGCTCCGTCGGGGGACAGGCCATCCCGGCGCGGAGGAAGCTCACTTCCACATTTTTGCCCAGTATTTTCCAAAAAACGCTTACAAAACAGCGCGCAGGCCTTATAATACACCTATTATACATATTGGAGGCCCGCCATGACCATCACAACCGACCAGCTGACGCAGTTTCGCGCCCTGCTGAAAAACGAGGAAAAATCCGCCGCCACCCTGAACAAATACCTCCGCGACATCCAGCGCTTCGCCCTGTGGCTGGGCGACACGCCGCTGGAGCGCGACGCCATGCTGGACTACAAGGCCGACCTTATGCGCCACTACGCCGCCGGCAGCGTCAACTCCATCCTGGCCGCGCTGAACCGTTTTCTCCGTATGATCGCCCGCGAGGACTGCCGCGTTCACCGCCTGCGGATCCAGTACCAGGCGTACAGCCCCGAGGAACGCGAGATCACCGCCCAGGAGTACGCCGATCTGGTCCGTACCGCCCGGGAGACGGGCCGCGCCCGCCTGGCGCTGGTGCTGCAGACCATCTGCGCCACCGGCATCCGCGTCAGCGAGCTGCCCGCCATCACCGCCGAGGCTGCCCGCCGCGGCGTAGCCGTGGTGCGGTGCAAGGGCAAATCCCGCCGCGTGCTCATCCCCACCCGCCTGCAAAAGAAGCTTCTGCGCTATATGAAGCAGCACCGCATCGCCTTCGGCCCGGTGTTCGTCACCCGCAGCGGCGCACCCCTGGACCGCAGCAACATCTGGCGCGAGATGAAGGCCCTGTGCCGCGCCGCCGGCGTCTCCGACAAAAAAGTGTTTCCCCACAACTTCCGCCACCTGTTCGCCCGCACGTTCTACCGGCTGAACAAGGACCTGGCCAAGCTGGCCGACCTGCTGGGCCACAGCAGCATCAACACCACCCGTATCTACATCCGCACCACCAGCGCCGAACACCGCCGCTGTCTCGAGCGTATGCGCCTGGTGCTGTAAACCGCGCCTCCCGCCCTTATTGTCCCCCTTGGCGGAAAAGATGCACCTTGACAACTGAATTTGACAAAAAATCGCCCACCATATATAATACAGCACAAGGACGCTGCATACATAGGCGGGCGGTTAGTCACCTCCTCTCGAAGGGAGGTGGGACAGTATGTTTTGGACGCTGACGTTCCATATCTTAGGCTATTCAGTCTCGATACGGATTCAAAAGCTGAAAAGCAGAAACCGCCACCGGGCAGGGTGACGGTTTCTGTAGGCTACAAAGCCTGTAAGCAAATCTCAACTCACCGGGACTGACCGCCTGTCGCAGCGTCCCCTTTTCATCTCCTATTATACCCCATCCCCGCGATTTGTCAAGCGCCGCCGTTCCCCGAAATTTGACAAACGCCGCCCCGCGGTGTATACTTCGCCACAAGGACGCTGCATACATAGGCGGGCGGTTAGTCACGACCCCGAAAGGGGGTGACGCAATGTATTTTGTAGTTACGTTCCATATTCTGGGCCACTCGGTCTCGATACGGATACAGAAACTCAAAAGCAAAAACCGCCACCCTGGCCGGTGACGGTTTTTGCGGGCTGACATAGCCCAAAATAAACTCTCAACCAAACGGGGTCAACCGCCTGTCGCAGCGTCCCCTTTTCATCTCCTATTATACCCTATCCCCGCGATTTGTCAAGCGCCGCCGTTCCCCGAAATTTGACAAACGCCGCCCCGCGGTGTATACTCCGTCACAAGGACGCTGCATACATAGGCGGGCGGTTAGTCACGGCCCCGAAAGGGGGTGACGCAATGTATTTTGTAGTTACGTTCCATATCCTCGGCCATTCGGTCTCGATACGGATACAGAAACTCAAAAGCAGAAACCGCCACTCTGCCAAGTGACGGTTTCTTTGAGTTGCTGAAACTCATCTAAACTTCTCACGCAACGGGGTCAACCGCCTGTCGCGGCGTCCCCTTTTCATCTCCTATTATAACCCCTCTCCGCGATTTGTCAAGCGCCGCAAAACAACCCCAACCCCTTTACATTCTGCAAAACCATGCACACGTCCGCAAAACGCACACAAATTGTGAACAAATGTCCGCCTCGCGCGCTTTTGCGTCTCAAAGTTTTCCCATTTTTTCCCAGCGTATTTGTGCTGTAACGCACATATCTACCAACGAAATACCAAATATCGCATACAAAACGTGTTTTTTCGTGTTTTACGCGCCCCCGGACGCGGAACCAAAACCAGCCTAAAAGTTACTAAAACACGCTGTTTTTCATCGGAATTGCAACGTTTTCGAAAATGTAAATCTTTTTTAATAATTTTTTACGAGTTTTTTTGCAAATCCCCGGCCAAAACGCCTTGATTTATCTGCGGGATGTGGTATACTTACAACCGTGAAAGGCGAAGCCGAGTTGTTCGGGCCTGCGGTCTACAACATAATGATGTTTACGTTGTAAACGGTGTCTCGGAGAATGAAGCCGAACCGGACACAAACAAATTTTTATGGAGGAAACAAACATGAAGAAGATCATTGCAACTGTGCTGGCCATGGTCATGGCTCTGGCACTGTGCACCACCGCTTTCGCGGCGTCTCAGACCTATGATGTCTTCGGTAAGGATAGCGATGTCGCTCTCGCCGAGGAAGTCACCGTAACCTACCACAAGGCTGACGCTGATGAAAACACCATTGCTTACTATGCGCTGAGTGGCGACCAATTCAAGGACGAATATTACGTCAAGGTCACTAAGGCTTCCGATGCTAGCTTGGTTCTGAAGTATACTGGCAAGACTACTGTTGCCATGTACCTCAAAGAAGTTAAAGAAGTCAAGTATACCGATGGCGAGGCGGCTGCATATACTAATCTGGGTAGCAAGTGCGGTCAGGTCAACTACAAGGATATCGCTGGTGCCGACAAGAAGACCAAGTTCTATACCGCTACCAATGATAACGACGATGTGATTCTGTTCTCCGATGTTACTGGTGGCAACAGCAAGCTGCTGGTTGGCGGCGAAGTCCTCGTTCTGACTGAGGTTGGTAAGCTGTCCGATAAAGTCGTTCCTCACACTTGGGTTATCGATAACGAGAAGCTGACCGCTAAGTGCTCCGCTTGCGGCGCCACCGCTAAGGTCTATGAGAATTACACCGAGGTTCCCTCCGGCGCTACCGCTGAGCAGGTCGCTGGTGTGTGGGTTGTTGCTGACAAGACCGCTGACCCCACCACTGAGACCAACAAGTCCCCCAAGACCTTTGACGCTGGCATCGCTATGTACGTCGGTATGGCTCTGACCTCCGTCGCCGGCTCCGCCGTCGTCATCGGCAAGAAAAAGGAGTTCTAATTAAACTCAAAAAAGAGAAGCACCCTACCGGGTGCTTCTTTTTTTGCGCTTAATTATTCCTCCCGCTGCCGCGAAAGATTGCTTTCCTACGGGCCTTTCTTTTTTGACTTTAATTATCCCACCCCCTGGCGGGGGTGGGGTGAATAAAGATTGCTTGCCCGCTGGGCCTTTCTTTTTTTGTGCTTATTTATCCCTGGCCTGTCGGCGCGGACGAAATAAATATCCCCTGCTGCCGCGGGGGATAAATATATATACCTCCCGCTGTCGCGGGAGGAATAGTAAAGGCTGTTTTTTTGCGGGGCTTTTCTTTTTTTGTGGCACCTCATCCGTCACGGCTAAAAACTTTTGCGAAAAAAGAGGATTTGAGGAAGTTTTTTGGTATAGTATATTGTCAGATTTATTTTGCACCGCGGTTCGGCGGGGGAAAGGAGGGCTTTTCGTGCATTTCAGCGACCAGTTTCTGGACGAAGTGGTGGCGCGGAACGACATCGCGGATGTGGTATCCAGCTACGTGACGCTGACGCGCAAGGGCGGCAACCTGTTCGGCCTGTGCCCCTTCCACAACGAGAAAACGCCCTCGTTTTCCGTAGCGCCGGACAAGCAGATCTACCACTGCTTCGGCTGCAAAAAGGGCGGCGGCGTCATCAATTTCATCATGGAGATCGAGGGCCTGTCGTTCCCGGAGGCGGTGGAGTTCCTGGCCAAGCGGGCCAACATCCCGCTGCCGGCGGAGGACGAGGCCCGCAGCAACGCCGACCGGCTGCGGCGGCGGGTGCTGGAGCTGAACCGCGCGGCGGCACGGTGGTACTATGAGCAGCTGCAGCTTCCCCAGGGGGCGGCGGTGCAGGCGTATCTGGACAAGCGGCAGATACGGCGCGGCATCGCGGTGCGCTTCGGCATGGGCGCGTCGCTGGACCAGTGGGATGCGCTGCTCCGCGCCATGACGGACAAGGGCTTCACCAAGCAGGAGCTGCTTGCCTCCGGGCTGGTGGTCAACGGGAAAAACGGCGGACTGTACGACAAATTCCGCAACCGGCTGATGCTGCCGGTCATCGACGTGCGGGGCGACGTGGTGGGCTTCGGCAGCCGCGTGATCGACAAGTCGGAGCCGAAATACATGAACACCACCGAAACGGTGGCGTACAGCAAACGCCGGGTGCTCTACGGCCTGAACCTGGCCAAAAAGACCAAGCGGCCCAACATGATCCTGTGCGAGGGCAACCTGGACGTGGTGACGCTGCACCAGGCGGGGTTCGACAACGCGGTGGCCTGCATGGGCACGGCGCTGACCCAGGAGCAGATACGTCTGCTGAGCCGCTTCACCAAGGAGCTGGTGCTGTGCTACGACAACGATGGCGCGGGCCAGATGGCCACGGACCGGGCGCTGGAGCTGCTGCAGAACAGCGAGTTCACCGTGAAGGTCCTGCGTCTGCCGCAGCGATTGGTGGATGGACATTATGTAAAGCAGGATGCCGACGACTTTATCAAATACCAGGGTAGGGACGCGTTTGAGCAGCTGCTTTCCGGAAGCGCAAACGGCATTGAATTCACGATGTCTGAGATCGCGTCCAAGTATGACCTGAAGGACGACAAGGGTCGCATCGCCTACGCGGGGGAGATTGCTGAAACATTATGTAAACTAAATGACCCCGTGGAACGGGAGGTATATACCACCCGGGCCGCCGAGGCGGCGTCCCTGCCGGCGGAGGCCATGCGGATGGAGGTCCAGCGGGCCGCCAAGCGGGTGCAGGCCAAGGCACGGAAGGCGCAGGAGCGTCAGGAGATGAACCCGATATCGGCCCTGCAGCCCGCAGACCGCAGCATCCGTTATCAGAATGTACGCAGCGCGCTGGCGGAGGAGGGCGTTATCCGTCTGCTGATGCAGGACGAGAGCCTGTTCCCGCCGGAAATGCCGGTGCAGCCGGAGGAATTTTCCTCACCGCTGCTGGGGCGCATCTACGGTGAGCTGTGGCAGCGGCGGGGGCACGCGAGCATGGCGGCGCTGGCCGCGGTGCTGACGCCGGAGGAGATGAACCACCTGACGGCGCTGCTGCAAAAACCGGAATCCGCAGCCAACGCGCCGCAGGCGCTGGCGGATTACATACGCATCATTCGGGAAGAACACACCAAGCGCACCGGCGGCACGGATCCGCTGGCGGCGGCGATGGAGACGTATAAAGATAAAAAAGGTTACGGAGGAAAGCGAACATGACCGAAGAAAAGTACACCGCGGAGCAGTTGGAGCAGATGGCGGACCAGCTTTTGCAGGAGGCCGCGCCGGCGCAGGACAAGCCCGCCAAGGGCGGCCTGGACGAAAAGACCATCGCGTCCCTGCCGGCGGCCGCGCTGCTGAACGGCAACGAGAAGCTGCGCGACCTGTTTACCAAGGGTAAGAAGAAGGGCAAGCTGGATGCCGGTGAGTTGTCCGACGTGCTGGACGAGCTGGACCTGGAGAGCGAGCAGATGGACTCCATCTACGACTCTCTGGAGCAGTTGGGCATCGAGGTAGGCAGCGAGGATTTCCTGGCCGACCTGCCCGATGAGGATGGCGAGCCCGCTATGGATGAGATCGCCGAGATCGAGGAGGAGGAGCTGGTCGACCCCAACACGCTGGTGGACAGCTTCAACATTGACGATCCCGTGCGTATGTACCTGAAGGAGATCGGCAAGGTGCCCCTGCTGACCGCCGATCAGGAGGTGGAGCTGGCCACCGTTATGTCCGCCGGCCGCGAGGCCGAGGCGCGTGTGGCGCAGGCCGAGGCGGACGGCGAGACCATCCCTGAGGCGGAGATGGCCGAGCTGAAAAAGCAGATCAAGGCCGGCGAGAAGGCCAAGCAGCAGCTGGCCGAGGCCAATCTGCGTCTGGTGGTGTCCATCGCCAAGCGCTATGTGGGCCGCGGTATGCTGTTCCTGGACCTGATCCAGGAGGGCAATCTGGGCCTGATCAAGGCCGTGGAGAAGTTCGACTACACCAAGGGCTATAAGTTCTCCACCTACGCCACCTGGTGGATCCGTCAGGCCATCACCCGCGCCATCGCCGATCAGGCGCGTACCATCCGCATCCCCGTCCACATGGTGGAGACCATCAACAAGGTCATCCGTGTGTCTCGCCAGCTGCTGCAGGAGTTGGGCCACGACCCCAGCCCCGAGGAGATCAGCGCCGAGATGAATATGCCCGTGGACAAGGTCCGCGAGATATTGAAGATCGCCCAGGAGCCCGTGTCGTTGGAGACGCCCATCGGCGAGGAGGAGGACAGCCATCTGGGCGACTTCATCCCCGACGAGGCCGCGTCCGAGCCCAGTGAGGCCGCCAGCTTTACCCTGCTGAAGGAGCAGCTGGTGGACGTGCTGGGTACCCTGACGCCCCGGGAGGAGAAGGTGCTGAAGCTGCGCTTCGGTATCGAGGACGGCCGTACCCGCACGCTGGAAGAGGTAGGCAAGGAGTTCAACGTCACCCGTGAGCGTATCCGCCAGATCGAGGCCAAGGCCCTGCGTAAGCTGCGGCACCCCTCCCGCAGCAAGAAGCTCAAGGACTTCCTGAACTGAGGCGGACCATGAAGCGGGTAGTTCTGGCGCTGCTGGCGGTGCTGCTGCTGGCGCCGTCCCTGGCCTGGGGCGACGACAGCCGGCACTATGAATTCCGCCTTGCCGCCAACGGAGAGGCGACGTACCATGCCGCCGCCGGCGATACCGTAACGGTATCGCTTACCCTGTGCCGGACCACCGGCACAGGGCCGATGTTCGCCATGCAGGACGAGATATGCTTCGATCCTGCCTTCTTCGCCTATCAGCCTGATGGCACCCTGCTCCGCGAGGGCGTCAAGACGACGCTGGTCACGCTGCGTGATGGCCGCCAGGCGCTCTACATGAATTACGTAGACTTTGGCGGCGGCGCGGACTGGGCGGATGAGACGGTCGTCGGCTCCTTTCAGCTGAAGGTCCTGGCCGACGGCGGTGCGTCCGCCATAACCGGCAGCCATTACCTGGTGTCCACCGAGGACGGCATGGGCCGCTATGCCGCCGCTGCCCGGGACGTCACGGTGGTGGTGTCAGAGCAGTGCCGCGTGACCTTCCAAAGTAACGGCGGCAGCGGCGTAGCGCCGGCGGAGGTGCTCCGTGGAACGCCCCTGACGCCGCCGCAGGCGCCCACCCGCTCGGGCTATCGCTTCACCGGCTGGTACAGTGACTACGACCTGACCCGCCCCTGGGATTTCAATGCGCCGGTCACGGCGGATATGACGCTGTATGCCGCCTGGCAGCCTCTGCCGGCCGCCGCGCCCTCCGTCGGTCCGTGGGCATGGCTTATTGTTGGCGCTTCCATTTCGGCACTGACCGTTTTAGCCCTCCGCCGACGCCGCCGCAGTTAGATCGCAAAAAGGCAAAACAAAACCGCCCGTCCGGGCGGTTTTATTTTGCCCTGCGCGGGTCAGGGCCGTTCACCGACAGCACGCCCCGGCGCGCCGCCTGCAAAACAGGCGAAAAATTCGGCGTTTCAGGGGGAAGCCGTTGCAATACGGTATTAAGATGCTATAATAAGGCTGATATGATAGGAACGGAGATCTCAGCCATGATCGAGAAGGAAGCCTTTATCGCGGCACTGCTGCCGATCTGCGACACCGTATGTGAATATGACAGGACCCGGGGAAAGCTGCGGGTCCGGAAAACCGACCTGGCCAGTGGGCTGGAGGATAAATGGTACACCGTAGAGGAGCTGCGTGACATCTTTCGGGATAACGGCGGTGTGTCGGCGGAAAAAAGCGTGTGGATGCGCTATCTCAGCAGCGAAAACCTGCGGAGCTTTTTCTACGAAAAGGAGCGAAACGAGAGCTTTCGCCTGCGGTTCCGGCAGGGCGGTGTGGGCTGCCGGCAGTATGACGTCCGCATCGACCGGATCAGCGACTATGTGCTGGTCATCTCCGGGCGGGACACCCAGGAGCAGGAGATAGACGCGCTGACCGGCGCGCTGAGCCGCAACCATTACCAGCGGGATATGAGCAATGAGATATACCGCGGCGGTGTGGCGCTCATCGATATGGACGATCTGAAGCTGTATAACGACATAAATGGCCATCAGGTGGGCGACAACGCGCTGCGGGTGCTGGCGGATACCATCTATGAGGTAGTGGGCCGCAGCGGCTCGCTGGTGCGCTACGGCGGCGATGAGTTTTTGCTGCTGCTGCCGGGCGTGGAGCAGGCGGCCTTTGCCACCGTGCTGGGAGACATTCAGCGGCGGCTGCGGACAGTGAGCATACCGGGCTGCGAGGGCTGCCAGCATATCACCATCAGCGTGGGCTGCGTCATGGCGCAGCAGGAGACGATCGCCCAGGCGGTGCAGCGGGCGGACCGGCTGATGTACCGGGCCAAGCGAAAAAAGGACGCCGTGGTCACCGAGGATACCCCCGTGGAGGAGGGAGAGGAGATTAAGCCGCATATTCTTGTGGTGGACGATGCGGCTATAAACCGCGCGATACTGCGGGAGATGCTGGCGGAGGATTTCGACGTGCTGGAGGCGGAGGACGGCCGGCAGTGTTTGGCGCAGCTGGAGACCTACGGCGCGGATATCTCACTGGTGCTGCTGGACATGATCATGCCGGAGATGGACGGCCTGCAGGTGCTGGAGGAGATGAATAATCGGGGGTTTATCGAGGATATCCCGGTCATTATCATCACGGCGGACGGCTCAGAAGAAAAGGTGCGGCAGGCCTACGACATGGGCGTGGCGGACTACATAGAACGGCCCTTTGATATCCGTATCGTGCGGCAGCGGGTGATGAACACCGTGAAGCTGTATGCGCGGCAGCGGCGGCTGGCAGCGGTGATGATGCAGCAGCTGCGGCGGCAGGAGCATATGATGGGTATCGTGGCGGATATCCTGTCGCGGGTGATGGGCTACCGCAACGGCGAGGGCGCGGACCACGGGCGGCACGTGGAGCAGATCACGCAGCGGCTGCTGCAGAGAATGCTGGAACGCACGGATAAATACGGCCTGACCCTGCAGGACTGCCGGCGGGCCGCCGCCGCGGCTATGTTCCACGACATCGGAAAGATGGGCGTGCCGGATGCCCTGCTGCGAAAGCCTGGCCCCCTGACGCCGGAGGAGTTTGACGAGATCAAGAAGCATACCCTGATCGGCGAGGAACTGATGCGGGGCATGAAGGAGATGGAAAGCGAGCCGTTGGTGGAGGCTGCGGCGGAGATCTGCCGCTGGCACCACGAGCGGGTGGACGGCAGCGGCTATCCCGACGGGCTGAAGGGCGACGAGATACCGATGACCGTGCAGGCGGTGGGCCTGGCGGACGCCTATGACGCGCTGGTGAGCCAGCGGGTGTACAAGCCGGCGTATACCCATGCGGAGGCGTTGGCTATGATACGGGGCGGCGAGTGCGGCGCGTTCGATCCGCTGCTGGTGGACTGTCTGGAGGACATACAGAGTGCGTTGTGCCGTGAGGTATACGGCATGAGAGGTAAGGAATGAGCAGGACAAAGAGATTGCTGGCGGTGCTGCTGGCGCTGTGCGGCGCGTTGCTGTGCGGCTGCGGACAGCGGGAGACGGAAACGGAAGAACTGCCGGTGCTGGTCATTGGCAGCGACAACTATGAGCCGTATTTCTATCTGGATGAGAATGGCGCCTATGCGGGTATCGACGTGGAGATCGCCAGGGCGGCCTGCGAGCGCTTGGGGTGGACGCCGGATTTCCGGCAGATCTTCTGGCAGGAGAAGGACCAGCTGCTTGCGGACGGAGAGGTGGACTGCCTGTGGGGCAGCTTCTCCATGACCGGGCGGGAGGATCGCTACAACTGGGCGGGGCCGTATATGTACAGCCGTCAGGTGGTCATCGTGCAGGCGTCCAGCGATATTTACGGTCTTGGCGACCTGAACGGCAAGCGCATCGCCGTGCAGACCTCCTCCAAGCCGGAGGAGCTGTTTCTGAAGCATCAGGTGCCCGGCGTGGAGCAGGTGGACAGCGTGTACTGCTTCGCCGACACGGTGGACGTGTTCGCCGCGCTGGACAAAAGCTATGTGGACGCCTGCGCCGGACACGAGACGGCGTACCTCACCTTCATCGCCGGGCGCGCCGGGGAATACCGGGTGCTGGAGCCGGGGCTGCTGCGGGCAGGTCTGGGCGCGGCGTTCTATAAGGACGACGGCAGCGGCAGAGCGGAGGCTCTGAACGAAATGCTGCACGAGCTGGTGGCGGACGGCACCGTGGCTGCCATTCTGGAGAGCTACGGCGTGGACGCACAGGCGGCTTTAGCGGGGTTGATCCATGGGCAATAAGTTTTCCAACAAATATATCTGGGTGCTCATGCTGGTGCTGGGCGTCTTTGTGATGGCGGTCACGGCTCTCATCGGTGGCAACAGCAGCATCCGCAACGCCCAGCAGACCGCCCAGCGGACGCTGCAATATCTGCAAAACCAGTGCATCAGCTACCGCGACATCGTCGCCGCCGACCGGCTAAAGAGCCTCGTGCGGCTGACGGAGCAGGCGCAGGAGGTGGCGGAGCGCGAGGGTATGGTGGGGCAGAACCGCTCCAACGAGGAGCTGGCGCGGTACGCCCAGCGTCAGCGCGTAACCTGCGTGCTGGTGCTGGACAAGGATCTGGAGATCGAGTTCAGCTCCGGTGCGGACATGGACTGGAGCGATTACTACACCAATGAGGCGATCCGCTCCGTCATGGACTACCCGGAGAAGATCTTCGCCCGCCGCCTGACCCGTGACGGCGCGGTATACGACATAGCAGCCGTGGCGCGCGTCGAAAATCCCGGCGTCGTCTTCTGCGTCCGCCTCCAGTCGAACACGATCATCGCCTCCTACCGTGCGTCCATCGAAAGCCTGCTGGCGGGCTACGAGACGCTGCTCAATGACAAGGTCTACACCTACATCACCGACGGCGAGCGCGTGGTGGGCAGCAGCGCGGCGGAGCAGTGGAACCTGCCGGTGGACGAGGTGCCCCTCATCCGTGCGCTGGAGTCCTCCCCCTCCCCGGGCAGCAAGCTGACCCAGCTCCGCACGGACGGCACGTTCTTCGGTGCACGGGAGCGATACCAGCAGTACAGCCTGTATGTGTTCCTCCCCAATGAATACGTGTTCATCCTGGGCAAGAACATGGTGATCTCCGCCTTCGGCGTGTACGCGCTGGCGGCGGTCTTGGCGACGCTGCTGGTGCTCCGCACCACGCAGGAGCGCAAGCGTCGCGAGATGGACTACCAGCACCGTCTGGAGGAGGAGGTGCGCCGCGCCAGCGCGGCGGACCAGGCCAAGACGCACTTCCTTCGCAGCATGAGCCATGATATACGCACACCCATCAACATCATCATGGGTATGCTGGAGATCATCGGGCGGAACCCGGAGGATGTGACGCTGGTGCAGTCCTGCCGGGAGAAGGCGCAGACCGCGGCGCGGTATCTGCTGGCGCTGGTAAACGACGTACTGACACTGAATCGCCCGAAGCAGGAGGCGCTGGGAAAGACCCCCTATTGTTTGACAAGCGAGCTGCACGAGATGCTGGATATTTCGCGCGCCCAGGCGGAGATCGCAGGCGTTGCGCTGACGGTGATGGACCTGACGCTGGAGCATGAACGATTTACAGGCGACCCGCTGTATATGCGGCAGATCTGCCAGAACATCATCGGCAACGCCATCAAATACAACCACCCCGGCGGATGGGTGCGCTGCAGCTTCCGCGAGTCCCGTGATGCGGATGGCGTGTGCCGGCTGAAATTTGTATGCGAGGACAACGGCGTGGGTATGAGCGAGACGTTCCAGCGCCATATGTTCGAGGCGTTTGCCCAGGAAAACAGCGATAAGGGCAGCCTTTTCGGCGGCGTGGGCCTGGGTCTGGCCGTGGTGAAGAAGCTGGTGGACGAAAGAGGCGGTACCATTCAGGTGGACAGTGCGCTCGGACAGGGAACGCGCTTCCGCGTGATGCTGCCCATGATGCCCAGTGAGGCCGAGCCGGAAGCCGCGCTCCCCGGTGCGGCGGCCTCCATTGCCGGACGGCGCTTGCTGGTGGCGGAGGACAACGAACTGAACCGGGAGATCGCGGTCTACCTGCTGCAGGAGGCCGGCGCCATGGTGGACCAGGCCGCCGACGGCAAGGAGGCGGTGGAGATGTTCGCCGCGTCGGCGCCCGGTACCTACGACGCGGTGCTGATGGACGTGATGATGCCGGAGCTGGACGGCCATGCCGCCGCCCGTGCCATCCGCGGCATGGACAGGTCGGACGCGCAGCTGCCGATCATCGCCATGACCGCCAACCTGTTTGACGAGGACGTGGCGGCCTGCCTGGCAGCGGGCATGGACGCGCATATCCCCAAGCCGTTGGAGGCTGGGCGGATGATAAAAACGATCGCCGAGTGGCTGGAGAGGAAGAAACAATGAATTTAGAGAAGCTTTATCAAGAGATGGGCGGCGACATGGCGGACGCCGTGCGCCGGCTGGGCAGTATAGCTGCGGTGGAGCGTTTCCTGCGGATGTTCGCCGGAGACGACACCTTCGCCATGCTGCAGGCGGCCATGAGCGCCGGAGACGTCCAACGGGCCTTCCGCGCGGCGCACACGCTGAAGGGCCTGGCAGCCAACCTGGGGCTGGTGCAGCTGGGGCAGGCAGCCTCAGCCCTGACGGAGGCCCTGCGCGGCAGCGATATGCAAAGCGCGTCGGCGCTGTATCCGGAGACGGCCGCGGCATACCGTGAGGCGTGCGCGGCGATCGGAGATTTAGACACGGACGCATAGAAAACGCTAAGTTTTTGCCGAAAAAGGCTTGACGAAACGGAACGAAAGTGATATACTAAAGATATAATAATGTTCTATTGGCAAATCGGCTGAAAGGCCGAGACGCAAAGCTACGGTGTCTAAACGGCATTTGACCGCATGATCGACCGGCTGCAAGTGGGATGCACTTCCAAGGTGCATACATTGCAGCCGGTTTTTTATTTGCCCTGCCCGGCAGGGCCCATATTGCAGTACGGGTCGCGGAGGTCTAACCCCTACCTCGGCGGCATCGAAACCCCCATCTGTCACATGGCAGATGGGGGTTTCGGCATTGCGGAAGCGGTGCTCACGGCAAAAAAACACCCCCGGCACTGCCGGGGGTGTTCGCTTATGCCTTGCGGCCGTAGAGCGCGGTCATGCGGTCGATCCTGACAGAGAGCGCATCGCTCAGCTCGCCGGGCAGCAGCCGCCAGGTCCAGTTGCCGCCCTGGGTGCCGGGGATGTTCATGCGGTTTCCCTCGCCCAGACCCAGATAGTCCTGCACCTGCGCCACGAACAGCTCCGCCACGCTGGACATACCGCCGCGGATAATACCCCAGTGGAAGCCCTCCTGCTCAGTCAGCGCCAGGTATTCCACCGCGTGGGCCACATCCTCCGGCGCGGCCTCCTGCCGCCACAGTGCCAGGGGGCTGTTGTCGTGGGTGCCGGTATAGCAGATGCAGTGCGGCGTATAGGCGTGGGGCAGATACCCGCTGGAATCCCGGGAGTCAAAGGCGAATTCCAGCACCTTCATACCGGGCCAGCCGGACTCGCGGAGCAGCTGCGCCACCTCCGGGGTGGGGTAGCCCAGATCCTCGGCGATGAACTCCAGCTGCGGGAACCAGCCGTTGAGCCGTTCGATCAGGTCCATGCCGGGACCGGCGATCCAGCGGCCGTTTTTGGCGGTGGGCTGACCGTAGGGCACGGCCCAGTAGTTGGCAAAGCCGCGGAAGTGGTCGATGCGGATCACATCATACAGCTTGCCGGCGCCGTCGATCCGGCGGATCCACCAGCCGAAGCCGTCGTCACGCATGGCGTCCCAGTCGTAGAGGGGGTTGCCCCACAGCTGGCCGTCGGCGGTAAAGTAATCCGGCGGGACGCCGGCCACAGCCTTGGGCACCAGATCGTCGTCCAGCTGGAAGAACTGCGGCTCAGCCCAGACGTCGGCGGAGTCCATGGCCACATAGATGGGCAGATCGCCGATGATGCGGATGCCCTGCTGGTGGACGTAGTCGCGCAGAGCGGTCCACTGCCTGAAAAACAGAAATTGCAGATAGGTGAAGAACTGCACATCCTCCCGCAGAAGTGTGCGGTACTTGTCCAGCACGGCCTCGTTCTTACGAAGGCGAAGGTCGTCGTCGGGCCACTCCGTCCATGCCTTCATGCCGAAGTGCCGCTTGCAGGCCATGTACAGGGCGTAGTCCGGCAGCCACCGCGCATTGTCCTGCGCAAAGGCCGCTACGGCCTCCGCGTCCCGCTCCCAGCCCCGTTTGTAGGCCTTGTGCAGCAGGGTAAAGCGGCTCTCGTAGATCTTTCCGTAGTCCACATGGCGCGGGTCGCTGCCCCAGTCGGGGGCGGCGCACTCGGCGTCCGTCAGCAGTCCGTCAGCCGCCAGCATATCCGGGTCGATGTAGTAGGGGTTGCCGGCGTAGGCGGAAAAGCTCTGGTAGGGGGAGTCGCCATAGCTGGTGGGGCCCAGGGGGAGCATTTGCCAGTAGGACTGGCCGGCGTCTTTCAGGAAATCGGCGAAATCATAGGCCGCCTTGCCCAGGGTACCGATGCCATAGGGGGAGGGCAGGGAGGATACCGCCATTAAAATACCGCTGCTTCGTTTCATAACTCAACTTCTCTCTTGGATAGGATTTGACTTTCAGCCGGACGGTCCCGGCCAAAATATACGGGGGCGGGCGATCAGCCCGCCCCCGGCGTGTTGTAAGTTTAGCCCTTGACGGCGCCTGCCGCCACGCCCTTGATGATGTGCTTCTGGCAGCAGAGATAGAAGATGATGACCGGGACGATGCTCAGCAGGATCAGCGCCATGGTGGCGCCCATATCCACCTGTCCGTAGCTGCCCTTCAGATACTGGATGACGATGGGGATGGTGCGGTATTTGTTCAGATCCAGCACCAGGTACGGCAGCAGAAAGTCGTTCCACACCCACATGATCTCCAGCACGCCCACGGAGATAAACGTGGGCTTCAGCATGGGCAGCACCACCAGGAAGAAGGTACGCACAGGCCCACAGCCGTCAATGGCGGCAGCCTCCTCGATCTCCAGCGGGATCGTCTTGACAAACCCGGAGAACATGAACACCGCCAGTCCCGCGCCGAAGCCCAGGTACACGATAGGTATTGTCCACGGTGTGTTCAATCCGATCTTGGCAAAAGCCATAGAGGTGAGGCTAAAGTAGGGAAGCTTGACCTGCTCGGCGGTGCGGGACAGGGTGAACATCACCATCTGGAACGGCACCACCATGGAGAACACGCACAGGTAGTACACGATCTTGCTGAACAGACTGCCCACACGGGCCACATACCACGCGGCCATAGAGGTGCAGATCAGGATCAGCGCCGAGGAGACCAGGGTGATGAACAGACTGTAGAACACCGCCTTGATAAACGGATAGTTGCCGAAGGTCATGCCCTTGATATAGTTCTGCCAGCCCACGAAGGTGTCCTCATTGGGCAGGGCGAACGTATCGGTATTGACAGCGGCATTGGTCTTGAAGGAGTTGATCAGAACGATGACGATGGGCAGCACATACACGATGCAGATCACCGTGAACGCTATGGTCAACACCATTTTGCTGCGGTCATGCTTTTTGGCAAGGCTCGTCTGCATTACTGCTGCACCTCCTTTTTACGGGTAGCCCGGAGTTGGATCAGTCCGATAGCCGCCACCAGTATGAAGAACAGCACGGCTTTGGCCTGGGCCACGCCGCGGTTGTTGCCGCTGCCGGAGTAGAAGGAGTTGTAGATGTTCAGGGCCAGCATTTCCGTGGTCTTGATAACGCTGCCGTCCGCCTGCTGCAGGAAGGGGCGGCCGCCGGTCAGGGCCAGGTTCTGGTCAAACAGCTTGAAGCCGTTGGTCAGCGTCAGGAAAATGCAGATGGTGAAAGAGCTCATCATGTTGGGGATAGTGACCTTCCACAGGGTCTGCCAGTTGGTGGCGCCGTCGATGCGGGCCGCCTCCAGCATATCCTCCGGTACGGACTGCAATCCGGCGATGTAGATGATCATCATATAGCCCACCTGCTGCCAGCACAGCAGGATGATCAACCCCCAGAAACCGAAGTGGCTGTTCAGTACCACGGACTGGCCGTAAGCGACCAGAAAGCCGTCGAAGATCATGGACCAGATGTAGCCCAGCACGATGCCGCCGATCAGGTTCGGCATGAAGAACACCGTCCGGAACAGATTGGAGCCCTTGATGCCCCGCGTCAGCGCATAGGCCACCGCGAAGGCCAGCGCGTTGATGAACAGCACCGACACAAAGGCAAACAGCGCCGTGAACAAGAAGGCATGGCGGAAGCTGCTGTCGGCAAAGGCCTTCAGATAGTTGTCAAAGCCTACCCATGTCCACTTGCTGGTCAGCTTGAATTTGCAGAAGGACAGGAACGCGCCCTTCAGGAACGGGTAGATGAACCCGATGCAGAAGGCGGCAAAGGTGGGCAGCAGAAATAGCCACACCATGCGCTGAATTGGCCGTCGGACCAGTCGGCTGTTCAGCGCAGCCGCGTCCCGTTTCGCTTGAAATCGTTTCATTAGACCACTCCTGTTCTCCGTAGTTTTGTCACAGCGAAAGCTCTCCTCCGAAGTGCGTTCGAAGGACAGCGCACGCCGTCACAGAGTAAGAAAGAGGGGGCGGGCGAAAAGCCCGCCCCCTGTGCGTATGTGGTTGAAACCGTAGCTTAGCCGTTGGCGATATCGTTGTTGTACTGGGTAGCCCAGCCTTCCACGAAGGCGGTCTTCACATCGTCCCAGCTGCCGCCGTCGGCGGTATACTTGCCCAGAGCGTCGACCACAGCGGCACGCCAGTCATTGACAGCGGGGGTGTAGTTGAAGGCCCAGGTGACAGGATAGCAGCCATTGGCAACATACTCGTTGGCCAGAGCGCTGAACGGATTGGAGGGAGCCTTGGAGGCCTGGAACGGGCAGGCGCCGAACTGCTCAGCCATCATGGCGGTGCCTTCCTCGGAGGTAACGACCCAGTTCAGGAAGTCCAGAGTGGCCTTGATGTCCTCCTCGGAGGCGTTCTTGTTGACGGACCAGTAGTTCTCGGTACCGGTGCACAGGCCGGCCTTCTCCTCGCCCTCAATACCGCAGTAGATGGGGATCATGGTCAGGTCGTCAGCGTTCATGCCGAACTTCTCGCCGGTCAGGTTGCTGTACTCCCAAGTGCCGTTCTGATAGAACACAGCCTTGCCCTCGCCGAACTCGGCCTCAGCCTGGTCGCCGGTGGCGGACAGCAGGGCAGCGCCGGTGGTGGCGGAGTCAGTGATGTACAGATCCCAGATAGCCTTGTAGTTGTCCAGATAGGTGCCCTTGATGGTGGCGGGCTTGCTGGTCACGCCTTCATCGCGGAACTCATAGAACAGAGGCATATTGGCCAGATGGCCGGAGAAACGCCAAGAGGAGGTGCCGTCCAGACCGGCGGAGGTGAAGGCGTCGAAGCCCAGCTCGGCAGCGCGGCTGTGGATGTCGTCAGCGATCTTCTTCAGGGACTCGAAGTTGGTGATGTCGGTGACCTCATAGCCGGCTTCCTTCAGCAGCGCCTTGTTCACGATGATACCGTAGGTCTCCAGGCAGTAGCCGATGGAGATGACCTCACCGTCGGCGTTCTTCAGGGCATAATCCTTGGAGGTCAGCTGGTTGTACACGTCGCTGCTGCTCAGGTCGTAGCAGAACTCACCCCAGGTAGCCACGCCGCCCTCGTTGCACTGGAACAGGGTGGGCGCGTCTTCCTTGTCCATCTCGGACACCAGGGTGGACTCATACTCGCCGGAGGCGGCGGTGAGGATCTTGACGGGCACGCCGGTCTTCTCGGTGTAGGTGGCGGCCAGAGCCTTCCACGCGTTGTCGGACTCGGGCTTGAAGTTCAGGTAGTACACGCTACCGGTGGCAGTGTCGCCGCCCTCGTTGGTGTCGTCCTTCTTCTCACCGCAGGCCACCAGAGACAGGGCCATCACGAGAGCAAGAAGCATTGCAAGAAACTTCTTCATGGTAATTACTCCTTTTTTGTTTTTATTTTCACATCACAAGGATGTAAAAAACAGATTATTAGGGTACAAAAAACAAATTGTTGGGATGCAGGAAACGGATCCTTAGGATACACAAAATAGATCACAAAGATATACAAAAGTATCACCTGGGCGCGGCCACGCTGCGGCCCTGGCGCAGGGTGGTGGGAAGCAGCTCACAGGCGTGGGAGCCCTTGTGCCGCACCATGTCCAGCAAAATCTCGGCGCTGCGGCGGCCCATTTCCTCCATAGGCTGGCACAGGGTGGTCAGCGGCGGCTCAATATAGGCAGACAATTCTAACCCATCTATCGCTATAACGGAACAGTCCTCGGGGATACGCCTGCCGGCGTCCATCAAAGCCCGCATGGCACCAATGGCCATAGAGTCCGCGATGGCAAATAGAGCAGTAAAATCCGCGCCCCGTTCCAGGGCAGCCTTTACGGCGGAATAGGCATCGCGGACGTCGAAGCCGCCGGTGGAGATCACCAGCTCCGGGTCCACGGGGATGCCGTGACTCTCCAGCGCCTGCACATAGCCCTCATAGCGCAGCTGGCTGATGGACTGATCGTTGGGACGGGAGATCAGCGCGGCGATGCGCCGGTGCCCGTGGCGGTACAACTCCTCCACCGCCTGCTGTGCGGTGTCACCGTCGGCGATGGACACAGAGGAATACTCGCCCTCGATCAGCGTGCCATAGCGGTTAGAGTAGGAACAGCACACAAAGGGAACGTTCAGCATCGCCAAATCAGCGGGGGTGTAATCAAACCGACCGCCCAGGAACACGATGCCCTGCAGGCGCTTTTCGCGCTCCATGACCGCACCGCATTTGACCTCGTCGTCGCAAGTACCGATCTGCTGCATGACCATTGTAAAACCGGCATCGGTGATGGTGCGTTCAATGGCGCGGATAATGTCGGTGTAGAACGGATTGGACACACCGCGGACTACCAGACCCACAGCGTCGGACTTGGTGCGAACCAGATCGCGGGCACTGTTGTTGGGAATGTAGTTGCTATTCTTGATAGCGGAAAGCACCTTACGCCGGACATCCTCACTGACATCCGGCCGGTCATTCAGCACACGGGAGACGGTACTGACGCTGACGCTGCACTGTTTGGCTATATCCTTGATCGTCATACCGGGGTGTGCCTCCTACTATACCAGATCGAAAGGAACGAAAATCGTCAGAGGAAAGCGAAAACATTACCGGTAACGTTTCCGTTCAGCATAGTTATCCTATCAGTGTTTGCCGCAATTGTCAATTGCTTCGCCGTATTTTTGCCGAAACGCACAGAAAAGACGGTGGTTTTCTTGTGAAAATCACAAGAAAACCACCGCCCGATTGAACGGGCGGCGACGAAGTATCGAATGTACAGCGCAAAATGGCGGAATTACCGGCGAAGGAGGGCGCGGCGCGCCCTCCAGTCGGGCAGATAGGCTTCCACCTCGCGGTAGAAGGCGGGGGAGTGGTCGTGATGGCGAATGTGTGCCAGCTCATGGACCACCACGTATTCAATGGCGGCTTCGGGATAGGCCATCAGGTAGAGGGAGAAGCTGAGACGGTTTTTGCCGGAGCAGCTGCCGAAGCGGGTGCGGGCGGCGGTGATGGTGATACCGGCGGGCTGCACGCCCATGCGCTGGGCCCAGTGGGCCACCAGGGGCGGCAGTGTCTCTTTTGCCTGCTGCCGCCATGCGTCCGCTTGTGCCGCAGACGGCTCCGGGTGGGCGGATAGATAGGCCTGCCGTGCTGCCAGATGTTTTTCCAGCCAGCCGCGGTGACTGTCCACAAAGCGGGTGATATCCGCATCGGAGGCCCGCAGGGGGGCGCGGACCAGGGCTGCTCCCTGTCGCGTGACCTCCAGCGCCAGGGTGCGCCGGCGGGAGCGTATCACAGTATAGTCGATCATTGGCCGTCCTCCGGGATGAAACGCGGGCCGCGGTAACCGTCGCGGTCCACGATCTCGGACCACATGGCGGCGGGGCGCACCCACAGACCGCCATTATCATACAGGGCACGGTAGACCACCAGTTCCTCCAGTGTTTCAGAGTGGCGGGCGGTGCCGATGACCTCATATTCATTACCCTTAAAGTGGCGGTAGCGGCCTGGTTTTATCGTTGTCATACTATATACTCTCCTGACAGGTAACAGTTGTGTTGACGATACGAATAGTATATACTATTGGCAGTGATTTGTAAATCGGAGGTGCAAAGATGAAAAACACCACGCTGTGCTATATCGAAAACGAACGGGGCGAATACCTGATGCTGCATCGGGTGAAGAAGCAGAACGACCTGAACCACAACAAGTGGATCGGCGTGGGCGGCAAGTGCGAGGAGGGCGAGAGCCCGGAGGAGTGCGTTTGCCGCGAGACGCTGGAGGAGACGGGCCTGACCTTGACCGACTATCGGTACCGGGGCGTCATCACCTTCGTGTCGGATATCTGGGAGGGGGAATATATGCACCTGTTTACCGCCACCGGCTGGACAGGGACGCTGCGGGAATGCAATGAAGGCGTGCTGGAATGGCTGCACAAGGACGCGCTGGCGGCGCTGCCCCAATGGGAGGGGGACAAGCTGTTTCTGGCGCTGATCCACGAGCCGGACACGCCGTTTTTCTCCATGAAGCTGCAATACGCGGGCGATACGCTGGTGTATGCCGCTCTGAACGGAAAGGAGCTGGCGATATGATACTGGTCAGTGCGTGTCTGCTGGGCTGTGCCTGTCGCTATGACGGGCAGAGCAAGCCCAACCCGCTGGCGCAGGAGCTGGCGAAGCGCGGCTTGGCGGTGCCGGTGTGCCCGGAGCAGCTGGGAGGATTGCCCACGCCCCGAAAGCCCTCCGAGCGGCGGGGCGATCGGGTGGTGATGAGCGATGGACGGGACGTGACGGCGGAATACCACCGGGGCGCGGAGGAGACGCTGCGTCTGGGGCGGCTGTACGGCTGTACCGCCGCCGTGCTGAAGGAGAAAAGCCCCTCCTGCGGCTGCGGGCGCATCTATGACGGAACGTTCACCGGAACGCTGACGGACGGCGACGGCGTCACGGCGGCGCTGATGAAGGAAAACGGCATAAAAGTGTACGGCGAGAGCGAATTGGAGAAGCTGCTGTGAGCCGTCTCTCCCATTTTATTTTCCGCCAAAGGCGCACAAATTTTGAATTTACATTTGGCAGAAAAGCAGGTATAATATGACCAACAGCGTTGATATATGCGGCGACGGGAGCTCCCGTCATTCCGTGGGTACCCACGGAATGATGCCGCCTGTATGCTATGGGAGAATAAAAGGAGGAGTGTACAATGAAGAAGTGCGTAGTGGGTATATTTTTTGCGTTGGTGCTGTGTTTGGCGATGCTGCCCATTTCTGCTTTTGCGGTGGAAAAGACAGCCATTACAAATGTTGATGAGCTTTTACAATTTGCAAAAGCGGTGGACAATGGCGAATATGATGACGAAACAGATGCGGTTGTATCTCTTGAAGCGGATTTGGATTTGAAGGATGTAAAAACATGGACGCCGATTGGCAGCAGATTTGCTGATGATGGAACTCTGCTGCATTACTTCAGAGGCAAATTTTATGGAAACGGGCATACGATCTCCAATTTAGATTTTTCCGAAAACTATGGAAAGACAGAGTATCCGTCTTTCGGATTTTTCAGTGAGGTTTACGGCGCTGAAATTTCCGGTTTGACAATTCAAGGCAAGCTGGATGTGTCCAATTCAGGGTATGTCTATTTTGGAACGGTAGCGGGCGTTGCAGCAGGCAGTAAAATTACTGACTGCGTCTCAGATGTGTCGTTCACGGATACAGACAAATATATCAACGGCACTGCGGCTTTGTGCGGATATGCGATAAATAGCACGATTGAACACTGCCAAAACAAAGGTAACTTTACAATAACAAAGGATACAACCCGATTTTGGATGGGCGGTATCGTAGGTCTTGCTCAAAACAGTACCGTACAGTATTGTGCCAATACGGGCGATATGACTTCTTGGACACCCCATACCGGAGGAATTGTTGGGGAGTTGTATCAAGACTCAAAGATTATCAATTGTTATTCCACAGGGAAAATGGTTCCTCTTGGCAATGGAACTACAGATTTCGGCGGCATTGCAGGTACTGTTTGGGCAGGCACAGAAATCAGACATTGCTATTTCGCTGGTGAAATGGATCTATCTCAATATACTGCCACTAAACCTTATAAGCGTTTAGGCGGACTTGTTGGCAAGGTTGAATCCGGCACACCTGTTTTTGAGAACAACTACTATACCGCAACGGAAAATGTTGCTTCCTGTGGCACTTCCACTTTTGCCGCTGGCACCGCAGAAGCCATTGATTCCATGAAAACCCAGGAATTTTACGACAAGCTCACCCAGAACGACGGCGACTACCGCTTCAACCCGAACGGCACACCGCTTCTGCCGGAGCACAAGTATCCGACAGTAGAGGAAACGCCGCGTTACTACTACAACTCTACGACTACCGTGAAGGACAAGGGCAAGACCGGCTCCCCCAAGACCATAGATGCGGGCGTGGGAATGTACGCCGTGAGTGCGGCGCTGTCTCTGACCGGGATGGTATATGTGAGTAAGAAGAAATCTTGAGAACGCAAAAAAGAAATCCCGAAAGGGATTTCTTTTTTGTCGGGGGACGAAGCCCCACGCCAGCGTGAGTGCTGGCTCGCAATGACAGAGGAGGGACATCGTACCCCAAGGGCATTTGTTCCGCTGCGCTCCACGGCAGGACGCCGGCCCCGAAAGGACAGCGCCCCATGCGGGGCGCTGTCCTTCTATATGAGGGTGTTACCACTCCAGGTTCTTTTCCGTCTCCTTGCTGAACACGTGGGCCACATTGCCGCCGAAGATCATGTTGACCTCGCTGCCCATGGGGAAGTGGGCGGCGTTGCCGTTGGTGGGGACGATGACCACCACATCATGGCCGTGGGTGGAGATATGCAGATGCACAGAGGAGCCCATCAGCTCACTGACATCCACGGTACCCTTGACGCCGTCGGCGCAGAGCATGATGTGATCGGGGCGAACGCCCAGCGTCACGTCCTGTTCCGGTACATTTTTAGCGCTGAGCCGGGCCTGCTTATCCTCGGCCAGTTCCACGTTGATGCCGTCGATAGCCACGGCGTATTTGCCGTCGCTGTTCTTCACCAGCTTCGCGTCAAAGAAGTTCATCTGGGGCGTGCCGATAAAGCCGGCCACGAACAGATTGGCCGGGTGGTCAAAGACCTCCTGGGGCGTGCCGATCTGCTGGATGAAGCCATCCTTCATGATGACGATGCGGTCGCCCAGGGTCATGGCCTCGGTCTGGTCATGGGTGACGTAGATAAACGTGGTGTTGATCCGCTGGCGCAGCTTGATGATCTCGGCGCGCATCTGGTTGCGGAGCTTGGCGTCCAGGTTGGACAGGGGCTCGTCCATCAGGAACACGGCGGGGTCGCGGACGATGGCGCGGCCGATGGCCACCCGCTGGCGCTGGCCGCCGGACAGGGCCTTGGGCTTGCGGTCCAGATACTGGGTGATGTCCAGAATTTCCGCCGCCTGCCGCACCTTGCGGTCGATCTCGTCCTTGGGGACCTTTTTCAGTTTTAGGGAGAAGGCCATGTTTTCATACACGGTCATGTGGGGGTACAGGGCGTAGTTCTGGAACACCATGGCGATGTCCCGATCCTTGGGCTCCACGTCGTTCATCAGCTTGTCGCCGATCCACAGCTCGCCGGAGGTGATATCCTCCAAACCGGCGATCATACGCAGGGTGGTGGACTTGCCGCAGCCGGAGGGGCCCACCAGCACGATGAACTCCTTGTCGGCGATCTCCAGACTGAACTGCTGGACAGCCACAACGCCCTCATCGGTGATCTGAAGATTGCTCTTCTTCTCCTGGGGCTCCTCGCCCTTCTTGACCTTCTTTTTCTTCTCGGTGTTGGGGTAGACCTTCTTCAGGTCCTTCAGAATGACCTTTGCCATACATTTTTGACTGTAACCGTCCTGCCTCCGCAAAAGACGGCCTCGCACGGGCATTGCCCTCAGTGCCTTACGACAGGTCTCCACACTGCCGCACCGCCAGCCACAGCGGGTATTCCTCCTTATCTTTTGCCGTCCGGCGGCATGAAGTGGAGTGCCGCCTGACGGTGGGAATACGGTAAGTATAACCGAAAACGTTTCCAAGCGCAAGGGCTTTTTGTGATATATATGAAAAAATACTGCCTGCTGGGAAGGGCAGGCAGTATTTCTCACAAATCAACGATAACAGGCGTGTGGCCGGTGTGGGGCAGCAGCTTTTCCAGCACGTCGGCGGTCTTCAGCTTCAGTGTACTGGTGCAGATGCACGGGTGGCAGGAGAAAAAGGGCGCGTCATAGACCTCGCGGTCGATGAGCAGCCGGACACGGTGCTCCGTATCGTTGGCCAGGCCCAAAATGGTGGCGGAGCCCGGGTGGCAGCGCAGCAGCTCCCACAGGCTCTCCTCCGGGGCGAAGCTCAGGCGGGAGGAGCCGATCTGCGCGCTGAGGTCCTTAGTGTGGAAGGGCTTGTCCGGCGGCATGCACAGCAGATAGAACGCGGTTTTCTGCCGGTTGCACAGAAACAGGTTCTTGCATACGGACACGTCCAGTACGCGGCTGACCTCGGCGCACAGCTCCATGTTGAAGGCGGCGTCATGGCTGACGCGGTCGTATTCGATACCCAGCTTGTCCAGCAGGTCGAAGGCTGCGGCCTCCTGTGGCAGCAGCTCGCCCTCCGGACGGGTGTTATGGGATACGGGGGAGATGGTCACTGTGCGTCACCTCGTTTCAGCAGCATCTCTCCGGCGCGGTAGATGTCGCCTGCGCCCACGGTGATGATCATATCGCCGGGCTGGGCCAGCTTTTCCAGCTCGTCCGCCGTCTGCTCCAGCGTGGCGCAGTAGATGGCGCCGGGGATGCGGGCGGCCAGGTCCCGGGAGGAGATGCCGATGTCGTTCTTTTCCCGGGCGGCGTAGATCTCCGCCAGCACTACGCGGTCCGGCAGGCGCAGTACCTCCACAAAGTCATCGAACAGCGCGGCGGTGCGGGTGTAGGTGTGGGGCTGGAAGGCCAGGATGAGCCGTTCGTGGGGCAGCGCCTGCGCGGCGCTCAGCAGCGCCCGCACCTCGTCGGGATGGTGGGCGTAATCGTCATAGACCTCCGCGCCGCGGAAGGTGCCCTTGTGCTCGAAGCGCCGTCCGGCGCCGGTGAAGGACGCCAGGCCCGCCGTTACCGCCTCGCCGGGAAGGCCGAGAACATAGGCGGCACTGGCCGCCGCCAGGGCGTTGGAAATATTGTGTGCGCCGGGGACGTGCAGGGACACATGGGCGTAGGTCAGGCCGTTGATGACCACGTCGAAGTCGCCGTAGCCGTCAAAGAAGGAGACGTTATCGGCATAGCAGTCGGCGCTGCGATCCCTGACGCTGAAGGTGAACACCGGATGTGTCAGGCCCTTGACGGCCTCGCGGGCGCCCTCGTCATCGGCGTTGGCGATGATAAAGCCGCGCTCCGGCACCAGAGCGGCAAAGTCGTGGAAGGAGTGCTCGATATCGGCCAGGTCCTTGAAGAAGTCCAGATGATCGGCGTGGACGTTAAGGATCACTGCCACGGTGGGAAAGAAGTTCAGGAAGGAGTTGCAGTATTCACAGCTCTCCAGAATGATGGTGTCGCCCCTGCCCACCCGATAGCCGGAGTGCAGCAGCGGCAGCGTGCCGCCGATCATCACCGTGGGGTCGGCCTGGGCCGCCATGAAGATGTGGGTGGCCATGGAGGTGGTGGAGGTCTTCCCGTGGGTGCCGGAGACGCACAGGGCGTTGCGATAGCCCTGCATGATGGCGCCCCAGGCCTGGGCGCGCTCATAGACCGGGATGCCCCGGGCCACGGCGCCGGCGATCTCGGGATTGCTGTCGTGAATGGCGGCGGTGCGGATGACCGCGTCGCAGTTTTTCAGGTTCTCCGCCGAGTGGCCGATGGCCACGGGGATCCCCACAGAGCGCAGGTGCTTCACCGTGTCGCTCTCGCTCATGTCCGAGCCCTGCACCGTCACGCCCATGCCCTGCAATACCTCCGCCAGCGCGCACATACTGACGCCGCCGATGCCGGCAAGGTGTACGCGCTTGCCGGGGTGGATATACTTGTGAAAGTCCTCAGTAGGATGAAACATATTTGCTGCCTCCTTGACAGGAACAGAAAAATTACTGTACTATTATAATACAACGACTCCGCCCATGCAACCGGCTTTTTTGCCGGTATTTGGCGGCGGAGGATGAAAAAACGTGAGGGGAGGCGAAGCCATGCTGCCGCAGGCGGTGCGATATGTGCTGGAACGGCTGGAGGATGCGGGCTTCGCCGCCTATGCCGTGGGCGGCTGCGTGCGGGACACGCTGCTGGGCCGCACACCGGGAGATTGGGACGTGACCACCGCCGCGCGGCCGGAGCAGGTGCTTGCACTGTTTGACGGCTATGCCATCCCCACCGGGCTGAAGCACGGGACGGTCACGGTCCGGGCGGGGGAGATGCACATTGAAGTGACCACCTTCCGGGCGGATGGGACCTATACGGACCATCGCCGGCCGGATCAGGTGTTTTTCTCCGACAGGCTGGAGGAGGATCTCTGCCGCCGTGACCTGACGGTGAACGCCATGGCGATGGATCTGCGCGGGCATATCACCGATCTGTATGGCGGGCGGGAGGATCTGGAGGCGGGTATCCTGCGGTGTGTGGGAGAGCCGGAACGACGCTTTGAGGAGGATGCGCTGCGTATCCTGCGGACGCTGCGCTTTGCCGCCGTACTGGGATTTTCGGTCGAGCCGCGGACTGATGCGGCGCTGCGGATGAAGGCGCCGCTGCTGCGCTGTATCGCGCCGGAGCGTATCCTGACAGAGATGGATAAACTGCTGTGCGGCAGCCACGTGCTGCCGGTGCTGTTGAACTGGCCGGACGTGCTGGCGATGTTCCTGCCGGAGATCGCGCCCTGCGTGGGCTTCAATCAGCACAATCGCCATCATATCTACGACGTGTGGGGGCACAGCGCCCACGCAGTGGCCGCCGTCCCGGCGGAGGTGGCCCTGCGCTGGACTATGCTGCTCCATGATATCGGCAAGCCGGCGTGCTTTACCCGGGACGAGCAGGGCGTGGGGCACTTTTATGGTCACCCGGCCATCTCGGCGGACCTGGCGGCGGATATCTGCCGCCGCCTGCGGATGGACAACCGCACGGCCGAACGCATCGTGACACTGGTGCGCTGGCACGACCGGGACATTGCCCGGACGGAGAAGGCTATTGCCCGCGCCGTATCGCAGCTGGGAGAGGAGACGTTTCGGCAGCTGCTGGAGGTGAAGCGGGCGGACAACGCCGCACAAAGCCCGGAGGATCGCTGCCGGCTGGCGGATATTCAGCAGGCGGAGGATATTCTGAACACACTGCTGGCGAAGCGGCAGTGCTTTTCGCTGAAGGACCTGGCGGTAAAGGGCGGCGACCTGATGGCGCTGGGGCTGCAGGGGCGAGAGGTCGGTGATGCGCTGCAGTATCTGCTGAACGCCGTGCTGGACGGAACGCCTAACGATAAAGAGACCCTGCTGAAGCTGGCGGCGGAGAGAAAATAGCCCTGCAGCGCTTTCTGCGGGAAGGAGGTATAAGCTTCGACTTCCCGGAGGCAAGACAGCAAAAGAGGAAGATACCAAAAGGTGTCTTCCTATTTTGTGATTGCCCACCGGTTTTGTTCCCTCACCCCTGCCTATCGCAAGGAAGGGGGAGTGTGAGGGGGGAACCTTAGCGGGTTCCCCCGCTCGCGTTCAGTCACCCGCCCGCAGGCGAGCACTTTTGCGAAGCAAAAGTGCTGCACCAGAAACAAAGCCACCCCTTAGGGGTGGCTTTGTTTCTGGTGCCTCGTCGGGGATTTACCCCACAAGGGGGTATAAACTTCGACTCCCCGGAGGCAAGACAGCACAAAAAGAAAGACGCCACTTGGCGTCTTTCTTTTTGTGGCCGTTTACCACTTTGTTGTCTGTACTCCCGCATACCGCAAGGAAAGGAATGTGTGCAAGGGAAACCTTTGTCGGGTTTCCCTTGCACGTTCAATCAAAGGCCGCCAACGGCGGCCCTGATTTTTGCGGAGCAAAAATCAGCAGCACCAAAAGAGAGCCACCCTTTGGGTGGCTCTCTTTTGGTGCCTCGTCGGGGATTCGAACCCCGGACACCCTGCTTAAAAGGCAGGTGCTCTACCTACTGAGCTAACGAAGCATATGCAGTTATCGTAAGGACGGTGTCGTCCGAAAAGACCTGGCAGGGATGGCTGGACTCGAACCAGCGGATGAGGGAGTCAAAGTCCCTTGCCTTACCACTTGGCGACACCCCTGTGTGGAAAGGGATGAGGGACCGGGACACTCCCGATCCCTCATTTCTTTTTGTGGGGTGGGTAAAGGGACTCGAACCCTCGACACCCGGAACCACAATCCGGTGCTCTAACCAACTGAGCTACACCCACCATATACATCCGCACGGGAAGCGCTGACGCCCGCAAGGGGAAATGGCACGCCAGAAGGGACTCGAACCCCTGGCCTACTGCTTAGAAGGCAGTTGCTCTATCCAACTGAGCTACTGGCGCGTATCTGTCAAGTTGGAGCGGGTGACGGGAATCGAACCCGCATCCCCAGCTTGGAAGGCTGGTGCCCTGGCCATTGTGCTACACCCGCGTGCGCCCTCCACTCAAATCGTCAGCTTGTACATATTACCATAGGCCACCGTCCGTGTCAAGAAAAAAATCGGAGAACGGGGCACTTTTCCGTGGAAACAGCCTTGTCTACGCTCCGTAGACAAAGTCAGCGGGTGGGGGATGGACAAAAATCCGCCGTATGCTATACTGGGTACAACAAGAAAAAAGGAGGCCGCGACAATGGATATGGAAAAGACAGGCACCTATCTGGCATCACTCCGCAGGGGGCGGGACATGACACAGCAGCAGGTGGCGGATATATTAGGGGTATCCAACAAAACTGTCAGCAAATGGGAGTCCGGCGCGGGGCTGCCGGACATTGCCGCCCTGCCGGCGCTGGCGGCGCTGTACGGCGTGACGGCGGACGACATCCTGGCCGGTGAGACGCGCCCCCGGGCCTGTGCCGATACACCGGCGGAGGTGGAGGCCTATCTGGAGCGCCGGGGAAGCCTGCGCTTCCGCATCGGGTACAGTCTGGCAGTAATGGCGTTGGCAGTGTGGGTGGCATTCCCTTATAACAACTGGTCGTGGCTGTGCCTGCTGGCGTCGCCCCTGTGCCTGTGGCTGGGCTGGGGCGTGTGCCGCAGCCGAGAGACGCTGCGCCGCCGCATCCTGCTGCTGATACCGCTGTGCGCCCTGTGGCTGTTCGCGGCCATACAGCTGCTGGGGGTGTGGCGCCTACTGGTGTCCGCCTATGCGCTGCACGGCGGTGTGGTGCGACAGTTTTCCTGGGCAGCGCTGACTGTACGGCAGGAGGCGGTATGGCTGCTGCTGCCGCTGCTGCTGGCGGCGGCGCTGGTAGTCGGCGGCGCGGTGCTGAAAGAGCCGCTGGTGCGGGATAGGGGATTCCGTTTTGCACTGTATGGCGGCTGCGGACTGCTCTTTGCCGTGGAGATCGTGCGGATCCTGGTGTGCTGGAAGCCGGCCGCTGCCTATGCGGCCACGGTCAGTACGGCGGAAAGCGTTATGATCAGCCGCTATGCAGACCTGTCCGCGGTGGCCTGGCCCTTGGAGACGGTGCGTTGGATCGCCCTGGCGGCGGTGGTAGCGGCCTGGCTGGTGTGGGGCATGCAGGCATATCGGCACGCAAAGAAAAATTAAACTTGCCTAACCTACGGGATTGGTGGTATACTATACACGGGTCATCTTATGGCCCGTGTATTTTCTGACAGGAGGAAGACCTATGATCTCCACGAAAGGTCGCTATTCCATCCGCGTTCTGCTGGATCTGGCGGAGCACCGCAGCGGGGACTTTATACCCATGAAGGAGGTGGCCGCCCGGCAGGACATCTCCCTGAAATACATCGAACGGCTTATGCCTGCGCTGAAGTCCGCCGGCATGGTGGAGAGCGTCCACGGCATCGGCGGAGGCTACCGTCTGACGCGGGAGCCGGAGGACTACACCCTCTGGGAGATACTGGAGCTGGCGGAGGGCGATCTGGCGCCCGTCACCTGTCTCCAGCCGGATGCTCCGGTGTGCCAGAGGGCGGGGGAGTGCCGCACGCTGGGCGTGTGGCAGGGGTACTACAAGCTGACGCGGGACTACTTCGCCCACATTACGCTGGCGGATCTGATGAACGTCCCGGCGGGGGACAACTACGTGATATGAGCAAAAAAGAGACCGCAGGGCGGTCTCTTTTTTGCGTTTCGCGGTCAGGGCTGGTAGGTGAGGGTGAAGGTGTCGTCAGCGGCGCTATCGGTGTGCTGGTGTCCCTCCAGCGTGACGGAGGCCACGGCGTCCACGTCCACCAGACGGTCAAACACGTAGGTGTTGTCGGCGAAGGGGACGTCGTCGCTGCCGCGCATACAGCCCACCACCCAGTTCATCAGGCTGCGGCTGCTGCTCTCCACGGTGAACTCACTGCCGTCCTGATAGCGGATGGACAGCTCGTCCACAAGGGGCTCGCGGTCGGGATGGGCGTTGCGGATGCTCATGCCCAGCGGGGAGAGAGTCAGGGTCTCGCTGCCGGAGGTCAGGGTGGCGACGGGCACGTAGGTGCGGGGCTGCACGGCGATGGAGTAGGGCTGCCCCAGCTCGTCCTGCATGGTGACGTACAGCAGGTCGCCCTGCCGGAAGGACGTGTCGGCGGCGAAGTACAGCACCACGTTCAGGCAGGTGTCGGTGCTGGTCCCCTTGTCCACGTAGCACTTGGCGAACAGGGCATTGCCCTCGTCGGGGCTGCGGAAGTGCAGGGTGGGCTGGAGGGGCAGGTCGATGCCCTCGCCGTAGCCCACGTCTGTGTAGCCGACGCCGGAGGGATTCTCCACGGAGTAGGTCAGCAGGCCCAGGCCGTTCTCGTCGATCAGGAAGGTACCCAGCTTGATGGTATTGCCGTCCACGGTCATCTCCGCGTCCAGCTTGCTGAGGTACTGGCCTACCAGACGCTGGGTGGTCTGGACGTCACCGGGGATGCGCTCCATATCCGGGACGGGGACAAGGCCGCCCTTGCCGTCGTCCACCACAGGGGTGGCAGCGTCGATGTCATCAGTGAAGGCGTGGTGGGTGGCGTCGTCCACATGGTCGGCGGGGGATACATCTGCCTTGATAAGGGTCACAATACCGCTGGCCACGGCGACGGTCAGCGTCAGCGCGGCGGCGATGGCGATCACAGCACCCTTGCCCAGTGCGCGGCGGGTCTTTTTCTCGTTCTGCATGGTTTTTCTTACCTCCGTCAGTGTGTCCGGGGAGGCGTGCAGCGCGGAAAACGTCTTTTCAAATAATTCTCTGTCATGCATACTGCGGCACCTCCGATAAAATGTGCTTCAGCTTGTCTCTGGCGCGAGACAGCCTTGTGCGTACCGTTTCCTCCGGCACGCCCAGCAAAGCGGCGATCTCCCTCTGGCGATAGCCTTCGTAGTAGTACAGCAGCACCGGCAGGCGGTACCGCCTGTCCAGCGACATCACCGCATCGAACAGCTCCCGGCACTCCGGGGCCTCGAAGGTGAGGCTGTTCTCGTAGTCGGCGATGTCCTCCGCCTTGTGCCACGGGGCGCGGAGCACGTTCTTGCAGCGGTTGACCGTGACGCGAATGAGCCAATTCTTGACGTGGGCGTCGCTTTCGAACGCCTTATCCTCTTTGTACAGCTGTATCAGCACGTCCTGGGTCACATCGTCGGCGTCGTCCCGGCAGCGCAGATAGCTGTATGCCACCCGGAACACCGTGTCCATATACCGCTCCGCCAGCGGGGTGAACTGTTCGTCCGTCATAGGGGTTCTCCTTTTGTTGAGGTGAAAGGCCTTTCATCTATCATACACCTGCGGAGCAAAAAACGTTTCAAAAAAGCAGAAAAAATGTAGAAAGAAAATAGAAGGAGAATAGAAAGAAAGTGGAAAGAAACAGAAGAAAAGACGAACGGACCTCGAAAGAGGTCCGTTCGTCATGTTTGTGAGGAGAAAATGGAAGGAAGAAAAACGCAGTATCAGTCCGCAAACAGCGGGGTGGAGAGATAGCGGTCGCCGGTGTCGGGCAGCAGGACCACGATGGTCTTGCCGGCGTTCTCCGGACGCTTGGCCAGCTCGATGGCGGCCCACAGTGCCGCGCCGGAGGAGATACCCACCAGCACGCCCTCGCGGTGGCCCATTTCCTTGCCTGCGGCAAAGGCGTCGTCGTTGTCCACAGGGATGATCTCGTCGTAGATCTTGGTGTCCAGCACGTCAGGGACGAAGCCCGCGCCGATGCCCTGGATCTTGTGGGAGCCGGCGATGCCGGTGGACAGCACGGCGGAGGTCTTGGGCTCCACGGCGACTACCTTGACGGCGGGGTTCTTTTCCTTCAGGAACTTACCGGTGCCGGTGATGGTACCGCCGGTGCCCACGCCGGCCACGAAGAAGTCCACCTTGCCGTCAGTGTCGGCCCAGATCTCCGGACCGGTGGTCTCATAGTGGGCCTTGGGGTTGGCGGGATTGACGAACTGGCCTGCCACGAAGCTGTTGGGGATCTCCTTGGCCAGCTCGTCGGCCTTGGCAATGGCGCCCTTCATGCCCTTGGCACCCTCGGTGAGCACCAGCTCGGCGCCGTAAGCCTTCATCAGCTGGCGGCGCTCCACGGACATGGTCTCGGGCATAACGATGATGATGCGGTAGCCCCGGGCGGCGGCCACGGAGGCCAGGCCGATACCGGTGTTGCCGGAGGTGGGTTCAATGATGACGGAGCCAGGCTTCAGCAGCCCCTTGGCCTCGGCGTCGTCGATCATGGCCTTGGCGATACGGTCCTTGACGCTGCCGGCGGGGTTGAAGTACTCCAGCTTGGCGACGATCTTCGCCTTGAGGTCATGGGCCTTTTCGATATGGGTCAGCTCCAGCAGGGGAGTCTTGCCGATCAGCTGGTCAGCGGAAGTGTAAATGTTAGACATAGTGTTTATCTCCTTTATCGTTTATAGTCAGATGTTGTTGTGTGGAATGAAGGGAAAAGGAGTCAACATCGTCCGGTCAGGAGAACAAGAGTGCGGGTCATGTGATCGCCTCATTTCTGAAATACAACTACCAACTCGGTAGGTTGGTACAGTTATAACATGGCGGCGCGGATTTGTCAACCCTGTTTTTGAAAAAAATCCGGTAAGCGAATGTGACAATATTGAAAGAGTAAGAGGGCTTGCGGGACAGAGGCGAGGGAGGGTATAATGAAGAGCGTAAAGGATGTGAGCGTATGTACCGTATATTTATTGTGGAGGACGACAGGACCATCGCCCAGGCGGTGGCGCATCTGGCGGAGAGCTGGGGACTGGAGGTCCGGTGCGCCCGGGACTTTCGGGCGGTGACGGCGGAGGCGGCGGAGTTTCAGCCGCACCTCATTATATTGGATATCGCCCTGCCGTGCTTTGACGGCTATCACTGGTGCCGGGAGCTGCGGAAGCAGACCAGTGCGCCCATCCTGTTTTTGTCCTCGGCCGGTGATAACATGAACGTCATCATGGCCATGAACTTCGGCGCGGACGATTTTATCGCCAAGCCCTTTGACGGCGGTGTTCTGATGGCTAAGGTACAGGCCATGCTGCGGCGCAGCTATGATATGGCGGCGCCGGCGGTGCTGCGGGAGAGACGGGGCGCGCAGCTGTCCGCCGATGACCAGAAGCTGACCTATCAGGGGCAGACGGTGGAGCTGACCAAGAACGAGTACCGTATTTTGTCCTGCCTGATGGAGAGCGCCGGGAAGGTGGTCAGCCGGGAGAAGCTGATGCAGCGGCTGTGGGAGACGGACAGCTTTGTGGACGAGAACACGCTGACCGTCAATGTGAACCGCCTGCGGCGGAAGCTGGCGGGCGTGGGGCTTGTGGACTTTATCGCCACCCGGCACGGGGTGGGGTACATCGTGGAGTGAGAGATATGGAGCTGCTCAAAGCATATCTGAGGGAGCGCCGGCTGACGCTGGCGGCATTTCTGCTGTTTGTCGGGGTGTTTGCTGTGTCCTTTGCCCTGTACGGCCTGCCGCTGGCGGCGGTGGGCTATCCGGCAGGGCTGTGCGTTCTGCTGGGGGCGTGCCTTGCGGCGTGGGATTACGGCCGCGCGGCACGGCGGCACAAGGCGCTGAAGCGTCTGCGGGAGGCGGGCGAGGCGGTGCTGCTGGACCTGCCGGCCATGACCACCGTGGAGGGGGCGGACTGCGCCGCTGTGGTGGAGACGCTGCGGCGGGAGCTGTGCCGGCAGGAGACGGCGCGCGCCGCCCGGTGGGAGGATATGACGGCCTATTACACCGCATGGGTGCACCAGATCAAGACGCCCATCGCCGCCATGCGCCTGACCCTGCAGGGGGAGGACACGCCGGCCGCCCGACGGCTGATGACGGAGCTGGGCCGGGTGGAGCAGTACGTGGACATGGCGCTGACCTATCTGCGGCTGGAGGAGGGCGGCAGCGACTACGTGATACGAACGTGCGCCGTGGATGACGTGGTGCGCGCCGCTGTGCGGCGGTTCGCCGGGGAGTTCATTGACCGGCGCATCGCGCTGGACTACACGCCGGTGGAATGGGAGACGGTGACGGACGGCAAGTGGCTGACCTTTGTGGTGGAGCAGCTGCTGAGCAACGCCCTGAAGTACACCGGGCAGGACGGGACCGTCCGGATCTACCGGGAGGGAGACGATCTGTGCAACCGGGACAGCGGCATGGGCATCGCGCCGGAGGACCTGCCCCGGGTGTTTGACATGGGCTATACCGGGCAGAACGGGCGGCTGGACCGGCGGTCCAGCGGCATCGGGCTGTACCTGTGCCGGCGGATATGCCGCAATCTGCGGCATGAGATACGGATCGAGTCCGCGCCCGGTGCGGGCACCACGGTGAGGCTGACGCTGGGCCGCCCGGCGTTTGTGGCGGAGTGAGGGGAGTGGGTGGACAGAGTCGTCCACCCCTACAATGGTTCACCGGGAGGTTCTGCAAACGGGCCGTCGAGGACGCCGGCCCCTACGACATTTTATTATCGCCCTTGCAAAGGGTGGGAAATGTGACAATGGTGTTCGGGAAAGGTAAGGGAAAGCGATGGAAGGGGGGCGGGGGACGCGGTATACTGACCGTGTTGGGAGACGGGGCGATGGGCCGGAGGCTCCCGAAGGAAAAGGAGGTCATGCTATGAGCATTTTGGAAGTCAGTGGGCTGCGGAAGGTATACACCTCGCGGCTGGGCGGCAGCCGTGTAGAGGCGCTGCGGAATGTCAGCTTCACCGTGGAGCAGGGCGAGTATGTGGCTATCATGGGTGAGTCCGGCAGCGGCAAGACCACGTTGTTGAACATTCTGGCGGCGCTGGACGAGCCCACGGCGGGTACGGTGCGGCTGGACGGCCATGAGCTGGGCAAGATACGGGAGAAGGACGCGGCGGCCTTCCGCCGGGACAACCTGGGTTTTGTGTTCCAGGAGTTCAACCTGCTGGATACGTTCACGCTGGAGGACAACATCTATCTGCCGCTGGTGCTGATGGGAATGTCTTACGAGGATATGCGGGCGCGGCTGCTGCCTATTGCCCGGGAGCTGGGACTGACGGAGCTTTTGAAGAAGTATCCCTATGAGGTCTCCGGCGGGCAGAAGCAGCGGGCGGCAGTGGCCCGGGCCATCATCACCGAGCCAAAGCTGCTGCTGGCGGATGAGCCCACCGGCGCACTGGACAGCGGCTCCACCGACGAGCTGCTGCGGCTGTTTGCCGCTATCAACCGGGCAGGGCAGACCATACTGATGGTGACCCACTCCGTGAAGGCCGCCAGCCGGGCGGGCCGGGTGCTGTTCATCAAGGACGGCCAGGTGTTCCACCAGCTGTACCGGGGCGAGGACGACGACACCCGGTTCTATCAGCGCATCTCCGACACGCTGACCATGCTGCAGTCGGGCGGTGAACCGGTATGAGGGAAAAGACATTATACGCCCGGCTGGCCTGGACGGGCATGAGAAAAAACAGGCGGCTGTACCTGCCGTACCTGCTGAGCTGCGCCGGGATGGTGCTGATGTTCTACATCCTGATGGGGCTGTCCGGCTCGCCGGTGCTGGAGCACATGTCCGGCGGCGGCAGCAGCGCCATCATACTGCGGCTGGGCACGGTGGTCATCGCCGTGTTTGCGCTGATATTTTTGTTCTATACCCACTCGTTCCTCATTCGCCGCCGGGAGAGGGAGTTTGGCCTGTACAATGTGCTGGGTATGGGCAAGGGCAACATCGCCCGCATTCTGCTGTGGGAGACGGTCATCACCTATGGCCTGACCACGGGGACGGGACTGCTTCTAGGCATGGTACTGTATAAGCTGGCGGAGTTAGGTATGGTGCGGCTTTTGCAGGTGCCCGTGACCTACACCCTGACGGTGTCCGTATCGTCTCTGCTGGCTGCGGCGGCGTTGTTTGCGGTCATCCACACGCTGATCCTGCTGAACAGCCTGCGGCAGCTGCACGGCGTCAGCGCCGTGGCGCTGCTGCGCAGCGAGAGCGTGGGCGAAAAGCCGCCCCGTGCCCAGTGGGTGTTGACGGCGGCGGGCATGGTTCTGCTGGGTGCCGCTTACGCGCTGTCGTTGTCCATCAAGGAGCCGCTGGCGGCGCTGCTGTGGTTCTTTGCGGCGGTCATCATGGTGATACTGGCCACCTATCTGCTGTTTATCAGCGGGTCGGTGACGCTGTGCCGCGGCTTGCAAAGGAACAAAAAATACTACTACCGGCCCCAGCACTTCGTGTCCGTGTCCTCCATGGCCTACCGCATGAAGCGCAACGGCGCGGGACTGGCGTCGGTGTGCATTCTGGCCACCATGGTGCTGGTGATGATCTCGTCCACCACCTGCCTGTATGTGGGGCAGGAGGACGCGGTGAATGCCCGGTATCCCCGCGACATGGACGTGGCGGTATACGGCAGAAGCGATCATCCGCTGGACGAGGCGGAGGCGGAGCAGCTGCGGCAGGGTGTGGAGAGCACCGTTTTCAACTTCGGCGGGCAGACCAGTAATGTGGCGACATACCGTGAGATCAGCGTCAGCGGTCTGCCGGACGGCGGGGATCTGCGGTTGGGCAACGCCGGTGCGTCCGCAGCGGACAGCACCCGTGTGACGCAGCTGCATTTCCTGCCGCTGGAGGATTACAACGCCGCCACGGGGCAGAGCCTGACGCTGAACGACGGGCAGGTGTATGTGGCGGCGCTGCGGACGGATTTCCCTTACGACACCCTGACCGTCGACGGGGAATGGACGTTCCGGGTCATGGATCGGGACATTCCGCCGCTGAGCGGTCCCTTCACGGCGGATATTACCCCGACCCTGATGGTGGTCATACCGCACTTCACGCAGTTCGTGCAGGAGCTGGAGGACGGACTGAGCGAGAAATACGGCTGGTATCTCACGGCCACGTGGCACTACGCCTTCGACACCGATCTGCCGGAAAACCAGCAGGGGAACATCGACGGAACAACGCCCAATCTGGAGGACGCGCTGAATGGCTATCTGGCGGGCGTCAGCAGTGACTGGGGCGTGGGCGTCAGCGTGGAGTCCAAGGCCGCCAACCGGGCAGACTTCTACGGCATGTACGGCGGATTGTTCTTCCTGGGCATTATGCTGAGTATCGTGTTTATCTTCGCGGCGGTGGCTATCCTTTACTATAAGCAGCTCTCCGAGGGCTATGAGGATCAGAGTCGCTTCGACATCATGCAGAAGGTGGGCATGACCAAGGTGGACATCCGCCGCAGCATCAACAGCCAGCTGCTGACGGTGTTCTATCTGCCGCTGGTGCTGGCGGGCGTGCACCTGTGCTTCGCGTTCCCGTTCATCCACAAGCTGCTGATCCTGTTCAACCTGGACAACCGGGGCCTGCTGATCGGCACAACGGCGGTGAGCTTTGCGGTGTTCGCGGTGCTGTATGCCATCGTGTACAAGCTGACGGGGAATACCTACTACCGCATCGTGGCGGAGGATACAGAAAAAGAGTAGAACGAAAGAGACGGCGGGAGCCGTCTCTTTTCTGTATTTTTGGGCAAAAAACGGGTTTTGTGTGGACAAATCATGGCGGCTTTCTGTATAATACATACTGATACACTATTGTTAACGACAGCTTTATATACAGCGCGGCGTGCCGCGCGTAAGGAGGCAGTATGCGTAATATCTGGACGGTATTCAAAACCGATATACGGACGCTGAGCAAGTGCTTTTTCGCCTGCGTGGTGGTGGTCGCCATTGCGCTGCTGCCCAGCCTGTACGCCTGGCTGAATATCTACTCCAACTGGGACCCCTACGGCAACACCGGGGGGATATCCATCGCGGTGGCGTCGCTGGACGAGGGCTATACCGATGAGGACGGCACCTACGAGAACAAGGGCGACGACGTGGTGGCCGACCTGCGGGAGGCTACGTCCATCAACTGGGTCATCGTGGACACCGAGGAGGAGGCCAAGGGCGGCGTGGAGTCCGGGGACTACTACGCGGCGGTGGTCATCGACAAGCAGTTCAGCCGGAATATGTACCGGATGCTGACGGACTGGACGGGAAAGCCGGCCATCACCTACTACGAAAACGCCAAGAAGAACGCCGTGGCCACCAAGATCACCGACACGGCGGTGGAGACGCTGAAGCGCTCCATCAGCGAAAACTATCTGGAGGTGGTCATCGACGGCATCATGGAGCAGAGCAATCTGCTGGCGGCGGACCTGACCGCCGACGACCCGGAGGCCGCCGTGAAGGGCGTGCTGTACCAGGCCCAGGACCTGCTGCGCGCCTGCGGGCGGATGATGGATGCCTTTGAGGCGGCGGGCGGCAGCGGCGTGTCGGAGAGCAGCGCGGCGGCGCTGGAGGCGGCCGTGGCCAATATCAACAAGAACCTGCCGGACGGCGCACAGCTGCAGCAGACGGCGGCGGAGATACAGATGCAGCTGAATACGGCTCTGGCCCGGGTGGAACGGGCGCTGGACCGGCTGAACAGCGCCATTGGGAACGCGCCGGAGTTGCCGTCGGCACAGCAGCAGCTGCGAGATGCGGCGGCGCAGCTGGAAAAGGCGGCGGACACGCTGGAAACGTGGGCGGCGGGACTGGAGGACTCCGGCTCGGAGGCGGGCAAGACCCAGGCGGAGGCGGCGCAGCAGACGGCGGCGGAGTGCCGCAAGACGGCAAAGCAGCTGCGGGCACTGGCGGAGAGTCCGGATTCTGCCGACCTGCTGGCGGACTGCGATGCGTTGGTGAAGTCCATCCGGACGATGGTGGACAGGATCCCCGTGACTTCAAAGGCGCTGCAAAAGGAACTGGACACCGTGGCCGGTCAGGTGGCGGACACCATGGAGGGCATGGCTGCGCTGGCTGGAGACGCCAAGGCCATGAAGACCGCGCTGGCGGAGACCGCTGACGCTGTGGGCGACACCATGGCGCTGCTGCGGCCGGCTACGGAGAAGCTGCTGACCTCGCTGGAGAGCACCATAGACGACCTGGAGGGGCTGACCACAGATGAATACATGGATACGCTGGTGAATATCCTGGGCGGCGACCCGGCGGTGTACGGCCAGTATTTCCCGGAAATGGTGCAGACCAGCGTGAACGCGGTGTATCCCATCGCCAACTACGGCTCGGCCATGACGCCGTTCTACACGGTGCTGGCCATCTGGGTGGGCGGCGTGATATTGTCGTCCCTCATCAAGATACACGCCCGGACGGAGGGCCTGATCGACCCGAAGCCGGCGGAGCTGTACTTCGGGCGGTACCTGTTCTTTTTCGTGCTGAGCCAGATACAGGCGGCGGTCATCGTTACCGGCGACCTGTACATACTGAAGGTCCAGTGCCTGCACCCGGGGATGCTGTATCTCACGGGCGCGCTGACGGCCTTTACCTTCAGCCTGCTGATCTATTCGCTGGCGCTGTCCTTCGGCGATGTGGGCAAGGCCATCGTGGTGGTCATCATGGTCATGCAGATCGCAGGCTCCTCCGGCACGTTCCCCATCGAGCTGCTGCCGGCCATCTATCAGAAGATCTATCGCTTCTTCCCCTTCCCCTATGCCATCGACGCTATGCGCGAGTGCATCTGCGGGATGTACGGGAATTACTACTGGCAGCAGATCGGCTTCCTGCTGCTGTTCGCCGCGGCGGCGCTGCTGATCGGCCTGCTGGTGCGGCGGCCCTTCATGGGACTGAACCACTTTATGGAGGAGAAGCTGGAGGAGACGGAGCTGCTGTGAAAGGAGGTGTTGACCGATGACAAAAGAACGGGACTATCAGGAGTTGTATGACCGCCTGCTGGAGGAGGTCAGCACCCTGCACCGGAACAACCGGCGGCGGATACGCGTCGGTATGCGGATGCTGCTGGCGGTGACGCTGGGATTGATGCTGCTGATGTTTCTGGCGGGGGGGAACAAGGTGTTCACCCTGATGCTGTGGATACTGTCCATGTTCGCAGTGGCGGCATATCTGATCGCCGTGGAGTACGCGGACTATGAGCTGCAAAAGAAGCTGGAGAACATCACCCAGATGGAGCAGGAGAGCCTGGGCACACTGCTGGAGCTGCCGGAGCTGCCCAAGGTGCCACGGATGGGTCTGCTGCTGCGCCACGGCACCCGGGAGGAACAGGAGACGCCGGAGACGGAGGCAACGGCGGCGGAAGCGGCACCTGCGCCGGAGGAGATGCCGGTCACAAAGGCACCGGCAGCGCCGGAGCCGGAGGCATATTCCGTGGACGAGATACTGCGGGAGGTGCACGGCGGAGCGCCGCAGGCAGACAGCGCGCCGACGCCTGCCGCGCCGGTATACAGCGGCGCGCGGGTGCTGGAACGGCTGCTGGACGACCCGGAGAAGCTGGCGTCCGATCTGGACGCGCTGACCCGGGCGCTGCAGGGGCTGTCCGATGACCTGCGGCGCGGTGCGGCGGAGAGCCGGGAAGGGCAGGTGGACCGATGAAGAACATCTGGAATATCTTTCGCGCCGACTGGCGGCGGCTGACGGCCAGTGTGGTGGCGGTGGTGGTGCTGCTGGGGTTGTGCCTGGTACCGTGCCTGTACGCCTGGTTCAACATCCTGTCCAACTGGGATCCCTACGGCACGGCGTCCACCAGCCGCATCAGCGTGGCGGTGGCCAGCGAGGACGCGGGCTGCGAGGTTCTGGGTCTGGAGGTGAACATCGGCGCGCTGGTGCTGCAGGGACTGGAGAGCAACGACCAGATGGGCTGGGTGTTCGTGGACAGCCGGGCGGAGGCTCTGGACGGGGTAGAGTCCGGCGACTACTACGCGGCGTTGATCGTGCCGGAGGAATTTACCGAGGATTTTGTGAGTATTCTGTCCGGCGATCTGCGCCACCCGCAGATACAGTATTACGAGAACGAGAAGAAGAACGCCATCGCCCCCAAGATCACCAGCAAGGCCAAGACCGCCGTGCAGGAGCAGATCAACACCACGGTCATCGGCAAGGCCGCCGAAGCGCTGACCACGGCGGGCTCCGTGTTCAAGGCCATGGGGCTGGACTCGGAGGCGCTGGCGGACGGCATTATGGATAAGCTGACCGGTGCGCGGCAGGAGATGGCGCAGCTGCAGAAGGTGCTGCTGTCGCTGAAGGACGTGATGAACGGGGCGGACGGGCTGCTGACCGCGGCGTCCGTGACCATCGCGGACGCACGGGGAACGGTGGAGGACGCTGATGCGGCGGCGGGCAGCACGGTGCAGCTTATCAGCACGGGCCTGAGCGCGGCGGACACGGCGTACAGCGACCTGCTGACGGTGCTGAACAACACGGATAAGGTACTGGGCGACATCGAGGATGCCCTGCGGAGTATGGATACCTCTGCCGCCGACGAAGCGTTGAAGGCGGACCTGCACCGGAAGATACAGGCGGCCATCGCCGCGCTGGAGGACCAGCTGGCGGCTGCCGAGGACGAGGCCCTGAAGGCGCAGCTGGAGACGGCCATCGCCGATCTGCAGGCGCTGGACGCGCTGGTGGATACGCTGGAGCCGTCGGCCCTGCAGGGACCGGTGCTGGATATGCTGCATCAGGTGCGGCAGGAGCTGCTGGCTGCGGCGGTGCAGACCAATAAGGAGGTCAACGAATACCTGCACACCACCGGGGCACAGGCCCAGACCACGCTGCGGTCCGTCCAGCAGCTGCTGGGGGCCGTGGGCGGCAGCCTGGGGGAGGTGTCCGGCACGCTGGACAGCTACGCCGATGCCATGACCACCGTACAGCCTACGCTGGACGCGGGCATCACCCTGGCCAACACGGTGGAGACGTATCTGGCGGATATCGAGGACGATGTGCGCCGGGTAACGGAGAGCGAAGCCTTCAAGCGCTTTACGGAGCTGATGGAGAGCAGCGATGCCGAAAGCATGGCGGACTACCTCAGCTCGCCGGTGCAGCTGAACACGGAGATCATCTATGAGATCAAGGACTACGGCGCGGCCATGTCGCCCTACTACGTCATGCTGGCGCTGTTTGTGGGCAGCCTGCTGACCGCCGTGATGCTGAAGGTACCGGTGACCCAGCCGGAGTTTGCCGGGTGCCGGGCGGCGGAGCGCTACTTTGGGCGGTTTCTCACCTTCTTCCTGATGGCCATGGCCCAGGCGCTGGTGACGGCCTTCGGGTGCCTGTACTTCGTGGGGATGGAGACGGCGGAGCCGGCGCTGTTCGTGCTGGCCTGCTGCCTGTGCTCGCTGAACTTCGCCAGTATGAACTACGCGCTGGTGTACGCCCTGGACAACGTGGGCATGGCGCTGTCGGTCATTATCATGGTCATTCAGGTGGCCGGGTCCGGCGGCTCGTACCCAGTGCACGTGCTGCCGCAGCTGTTCCAGACCCTGTATCCCTTCATGCCCTTCCACTACGGCATGGATATGATCCGGGAGACGGTGGGCGGTATGTACGGCGACACATACCTGCGCTGCGCGCTGGTGCTGCTGGGCATGTGCGCGCTGTTCACGGTGTTCGGCCTGCTGGTATATTACCCGGCCCGAAGACTGAACGCGGCTATCGCTGCCAGCAAGGAAAAGTCCGGTATCATGTAAACAGAGAGTGCCCCCCGCAGGCCCATGGGCCTGCGGGGGGCACTTATGCTGTCGAAGCCATGAAAAAAAGTTATGCCCCCTTGCTTTTTGCCGTTTAAGGCAAAAAAGCGGGGACGTTTTTGTGCAGGGTGGAGAAAAGTTCGCACGGCGAGAATTTCCCCTCTTTTGCTGTTGCAAGGCGGGCGGGCCTATGGTACAGTACGGGTGGAGTGTTAGAAAATTAACAGGCAAAGCGACACGGCGTTCAACACGTTTTAGGAGGAGAGAGCATGAGATCGGAACAGGAGAAAACGGTGGCCATCGTCCGGGCCCATGACTGCGACAGCGCGAGGCTCATCGCCATTTTGCAGGAGATACAGGCGTCGGAGAACTACCTGAGCCAAGAGAATATGGAACTGGTGGCGGATATGCTGCACATCAGCGTCTCACGGGTGTATAGCGTGGCCACGTTTTATGAGAATTTCTCGCTGGAACCCAAAGGAAAGCACATCATCAAGGTCTGTGACGGCACGGCCTGTCATGTGCGGAAGTCCGGGCCTATCTACGATGCGATCTATGAGTACCTGAAGCTGGACGGCAAGCGCAGGACCAGCGCGGACGGCGTATTTACGCTGGAGACGGTGGCCTGTCTGGGTGCCTGCGGTCTGGCGCCGGTGATGACGGTTGACGGCGAGGTGTACGCCAAGATGACGCCGGAGACGGCGCTGGCGGAGTTGGAGGCCATTCGCGGAAAGGAGGCGGCGGAATGAGCAAGCTGACACGGGAGGGCTTCCGCGCCATGCACCAGCAGGCGGCGGAGGCGCTGGAACGGAGCAGATCGTCCCTGAACGTGCTGATCTGTGCCGGTACGGGCTGTATCGCCAGCGGGTCCATGAAGGTGTATGAGAACCTGCGGGAGGAGTGTGCTCAGCGGGGCTTGCAGGTGTATGTGGGCCTGACCCACCACGGTGACGCGGAGAAGAGCCTGCACATCAAGATGAGTGGCTGCCACGGCTTCTGCGAGATGGGACCGCTGGTGCATATCGAGCCGCTGGGTGTGATGTATGTCCGCGTGAAGCCGGAGGATTGCCGCGAGATCGTGGAGAGAACGCTGCTGGGCGGCGAGGTCATCGAACGGCTGACCTATCACCAGGACGGCGTGTCCTATCCCCGGCAGGAGGACATCCCCTTCTATAAAAAGCAGCACCGGGTGGTGCTGGCCAGCTGCGGCGCCAGTGACGCGGAAAATCTGGAGGAATACATTGCCAAGGGCGGGTACACCGCCTTTGAAAAGGCGCTGTTCGACATGGATGGCGCGGCGATCTGCAGGGAGATCTCCGACTCCGGTCTGCGGGGCCGGGGCGGCGGCGGGTTCCCCGCCGGACGTAAGTGGGAAAGCGTGCGCCGGCACATAGAGGAACCGGTGAAGTACATCGTCTGCAACGGCGACGAGGGTGACCCGGGCGCTTTCATGGACCGCTCCATCATGGAGGGCAATCCCCATTCCGTGCTGGAGGGCATGATGATCGCCGGCGCAGCCACCGGGGCCACGGAGGGCTACATCTACGTTCGCGCCGAGTATCCGCTGGCGGTGAAGCGTTTGCAGGTGGCCATCGACAAGGCTGCGGCGGCCGGACTGCTGGGCGACGACATCCTGGGCAGCGGGTTCAGCTTCCATATCCACATCAACCGCGGCGCCGGCGCCTTCGTCTGCGGTGAGGGCAGCGCCCTGACCGCCTCTATCGAGGGTAAGCGGGGTATGCCCCGGGTAAAGCCGCCCCGGACGGTAGACCAGGGATTGTGGGGAAAGCCCACGGTGCTGAACAATGTGGAGACGTTCGCCAACGTGCCGAACATCATCAACAAGGGCGCGGCGTGGTACCGGGGCATCGGCACCGAGGGCAGCGCCGGCACCAAGACCTTCGCCCTGACGGGCAACGTGGTGAACACAGGACTGGTGGAGGTGCCTATGGGCGCCACCCTGCGGGAGATCATCTTCGACATCGGCGGCGGCATACCGAACGGAAAGAAGTTCAAGGCCGTGCAGATCGGCGGGCCTTCCGGCGGATGTCTGACCGAGGAGCATCTGGACTACCCTATGGACTTCGACTCGCTGAAGAAGCTGGGGGCCATTATCGGCTCCGGCGGCCTGGTGGTCATGGACGAGGACACCTGCATGGTGGAGGTGGCACGGTTCTTTATGCACTTTACCCAGAACGAGAGCTGCGGTAAGTGCACCCCCTGCCGGGAGGGCACAAAGCGTATGCTGGAGACGCTGGAGCGCATCATCAATAACGAGGGGAGTCTGGCCGATCTGGACCTGCTGGAGTCTCTTAGCGATACCATCACGGACACGGCCCTGTGCGGCCTGGGGCAGACGGCCTGCAAGCCGGTGATGTCCACCCTGCGGAACTTCCGGCAGGATTATCTGCGCCATGTGGTGGATCACCACTGTCCCATCTGCAACGGGCGCAAACGCCGGTTGGAGATCAAACCGGAGCTGTGCAAGGGCTGCGGTAAGTGCGCGCGGAACTGTCCCATGGAGGCCATCTCCGGGCAGCCCCGTATGCCCTACGTCATTGACAACGAGAAGTGCATCCACTGCGGCGCTTGCTGGGGCGCGTGCCCCTTCGGCGCGATCGACGCTATTGAGGAGGAGTGAGCCATGGCAAAGGGAATTATGGTCATCGACGGGCAGCGGGTGCCCTTTGACGGCGAGCGCAACGTGCTGGCGGTCATCCGCAAGGCGGGTATCGACATCCCCACGTTCTGCTATTACTCCGACCTGTCCGTTCACGGCGCGTGCCGTATGTGCATCGTGGAGGACGTAAAGACCGGGAAGATCGACGCCTCCTGCTCCATGGAGCCCCGGGACGGCATGGAGATCAGGACCAACACCGCCCGGCTGCTGAGGCACCGGCGGATGATACTGGAGCTGCTGCTGGCGGCCCATGACTGCTCCTGCACTACCTGTGCCAAAAGCGGCAACTGCCGATTGCAGGAGCTGGCCCAGCGCTTTGGCGTGCGGCATATCCGTTTCCCCAACGATAAGCCCCGGTACGAGAAGGATTACACCAGCTACGCGGTGTTCCGGGACCCCAACAAGTGCATCCTGTGCGGCGACTGCGTGCGGGTGTGCGAGGAGCTGCAGGGACAGGGCATTCTGAACTTTGCCTTCCGGGGCAGCGAGCTGCAGGTGATGCCGGCCTTTGACAAAAAGCTGGGCGAGACGAAGTGCGTGGGCTGCGGCCAGTGCGCCGCCGTGTGCACCACCGGCGCTATCACCGTTAACGATCAGATCGGCACCGCGTGGGCGGCCATCCACGACCCGAAGAAGCGTGTGGTGGTGCAGATCGCGCCGGCCGTCCGTGTGGCGGTGGGTGAGGCCTTTGGCATTCCGGCAGGCGTGAACGTCATTGACAAGATGACCACGGCGCTGAAGCTCATGGGTGTGGACGAGGTGTACGACACCAACTTCGGCGCGGATATGACCACCATACTGGAGGCGGAGGAGTTTTTGCAGCGGCTGAAAACCGGCGGGCCGTTCCCCATGTTCACCAGCTGCTGTCCCGCCTGGGTGCGGTATCTGGAGTTCAACGACCCCAAGTATCTGAAGCATATCTCTACCTGCAAATCGCCCATGGAGATGTTCGCGGCGGTCATCCGTGACAAATACGCCGAAAAAGATGCCGCCGACGGGCGGACTACCTACAACATCGCCATTATGCCCTGCACTGCCAAGAAGATGGAGGCGGCGCGGCCGGAGTTCGTCCATAACGGTCGGCCGGATGTGGATCTGGTGCTGACTACCCGGGAGCTGGTGGACATGATGCGTGAGACGGGCGTGCAGCTGGACGAGCTGGAGCTGGAGTCCCCGGACCTGCCCTTCGGTTTGGGCAGCGGCGCGGCGGTGATTTACGGCGTCACCGGCGGTGTGGCCGAGGCGGTGGTGCGTCACTGCCTGCCGGACAAGAGCAAGAATGCGCTGCGGGCCGTCCGTGTCACCGATCTGCGGGGAGACGGATCCATCCGCCATGTGGAACTGAACGTGGACGGGCAGGAGCTGCGTATCGCCGTGGTCAACGGGCTGATCCACGCCAAGGAGCTGATCGCGGATATCGAAGCGGGCAAGTGCTTCTACCACCTGATAGAGGTCATGACCTGTCAGGGCGGCTGCGTGGGCGGCGCGGGACAGCCCTATGGGCTGAGCAACGTGAAGAAGAAGCGGGGCGAGGGACTGTATGCCGCCGATGCCTCCGCTATGTTCAAGCGGGCGGAGAAAAACCCCATCGTCACGTCTTTACTCAAGGAGTACGGCGAGGAAAAGTGTCACGCGCTGCTGCACGTGCACTACGGAGAATAAAAAAGCAGCCCCCGGCGTGAGCCGGGGGCTGCGGGTAAAGAAAGAGCATGGCCCCGGTGGGGCCATGCTCTTAGCTTGCCTTTTTATCCAGAATATACACGGTGACGTTTCGGCGGCCCCAGGAGTAGCAGTCCGCCTTGGTGGGGAACCACAGGTCCACGATGTTGCCCTTGATGGCGCCGCCGCAGTCCAGGGCGGTGCCCATGCCGTAGACACGGCGGCCGTTGGTGGTCTGGATGAACATTTTGGTGTAGTAGGGGATCACCTTGGGGTCTACGGCCACGGTGCCCACGCCCACCGCGGCACCCACCGCCGTGGTCCAGGCCGCGCCGCCGTCGCCGCCGCTGTAGTAGGCGGTGGAGGAGCAGAGCATCACCTTGTTATAGGTCATGGTGTCGCCGGAGGCGAACAGCAGGTAGCCGCCCTCGCCCACCTCGTTGGGGAAGTCTTTTTCGATGGTGTCGCCCTCCTCCACCTCGTAGACGCGGGTGCCGTAGCGCACCAGCTCCGCGTGTGAGGTGTCGTGGCTGGCACCGATATACTTGGTGGATACCACCTCGCCGCTGACCACAGTGTCCTCATACGTCTCCACGATCTGGCCGGGGATACCCTTGCGGATGATCTCCTCGGTGCCCTTGTCCATCAGGGGATCCGGTGAGCGAAGGATCTTGTAGTCCGTCTCCACAGTGACATAGTGCTGGTAGGTCAGCGTATCGCTGATGCGGATGGCGGGGTCCTCGCCGGCGACATTCAGCTCCACCATCTCGTCCTCACCCAGACGAATGCCGCTGCGCTGCAGCAGGGAGGACAGGCGCTCGGCCTCGGTGGTGAGGGTGTGTGTGTCGTCGCCGTGGGTGATGGTGACGGTGCGGCCCGGCTCCAGCAGCAGCTGCATGGACTTGTCGCCCAGGCTGCGGCGCAGCAGCAGGTCGTCATAGGTGCGCTCCTCGCTGCGCTCGTCCAGTACGTGGGGACCGTCGCCGTCCACCACGATGCAGATGGCGTCCATGGTGCGTACCGGCTCCGCCATAACGGCGGCGGCGAAGATCACCGCCGTGACGGCGATCATGGTGATGATGCGGATAGAGGGATGATCGCGCATGATGTGGTGCACCTCCCGCAGGGCCGGGGAACGCAGGGCGTCACGGCAGCCGGTCACCAGCCGTCCGCAGCAGAAGGCGCGCCAGTTGGCCCTGACGTCGGAAGCGATGGCGTCCCAGGTCCAGGCAAAGCAGTGGCCCACTGCGCGCACGGCGCGGATCAGGGCCCGAGCCACGATGTAGGGCACATCGTGGATGGCCTGGCACACCGTGACCGGCGTGATGCGGCGCCGCGGCTTTTTCGGCTGCAAGCGCTTCGGTTGTGTGACGACTGTTTGTTCCATAGTACCTCGCAGTATAGCCGCCCCGGGAGGTGTTCAAACAGGGCGGACAATAAAAATTGAAACAATTTGTAACTTTTGTTACCGATTAGCAATACCCGTGGAGTATAGCACTATCTTCCAATTTTGTCAAGTTTTAGGGGACGCGGCACGGAGAAAGACAAACTTTTTCCGGCTTTTCGTTGCGCGGGTGGGGAAAAGGTGGTACAATGGCGGCAATATGCAGTGAAGGAGAAACACGATGGATCTGTGCGATCGGAACGATATACAGGCGCTGCTGGCGCGGCACGGCTTTCACTTTGCCAAGGCGCTGGGACAGAACTTTCTCATCCGGGGCGACGTGGCGGAGGATATCGCCGCGGCGGGCTGCGTTCCCGGCTGCGGCGTGCTGGAGGTAGGCCCCGGCATCGGCGCACTGACGGTGCAGCTGGCCCGGCGGGCGGAAAAGGTGGTGTCGGTGGAGCTGGACAAGCGCCTGCCGCCGGTGCTGGCGGAGACTATGGCGGACTATGACAACTTCACCCTGATCGAGGGCGACGTGATGGCGCTGGACCTGGCGGCGGTGACGACGGAGAAGTTTCCGGGCTTGCCGGCGATGCTGTGCGCCAACCTGCCCTACAACATCACCACACCGTTTCTCACGGCCTGTGTCCGGGCCGGGTGTTTTCGGCAGCTGACGGTGCTCATTCAAAAAGAGGTAGCCCTGCGGATCTGCGCGAAGCCGGGCACGGCGGATTACGGCGCGTTTTCCCTGCTGATGCAGTACTACACCGTGCCGGAACTGCTGTTCGAGGTGCCCAACAGCTGCTTCATGCCGCCGCCCAAGGTGACATCCGCCGTGGTGCGCTGCGTTACAAGAAAGGCCCCGCCGGTACAGGTGCGGAGCGAGGAGGCCTTCTGGCGGACGGTGCGCGCGGGCTTTGCCCTGCGGCGCAAGACGCTGGTGAACAGCCTGCAGACCGGCTGGCAGCTGCCTAAGGAGCAGCTGGCGGCCATCGTCGCCGGCTGCGGCCTGTCCTCCACCGTGCGGGGCGAGGCCCTGGGCCTGGAGGAGTACGCGAGGCTGTCCGATGCGCTGCTGGCGGCAGCGGGTGAATAAAAAGCTTCCCGGCAAATGCCGGGAAGCTTTTTATTCGCCTTTTTCTATCTTTGCCTCCGTCTCCCGCCGGATGGCGGCGCGAAGCGCCGTGAGGTATGGGGAGAACGCCACGTGTTCGTCGGCGTAGGTCAGGTTCAGGTCGTACTCCCGGGGCAGCCAGGAGGAGATAGGGGACTCGTTGTGGGCGATGACGGCCTCCAGCTTGTCCAGCGCCTTATAGAGCTTGGCCTCCGGCGTCTCCAGTGCGTCCATCTCCGCGTACAGGGCGGCCATCTCCGCACGGTAAGGCTGGGGCAGCGTCTCCACCCATTGGATCAGGAGGGCGTCCTCCTTCGCTGTGTCGGCGTCGGTTTTCAGAAAGCTGGGGATGTCGCCGGTAAAGCACTCGCCCAGGTCGTGGATCAGGCACATTTTAATGACCTTGTCCATATCCGTATCCGGGAACTCATCCCGGAGGAAGAAGGCCGTCAGCGCCAGCCGCCAGCTGTGGTCGGCCACGCTCTCGTGACGGTTCCCAGGCGTCCAGCAGTGGCGGGTGGTGTCCTTCAGACGGTTGGCGGTGTGCAGGACGGACAGCAGCTCTTCAGGCTTCATGGCGGGGCCTCCTTGCGTTTTTCACAGTATAGCACGGTGCCGCGGTGCCGTCAACGCTTGCACTTGCACGGCGGAGAAAAGTGTAGTAGAATAGCGGAAGAACATAAAGGAGGGAGACTTTATGGGAGTTTTGTACGCGCTGGAGAGCATCCGCACGCCGGTGCTGGATAAGATCATGTCGGTCATCACGCTGCTGGGCGGCGAGCTGTTCTTCATGGTCATCGCCGTGACGGTGTTCTGGTGCGTCAGCAAGCGCGAGGGCTATTACCTGATGATCGTGGGCTTCTTTGGCACGGTCATCAATCAATTCCTGAAAATACTCTGCTGCGTGCCCCGGCCGTGGATAAAGGACCCGGATTTCACCATTGTGGAGTCTGCCCGGGCGGAGGCCACGGGGTATTCCTTCCCCAGCGGTCACACACAGAACGCCGTGGCCACCTATGGCGGCATCGCCCGGTATACTCGCCGCGGCTGGCTGCGGGTGGTGCTGGTCGTGCTGACGGTGCTCATCGCGTTCAGCCGGATGTATCTGGGTGTTCACACGCCGCTGGATGTGGGCGTGTCGTTCCTGATCGCGGCGGTGCTGGTGCTGGTGGTCTATCCGCTGATGGAGGAGGCCGACCGGCGGCCGGTGGTGCTGACGTACACCATACTGGCTATGGTGGTGTGCAGCGGGGCCTTCGTGGGGTATCTGTACCTGCGGGGCGATACGGGTGCTGCCGCTGAGGACACCGCCAATTACCTCAGTGCTTTGGAGAACGGCTGGAAGCTGCTGGGCGCCACACTGGGTATGCTGGTATCCAACATTGCTGACCGGAAGCACATCCGGTTCGAGACACAGGCGGTGTGGTGGGCGCAGCTCATCAAGCTGGCAGTGGGCTTTGGCTGTCTGCTGGCCATACGCTCCGGGCTGAAAGCGCCGCTGATCGCCCTGCTGGGCGGCAACGCCGCCATCGCCGGGGGCATCCGCTACCTGCTGGTGGTGCTGTTCGCCGGGTGTGTCTGGCCGCTGACCTTCTGGTGGTTCAGTCGCCTGGGGAGAAGATGAACAACAGAAAAAGCGCATCCCCCGGCGTGTGCCGGGGGATGCGGTGCGTTATGGGGGACTGTCTCACTCGGTGACGGTGAGGGTGGGGTGCATGAGCGGGTCAAAGGTGGCGAGGACGCGGTCGCCCTCCACGGTATATTCGCTCCACAGGCGGATCTCGGCGCAGCGCTGTGTCCGGTCAAGGGTGATGCTGTGGATGGGCGTGGGTTCGGAGTAGGCTTGGTCGCGGCAGTAGACATCGGTGCTCTCATCGCCGCGGAAGATGACGCAGAGGTCGTCACACTGGAGTACACCGGGTATGTCGCAGCTGCCGGTGTAAACGTTCTTGCGCAGCTGGCCGTGGAAGGAAACGGGAACGGCCTCGATGGCAGAATCGAGCGGGCTGGCAAGGTACAGGCCGGTGCCGTCGTAGTCGATGGACACGCCCCTGTCCCAGCAGGCGAAAATGAATACGGCGGTGAACAGCAGCAGGATGGGAAGCCAGACCTTGCGGGATGTCCATATCTGTCGCATGGGGAGTCCTCCTTTACGGTGTTGTACCTACTGTAAGTATACCATCAGGCGGGGAGAAAATCAACAAAAAACCGTGCGCTGCACAGCAACGCACGGTTTTGTATGTACAGGAGGTCAGACGGCCTCCTTGGGCTTCTTCAACGCCACGATGACGCCCACGGTGATCAGCACCGCACCGATGACGCTCATCACCGTGATCTGCTCGTCCAGCAGCAGGTAGCCCACCACCAGCGTCACGAAGGGGGAGGCGTACAGATAGTTGTTGGTGATGACCACGCCCAGCCGCTGGAAGGCGATGTTCCAGATGGCGAAGCACACGGCGTTGCCGAACACGCCCAGGAACAGCCAGCTCAGCAGGACGTTGGTCTGGGTGAACAGGGGGTGCAGGTCGGGCATACCGTCCGTCAGCAGCATCAGCGGCACAGCGGTGATGAAGGCCCACAGCATGACGCGGCGGGTGACCAGGAAGTTGTCGTACTGCTCGGTGTATTTCTTGATAAGGATGGAGTACACGGCCCACATGAGGGCGGCGGCCAGGGCGATCAGGTCGCCCAGAGGGTTCAGGTGGAAGGTCAGCTGGCCGTTGAGCACCACCAGCACCACGCCGGCGATGGCGATGACCGCGCCGATGTACACGAACTTGCCCAGGCGCTCGCCATTGCGGGAGAACAGCTGGGCCAAAATGACCGTCAGGATGGGGGACAGGGCGATGATGATGCTGACATTGGCGGCGAAGGTGTAGGTCAGCGCTGTATTCTGCAGGAAGAAGTAGAAGCTGCCGCCGGTAACGCCGATGAGGATGAACATCAGCTCGTCCTTCCAGGGGAGCTTCAGAGTCTTGGGCCGCAGCGCCCACAGCGTGATATAGGCCAGGCCCATCCGCAGGGGGATGATCTGGATAGCGGTATAGGCGGTGAGCATCTGCTTGGTCAGCACGAAGCAGCTGCCCCACACCAGAATGGTGAAAATGGCGTACACATGGCCCATGACTTTTTGCGTGGCGGACATGGCGGTTCTCTCCTTATGATTCTATTTCTCTCATCTCACGCGGCAGCTGGCCGCAAAAAATCATTATACACGGCGGGAAAGAAAAAATCCAGTAGTTCCCGGGTATTTTCTTCCAAATGCCTTAACTTTCTATTAAGACGCTTGAAATGCGCTTGTTTTTTTTGCCATCCGTGGTATGATGGTAGCTATGAAAAATCAAGGAGGAAAGACTATGCACGCAGCGCTGGTCATCATGGCGGCGGGGATCGGTTCCCGCTACGGCGGCAGCAAGCAGACCGACGGCGTGGGGCCCCACGGAGAGATACTGATGGAGTACGGTGTGTACGACGCGGTGCGGGCGGGCTTTGACAAGGTCGTGTTCATCATCAAGCCGGATATGCGGGAGCTGATGGAGCGCCTGTGCGGCAATATGGCGTCCCGGCTGCACACGGCGGACGGGCGGGCCGTGGAGGTCCGTTACGCCTATCAGGACGACACGACACTGCCGGCGTGGTATACAAAGCCGGCGGGGCGAACAAAGCCCTTCGGCACGGCTCACGCGGTGCTGTGTACCCGCGATATCGTACACGAGCCCTTCTGTGTCATCAACGCCGACGATTTCTACGGCGCGGACGCTTACCGCACCATATATGCGGAGCTGCAGCGCCTGCCGGAGACGGGCGCGGCCACCATGGTGGGCTATCTGCTGAAGAACACCGTCACTGCCCATGGCACCGTGTCCCGGGGTGTGTGCCATGTGAAGGACGGGTATCTCAGCGACATCCGCGAGACGCTGAAGATCGCCCTGCTGCAGGACGGCGTCATCCGGGATGAGGATACCGGAGCGGTGCTGGACGGCGACACGGTGGTGTCCATGAACTTCTGGGGCTTTGCCCCCTCCGTCTTCGACGCGTTGGAGACGTATTTCCACGACTTCCTCCGCAGCGAGGCGGGGCAGTCGGTGAAGGCCGAGTGCCTGCTGCCCACCATGGTGGGCGACCTGCTGGCGGCGGGAGAGCTGCGCGTCAGCGTGCTGAAGTCGGCGGACCGCTGGTTCGGCATGACGTATCACGAGGACCGCGCCCGTGTGGCACGGGAGCTTATCAAACTGCACGAGACGGGGGCATACCCCGAGGAATTGAGGTAACAGAATGGATTACGAAAGAGAACGCCGCCGGCAGAAGCGCTACCGGGAGGCCATGCGGAACCGCATCATCGCCGCCGTGTTGCTGGCCGGCATCATCGTGGGTGCGATATTCATCATCAAGGGCTGCAAAAAGGACGATGCTCCGGCGGACGACGCCCAGAACACGAATCAGCCTGTGGACAATGTAGGCGACACGACGACACCGGATAACGTCATCGTGGACGACGAGTTGCTGACACTGGTGAACCCCTGGAACCCCCTGCCCGATGATTGGACGGTGGACCTGGTGACACTGGATGACGGCCACCGGGTGGACAGCCGGTGCTACGAGGCGTATATGGAGATGATCAACGCCTGCAAGGCGGCGGGCTACAGCCCGGTCAACTGCTCGGCTACCGCGCGCAGGAGACGCAGCAGAGCCTGTACGACAACAAGGTGCAGCGGCTCATCAGCAGCGGCATGAGTGAGGACGAGGCCAAAGCCGAGGCGGCCAAGGCCGTGGCCATCCCCGGCACCAGCGAGCATCAGCTGGGCCTGGCGGTGGACCTGGTGGACGCCAATATGCAGGACCTGACCTCTGCTCAGGAGAGCACGGAGACCCAGAAGTGGCTCATGGCCAATTCCTGGCGGTACGGCTTCATCCACCGCTACCCCAACGGAAAGACCGATATCACCGGTATCATCTATGAGCCGTGGCACTACCGCTATGTGGGCAAGGACGCGGCACAGGAGATCTTCAACCGGGATATCACACTGGAGGAGTATCTGGGCAAGACGGAGCATTGATGGATATAAAGGGAGGGGCCGTCCGGCCCCTCCCTTTATACGAAGACATGAAGAAGTTATTTGCAGTTTTTCGCGTTCTTGGCGTTCTTGGTATTGGTGTTTTCCGTGTTGTCGGTGGTGTTGGTGTTCTTGGTGTTTTTGGTGTTCTTCGTGTTATCCATGAGATATACCTCCATTTTCTGTACCCTTTGTACCTCAGGTACAACCATAGTTTCACCGCCGCCGCAGAAAATATGTAAAAAAATTCTGGAAAAAGCCGTTGACAAACACGCCGGGATAGTATAAAATATCCGAGAAAACAAAGAAGGTCGGTGCATCCGCCTCACCTCCAGCAACGGCAAAGAGGTCAACAGCGTCATACAAGCGCCCGAAAGGGCTGTTTGTGTTGTTTCGCGGATGCCCGGAGCGTCCGCGTTTTTATTTTGGATTGGAGGTGCTTCGGTATTAGCAAGGTACAGCATCAACTGAACGAGGAGATCACCGACAAGGAGATCCGACTGATCGGCGAGAATGGCGAGCAGCTGGGCATTGTGTCCGGCGAGGAGGCGCTGCGTACCGCAGAGGAGCAGGGCCTGGATCTGGTAAAGATCTCTCCGCAGGCAACGCCTCCGGTGTGCAAGCTGATGAACTACGGCAAGTACAAGTTCGAGCAGAGCAAGCGCGAGAAGGAAGCCAGAAAGAACCAGCACGTTGTCGAGATCAAGGAGATCCGTATGTCTCCGGGCATCGACGTGGGCGACTTCAACACCAAGCTGAAGAACGCGCAGAAGTTCCTGTCCGACGGCAACCGCGTCAAAGTCTCCGTCCGCTTCCGCGGCCGCGAGATGGCGCACACCGAGATCGGACGCGATCTGCTCAACAAGTTCGCCGAGCTGTGTACCGAGGTGTCCACCCTGGACAAAGCCGCCAAGCTGGAGGGCCGGAATATGTCTATTTTCCTGTCCCCCAAGGTCGGCAAATAAGCATTTCATTCGCAAAGGATCATATTGGAAGGAGAAAACAACTATGCCTAAACTGAAGACCCATAGCGGCGCAAAAAAGCGCTTCAATCTGACGAAGACCGGCAAGGTCAAGAGAGCTCACGCGTTCAAGAGCCACATCCTGACCAAGAAGGACACCAAGCGTGGCCGTCGTCTGCGCAGCACCACCTATGCTGACTGCACCACCGAGGCGACCATCCGCAAGATGATCCCCTACAAATAAGATACGTTTTCGTTAGAATAGGAGGCAATTAGAATATGGCACGTGTTAAAGGCGCAATGATGGCGCGTAAAAGAAGAAACAAGACGCTGAAGCTGGCTAAGGGCTACTGGGGCGCCAAGTCCAAGCATTTCAAGATGGCCAACGAGCAGGTCATGAAGTCTCTGACCTACGCCTATGTGGGCCGCCGTCTGAAGAAGCGTGACTTCCGTCAGCTGTGGATCACCCGTATCTCCGCCGCTGTGAAGCCCAACGGTCTGAACTACTCCACCTTCATGCACGGTCTGAAGGTCGCCGGCATCCAGATCAACCGCAAGATGCTGTCCGAGATGGCCATCAGCGATCCCGTGGCGTTTACCGCCCTGTGCGAGATCGCGAAGAAGGCGTAACTTTCTGCACAAACAGCGCTCTGCCGAAGGCAGGGCGCTGTTTTTCGCATTTCGGTGCTGGAAAAAGCTTGACAATACTGCTATAATACCCCTGAAAAAATCATGGAAAGGATGAATGACCATGTATTGCATCAGAAAAGTCAACGACGACTACACCTGGGTGGGCGCGGATTGCCGCCGTCTGGCCCTGTTCGAGGGCGTGTTCGGTGTGCCCGACGGCGTCAGCTTCAACAGCTATCTCCTGATGGACGACAAGACTGTCCTGTTCGACACGGTGGACAGCGCCGTGCGTACCACCTTCCGTGAAAATGTGGCCCACGTCCTGAACGGCAAAGCCCCGGACTACCTGGTGGTCCACCACATGGAGCCGGACCACGCTGCCGAGATGGCCGACCTGGCCCGTCAGTACCCGGACATGGGCATCCTGTGCAGTGCCGCCGCCAAGAACATGATCGCCCAGTTCTTCGACGCGGAGTTGGCCGGCCGCGTCACCGTGGTGAAGGAGGGTGACACCCTCTGCACCGGCCGCCATACCCTGCGCTTTATCGCCGCGCCCATGGTCCACTGGCCGGAGGTGCTGATGACCTATGACGAGACGGACAAGCTGCTGCTGTCTGCCGATGCCTTCGGCAGCTTCGGCGCGCTGAACGGTACCCTGTTCGCCGATGAGGTGGACTTCGACCGGGAGGTGCTGGACGAGGCACGGCGGTATTACACCAACATCGTGGGCAAGTACGGCGCACAGGTCCAGGCGGTGCTGCAAAAGGCCGCCGGACTGGATATCCGTATGCTGCTGCCGCTCCACGGCCATGTCTGGCGGCAGGATCTGGGCTATATCCTGGGCAAATACGACCTGTGGAGCCGTTGGGAGCCGGAGGTCCGCGGCGTGATGATCGCCTACGCCTCCGTATACGGCAACACGGAGAACGCCGCCAATATCCTGGCCTGCCGTCTGGTGGAGCAGGGGGTAAAGGTGAAGATGTACGATGTGTCCGTAACGCCCAGCTCCTATGTGGTGTCCGACGCCTTCAAGTACAGTCACCTGGTGTTTGCCGCACCTACCTATAACGGCGGCGTGTTTATCACCATGGACGAGGTTCTGCGGGACATTGCCTCCCACGGCCTGCAGAACCGCGGCTTTGCCCTGCTGGAAAACGGCACCTGGGCGCCGGTCACCGCCCGGCAGATGGCCGCCCTGCTGGAGCCCCTGAAGGGCTGGCGGCAGGTGGGGGAGAGCGTGACCGTCCGTTCCGCCGCCCACGCGCCCCAGCTGGCGGCCATCGAGGGCCTGGCCGCCGCCCTGATTGCGGATATTTCCGGGGAAAAGCAGTAAAAAACTGCGGAAAAAGGGCAAAAACTTCTTGCATTATGCAGTGCCGCGTGGTATTATATTGCGGTAAATCCGCACAGCTTCAGACTTTCGGTCGGTGCCGCAAGGTTGGCCGGAGGGCGGAAGAGGCTGGAGGTACAAACTAAAATAAAAGGAGAAACAGACCAACATGGCAAATCAGAACGTCGTATCCATGAAGTCCCTGCTGGAGGCAGGTGTCCACTTCGGTCACCAGACCCGCCGCTGGAACCCCAAGATGGCTCCCTATATCTACACGGAGCGCAACGGCATCTATATCATCGACCTGCAGAAGACCGTGAAGAAGCTGGAGGAGGCCTATGCTTTCGTGCGTCAGCTGTCCGAGAACGGCCAGACCCTGCTGTTCGTGGGTACCAAGAAGCAGGCCCAGGAGGCCATCAAGGACGAGGCTGCCCGCTGCGGCCAGTACTACGTCAACGCCCGCTGGCTGGGCGGCATGATGACCAACTTCAAGACCATGCGTACCCGTATCGACCGTCTGAACCAGCTGAAGACCATGCAGGCTGACGGTACCTTCGATATGCTGCCCAAGAAGGAAGTCATCAAGCACCTGGGCGAGATCGAGAAGCTGGAGAAGTACCTGGGCGGCGTGAAGGAAATGAAGAAGCTGCCCGGCGCCCTGTTCATCGTGGACACCCGCAAGGAGCGCAACG
>ERZ1027010.4-NODE-4-length-77082-cov-11.673945_pt1 | contig 77082 bp, 68 predicted proteins | sample MGYA00519448_ERZ1027010 | MGnify/ENA primary metagenome ERZ1027010 (study PRJEB26926, sample SAMN06164694) | human gut metagenome | biome: ENVO:00009003; feature: ENVO:2100002; material: ENVO:00002003 | host: Homo sapiens | place: USA | collected 2012 ... | reverse complement strand
ACCCAGTACCCCCTGTCCCGCCGCACCCTGCCCAATCCCCTGGTGGTGGCCCACAAGACCAAGGACAACAAGTGGCTCCAGATCGCCATGCCCCAGTACAACCGCCACTATCCCATCTTTATGAACGCCATCGGCCATCCCGAGCTGGCCGAGGATCCACGCTACTATCCCCAGACCAACCTGCAGGCCAACATCGAGGAGTTCTACGACTTCCTGGTGGCCGAGATGGCCAGCCGCACCCTGGACGAGTGGTGCAAGCTGATGGACGCCAACGATCTGCCCTACGCCGTGGCCCAGACCTGGGATCAGCTGCTGGTGGATAAGCAGGCATGGGCCTCCGGCTGCTTCTACGAGATGGAATATTCCAACGGCAATAAACGCACCATGGTCCGGCCTCCCGTTATCTTCGAGGAGACGGAGCTGCCTCCCTACAACCGCGGTCCGTATCTGGGCGAGCAGACCGAACTGGTGCTGAAGAACCTGGGCTACACCGACGAGCAGGTGGCCGCCATGATAGCCGCCGGCGAGGCGGTGCCCATGGATCCTTCCCTGAAAGACTGACGGCGGCATCTTTTCTGCCCTGCCATCGTCAAACCGTCTCGACGTACACACGGTACGCCATCGCCGGTTTGCCATCGGCAGAACGAAAAATCTCTCCGCCGTAGGCGGAGCGCGACGAACACGAACACGAACACCCCGGCGACTTGAGGAAAAGCAAACTATAAGGGCGCGGCGCGTTGAGGAGCGCGCCGCCGCCCCCGGAATGTGAAGGAGAAAAATCATGAAGATCGCTGCTTACGAAGTACGTCCCGACGAGAAGCCCGTCATCGAGGGCCTGTGCAAGAAATACGGTATCGAGCTGATCTCCACCCCCGCAAATCTGGATAAGACCACCGCCCATATGGCCGCCGGCTGCGACGGTGTTACCACCCTGGGCCAGAGCGACTATTCCAACGCCGTTCTGGACGAGCTGAAGGGCTATGGCGTGCAGGTGCTGGCCAGCCGCTGTGTGGGCTATAACCACATGAACTGCGGCTATGCCCGTTCCCTGGGCTTCCGCCTGTGCAACGGCGCTTACGCGCCCAACGGCGTGGCGGAATACACCGTTATGGCCATCCTGATGTGCATCCGCAAGTTCAAGAAGGCGCTGTACAACACCAACGACAACGACTTCACCCTGAAGGGCAAGATGGGCCGCGAGCTGCGTACTATGACCGTGGGCGTCATGGGCACCGGCAAGATCGGCTTCACCATCATCAAGTGCCTCAGCGGCTTCGGCTGCCGTATCATCGCCAACGATGTCTATGAGAACGACGCCGTCCGTGCGTACGCCGAGTATGTGGACCTGGACACCCTGTACCGTGAGTCCGACATCATCACCATCCACACCCCACTGCTGCCGGAGACCACCGGCATGATCGACCGGGAGGCCATTGCCAAGATGAAGGACGGCGTGGTGTTCATCGACAACGCCCGGGGTGAGCTGATGGATATCGATGCCGTCACCGAGGCGGTGGAGTCCGGCAAGTTCGGCGCGCTGTTCATGGATGCCTTCCCCGGCGAGACCGGCATTATCCACGTTCCCCACGATGAGGACATCATCCGTACCCCCGGTATGCCCTACTTCAAGCTGAAGTACCTGCGCTCCTTCGTCAACGTCTACCACACGCCCCACATGGCCTTCTTCACCGAGGAGGCCGCGGAGCAGATGGCCGAGTGCGGCGTCAACAGCATCTATGAGATTTTGACAGAGGGTAAGTCCAAGCACGAGATCCCCTGCTGAGCAGAGCAGTGACCCATACTTTAACAGGAGGAAAACTATGATTTTCGACGCAAAGCATGAAATGATCCGCAAGCTGGTCCGCCAGTTTGCCGAGACCGAGCTGACCACCGAGGTCCTTGACAAGGTGGAGGCGACCGGCGAGTTCCCCGAGGAGATCGTGGACAAGATGGCCAAGTGCGGCTTTCTTGGCCTGAAGATCCCCCGCGAGTACGGCGGTGCCGGTGCCGATACCCTGGCCTATGTCATCATGATCGAGGAGATCGCCCGTGTCTCTGCTGTGGCCAGCCTGTACGCCAATACCCCCAACTCTCTGGGCGGCGGCCCCCTGATGCAGGCGGGCACCCCCGAGCAGCTGGAGAAGTATCTCCGTCCCTCCGTGGAGAACAAGGTGAAGATCGTCTTCGGCCTCACCGAGCCGGGCGCCGGCTCCGACGCCAGCAGCATGGTCACCACCGCCGTGAAGGATGGCGACGACTACATCCTCAACGGCCGTAAGTGCTTTATCTCCGGTGCACCCCTGGCCGACTACTGCATCGTCTACGCCAAGACCGACATGAGCCGCGGCAATAAGGGCATCTCCGCCTTTATCGTGGACATGAAGGCCCCCGGCGTCTCCTGCGGCAAGCACGAGGCCAAGATGGGTCTGGTGGGCTACGCCACCTCCGACGTGGTGCTGGAGGACGTCCGCGTCCACAAGAGCGATATGCTGGGCAAGGAGAACATGGGCTTTATCAACGCCATGAAGACGCTGGACGGCGGCCGTCTGGGTGTGTCCGCCCAGTCCATCGGTCTGGCCCAGGGCTGCCTGGATGAGGCTATCAAATACTCCAAGGAGCGCGTCCAGTTCGGCAAGCCCATCTGCAAGAACCAGGCCATCGCCTTCATGCTGGCGGATATGGCAACCAAGCTGACCGCCGCCAAGGAGCTGGTCTATATGGCCGCCCAGATGAAGGACAGAAACGACCCCAACGCCTCCATGTACTGCTCCATGGCCAAGTACTTCGCCTCCGAGACGTGCAACGAGATCGCCGCCAAGGCGGTGCAGATCCACGGCGGCTACGGGTACATCAAGGAGTACCCCGTCGAGCGTAAGTACCGCGACTGCCGCGTGTTCACCATCTACGAGGGGACCTCTCAGGTCCAGCAGATGGTCATCTCCGGCAATTTGCTGAAGTAATGCGGAAAGGAGCAAGAATAGAATGAAGCTTATCGTTTGTGTCAAGCAGGTGCCCGACACCTCCGGCAAGGTCGCCGTCAACGCCGACGGCACGCTGGACCGCGCCTCCATGCAGACCATCATCAACCCCGACGATATGAACGCCGTCGAGGCCGCCCTGGCCCTGAAGGATCAGCTGGGCTGCCCCGTCATCGCTGTGTCCATGGGCCCCCCTCCCGCCGCCGGTATGCTGCTGGAGCTGAAGGCCATGGGCGTGGACAAGGCCGTGCTGGTGTCCGCCCGTGAGTTCGGCGGCTCCGACACCTTCGCCACCTCCCAGATTTTGGCCGCCGCCATCAAGAACCTGGGCGTGGACAAGGACGACATCATCTTCTGCGGCCGTCAGGCCATCGACGGCGACACCGCCCAGGTGGGCCCCCAGATCGCCGAAAAGCTGGAGATCCCCCAGGTGTCCTATGTGGCCGACATCGAGAAGGACGGCGACACCCTCACCGTCCGCCGTATGCTGGAGGACGGCTACATGACCGTCCAGGTCCAGACGCCCTGCCTGCTCACCTGCATCAAGGAGCTGAACACCCCCCGCTACATGACCATCCGGGGCATTCTGGACTGCGACGCCGAGCCCGTCACCGTGCTGGATTACAACGCGCTGAAGGACGATCCCCTCATCGAGGTGGACACCATCGGTCTGAAGGGCTCTCCCACCAATATCTACAAGAGCTTTACGCCTCCCCGCAAGGGCAGCGGCATGATGCTGGAGGGCAGCGGCAGGGAGACCGTGGAGCGGCTGTTCGGCATCCTGTCCGCCAAGCACATCATCTGAGAAGGGAGAAACGATATGTCTACTTTTATGAATACCGATCCCAAGGCCTTCTCCGGCGTGTGGGTCTTTTGCGAGCAGCGGCAGGGCAAGATGATGCCCACCACCTTTGAGCTGATCTCCGAGGGGCGCAAGCTGGCCGACGAGCTGGGCGTCCAGCTCTCCGGTATCCTGCTGGGCGACAGCGTGGACAACATCGCCGCGGAGCTGGGCGGCTACGGCGCGGATAAGGTCTACGTCTACAACAGCCCTCTGCTGAAGGACTACACCACCGACGCCTACACCAAGATCATCACCGACGCGGTGCACGAGTTCAAGCCCGAGATCATGCTGTTCGGCGCCAGCCATATCGGCCGCGACCTGGCGCCCCGCTGCGCCGCCCGTCTCCACACCGGCCTGTGCGCCGACTGCACCCACCTGGACGTGGATCTCAACGGCTACATCAACTTCCTCCGCACCGGGTCCTCCCTGGACGTGGACGCCATGAACTTCGAGACGAAGCTCTTTGACGTCAACACCAACCTGAAGATGACCCGTCCCGCCTTCGGCGGCCACCTGATGGCCACCATCGTCTGCCCACGCTTCCGCCCCGCCATGGCCACCGTGCGCCCCGGCGTGATGAAGAAGCGCGAGTTTGACGAGAACGGCGCGAGCAAGGTGGAGCTCATCCATCCCGCCTTTACCCTCACCGAGGCCGACATCCACACCAAGGTGCTGGAGATCGTCAAGGCCGCCCGTGCCATGGTGGACCTGACCGGCGCCGAGGTGGTGGTTTCCGTGGGCCGCGGCATCGCCAAGGACGTGGAGAAGGGCATCGCCCTGGCCGAGGAGCTGGCCGCCCTCATGGGCGGCGTGGTGGGCGCGTCCCGCGCCGTGGTGGACGCCGGCTGGATGACCGCCGACCATCAGGTGGGCCAGACCGGCAAGACCGTCCATCCCCGCATCTATGTGGCCCTGGGCATCTCCGGTGCCATCCAGCACAAGGCCGGCATGCAGGACTCCGAGTGCATCATCGCCGTCAACAAGAGCGACGTGGCCCCCATCTTCGAGGTGGCGGATTACGGCATCTGCGGCGACCTGTTCAAGGTGGTCCCCATGATGATCGAGGAAATGAAAGCCCTGAAGAAGTAATATCCCCCTCCCCACAGCGGGAAAGCCCGAAGGCGCCGTCCTCCGGGCTTTCCTGCATCCTGCCCTTGCTATTTTCCCCGGGATGCGCTATACTGTCCGGGTATTTTCTGTGAAAGGAGGCCCTTCCATGCCGGAAGCCGTACATATCCCCTGGCAGCCCATCGGCGGCGGGCGGGCCAGCGAGGCCATCTATGACCAGCTGCGGGAGCTTATCACCTCCGGCGTGCTGAAGCCCGGCGACCGCCTGCCCTCCGAGCGTGCCATGATGGAGCAGCTCCACCGTTCCCGTCCCACCATCCGCGAGGCCCTGCGTATGCTGGAGCAGGGCGGCTATGTGGCCTCCACCCACGGCGCCAGCGGCGCCGTGGTGCAGGAGCTGACCATCGACGGCGTGGAGCAGCCGCTGTCGGCCATGCTCCAGCTGAACCAGATCTCTCTGGAGGAGCTGGGCGAGTACCGCGCCGTCAACGACGGCACCATCGCCGGCTGGGCGGCCCGGCGCCGCACCGACGAGGATCTGGCGGCGCTGGACAGCTGTCTCACGGCGGCGGAGCAGGCCCTGGGCGATTACCGCCGCTTTGCTGAGCTGGACGTCCGTTTCCACAGTCTGCTCTCCCGCGCCACCGGCAACCAGGTGGCCATGATCGTCACCGATGTCCTGGGCCAGGTGGAGCAGCATACCCTGTTGAAAAAGATGGAGACGCTGAACGACAGCGCGTGTCTGGCCCTGGAACGCCGTATTCTGGCGCGCCACCGGGAGATACTGAGCGCTATCCACCGGCAGGATGACGCGGCCGCCAAACAGGCCATGCGTGAGCACACCCGCGCCGCCGCCACTGATCTGAAGGTCTGACCCCCAAAGCCTTCCCCCTGGGGGGTGGTTTCAAAAGGAGGGGGCCGGAGCCCCCTCCTTTGTCGTTTCAAGGGGATAGGATCCTTAAGGAAAGGGGGAAATTCGAAATCCCCCTTTCCTTAAGTGGCGTTCTTTGGCTGCTTTCTTTCGACACGAAAAGAAAGCAGCTCGCGCCCGCAGGCGCGAAATCCTCCCTGCTGCCGCGCAGCGGCGTAGAACTCCCCGTCCCGCCGCAGGCGGCATTTTCTCCGCCCCAACTTCTATTTCCTGCCAAATTTTCCTGTTTTTATTCCCGGTAACAGAAAAAATGTGTAAAATTTCCATAAAAAGGCTGGACAAACGGTGTAACTGTGCTATAATCTGACTATCCGCAGAGGTACCTCTGCATTTGCGTTTTAATAACCATTAAAACGAGCGCACCTGCGGAAATCTACTACCATAAGGGGAATGAACAATGAAAAAAGTATTAGCAACCATTCTGGCCCTGGTCATGGCCCTGGCACTGTGCAGCGTGAGCTGGGCGGCGGAGCCGACAAGCGTAAATAGTGCGGAGGAATTGAAAACAGCGATTGCAACCGGCGGCGAGATCAAACTGGCCGCAGATATTACGCTGACTTCTACACTCAATCTTGCAAAGGACGTTACTATTGACGGCCAGGGCATGTATACCATTAAGGCGGCTGACAACTTTACTTCCGGCAGCGATAATAAGACCGCCTGTGTTTTGTATGTTTCCGCCATGGTCACATTAAAAGATGTTACCGTGAACGGCAACGAAAAGTGCCGTGTGATTTTCTGCGACAAGGGCAAGCTGACCATTGATGGTGCGACCATCACGAACGGCAAGGCTCCCAATTTCATCGGCGGTGTTTATATGACCAGCAGCGCGTCGTTTGAGATGAACTCCGGCAGTATCGTCGGCAACAAAAACGTTGAAAATTATCAGAACGACAATTATTTACAGTACAGTTCCGATCTGTGGATCGGTGCCAATGCCACCGGTGCACTGACTGCGATCAACGGCGGTACCATCGGCAATGTGTTTGTGAATTCCAATGCGTATTCTGCCAGCAACCCCGGTAGCTTTACGATGAATGGCGGTACGGTTACCAATCTCTATGTGGAGCATGATGCGAATTACGGCGCAAAGTTTAAATACACCGACGGTACCATTGAGCATCTGTATCTCTCCAAAGAAAACGGAAACGGCCAGTCCATCGAAGTGACACCGGTCAAGGGTACAGACTATAGCGGAGGTGTCAGCGAGGAGCAGATGGTTACTGTTACTCTGAATTATAACGATAACCAGGCTACCCCGGCAAAAGCACTTAAGGTGGCGAAAGACAGCACCATTACCCTGCCTACCCCCACCCGCAGCGGGTATACCTTCGCAGGCTGGTATGATGGTACCACAAAGGTGGATGCTGAATACAAAGCTGAGAATAACATTACTCTCACCGCCAAGTGGACATCCACTTCCTCCGGCGGCTATTACTACTACCACCCCACCACCGACACCAAGACCACCGACACCAAGGGCAGCCCCAAGACCTTCGATGCGGGCATTGCTCTGTATGTCGGCATGGCGCTGACCTCCGCCGCTGGCGTGGCGTTTGTGGGCAAAAAGCGCGAGGACTGACACCGTTTTCCGCGGTGTCTTACCCCGGCGCCGTGTGAAATAACAGAAAAGGCACCCCGTCAGGGGTGCCTTTTCTCATGCCTCAAAATAGGCTTCTGCCTGCTGAATATTCCGCTGTATCTCCTGCCGCAGCGCCTCCAGCGTGTCGAACCTCTGCTCGCCCCGCAGCCGGCGGCAGAACTCCACCCGGAGCTCCTGCCCGTACAGGTCGCCCTCGAAGCCCAGCAGGTACGTCTCCACGGACACCCGATCGCTGTCGGACACCGTGGGCCGCGTGCCAACGTTGGTCACGCCGGCGCACCGCCGTCCGTCCGGCAGAAATACCTCCGTCACGTACACCCCGTGCGCCGGGGCCAGCACGTGCTCCGGCACCGCCAGGTTTACCGTGGGGATGCCGATGGTCCGCCCGATCCGCTGTCCGTGCTGCACCGTCTGGCTCAGGCAGTGCCGGTGGCCCAGAAAGTCCGCCGCGCGCTCCATGTCGCCCGCCTCCACCAGCGTCCGGATGTACGTGGAGCTGACCGTGATGCCCTCTCGCTGTACCGGCGGGATGATGTCGCACCCGATGCCCATCTCCGCGCACTTCTGCCGCAAAAGCTGCACGTTCCCGGCGTTTTTATGGCCGAACCGGTGGTCGTGCCCGGCCACGAAGTGCACCGCGCCGTATGTCCCGATCAGCATTTCCAGATAGGCCTCCCACGGCATGGTCATCATCTCCCGGTCAAAGGGCGCGAAAATGACCCGCTCGATGCCGTACAGACGCTCCATCAGCCCCTGCCGGTCCCGGTTGGAGTTGATCAGGTACACGGGCTGCCCCGTGACCACCTCCTTCGGCGGCCGGTCAAAGGTGAATGCCGCGGGGACGGCCCCCAGCTCCCGGGCGCGCTCCGCCGTCTTCCGCAGCAGTGCGCCGTGGCCCCGGTGCACGCCGTCGAAGAAGCCCAGGGCGATAACTGTCTTTTCCAAGTTGTTCACGCTCCGAAAAAGTTTTTCTCTGATGTCAGAACACCCGCTTCCCAGCGGCTCAGGCACAGAAACGCCCCATCCGGGCCGTACACCCGGTACAGCCCCGGCTGCAAGCCCTCCGCCGCCAGCGGATTGCCGCACAGGCACCGTCTGTGGTCCCGTTCCCCGGCGATGTGATAGGCCGGGTACTGCCGGAACAGCGTGTCGGTAGGGGAGAGCAGGGCCTCGCCCTGCGCCTGTACGTCCTCGATGCTGCGGCTCTCCGCCAGCGTAAACCCGGCGGCCATGGTCCGCCGCAGAGCGCTCATGCACCCGCCGCAGCCCAGCGCCTGCCCGATGTCGTGGCACAGCGCCCGCACATACGTGCCCTTGCTGCACCGTATCCGCAGCCGCCAGTCGCCGTCCTCCGGTTCCAGCAGCGCCAGTTCGTGTATGGTCACCCGCCGTGGGGGCCGTTCGATCTCCTGCCCCTTCCGGGCCAGCTGATACAGCTTCTGCCCGTTGATCTTGATAGCCGAGTACATGGGCGGCACCTGGTCGATCTCCCCGGTGAACCGCGCCAGCACGTCCTCCAGCTGCGCCCGCGTCACGGACACAGGGCGCTCCGCCACCACCTCGCCGGTGGTATCCTGGGTGTTGGTCGTCAGCCCCAGCCGCAGCCCCGCGACGTACTCCTTGTCCCCGCCCTCGGCGTAGGACACCGCCCGCGTGGCGTTTCCCACGAACACCGGCAGCACGCCGGTGGCCATGGGGTCCAGCGTTCCGGCGTGGCCCACCTTTTTCGTTTTCAGTATGCCCCGCAGCTTGCCGCACACGTCCATGCTGGTCCATCCCACGGGCTTGTCGATAATGATGATCCCGTCGGCCATGTTATCCCATGACCTCCGTATAGGCCGCCAGAATGGCCGCCTTCGCCTCGTCCAGGGTGCCGTCCACCGTGGCCCCGGCGGCACCCTTGTGGCCGCCGCCGCCCAGCACGCGGCACACGGAGCTGGCGTCCACCCGCGGTCCCGTCCGCAGCGACAGCTTCACCCGTCCCGGCTTCAGCTCCCGCAGCGTGATGCCGCAGTCGGTGCCCTGCACCAGCGCCGCCAGACTGCTCAGCTCCTCCACGTCGGACTCGGCAGCGCCCAGCTCCCGGCACAGCGCCAGAGGGATGGACATCACCACCACCCGGCCGTTGTCGTACAGCTCCATGTCCGCCACCATCCGGGCCTCCATGGCCAGCCGCACCGGCGACTTCGTGCGGAACAGTGCCTTGTTCACAGGCCCCACGTCGATGCCCCGCTCCATCAGCGCGGCGGCGATGCGGTGCGTCCGCGCCGTGGTGTTGGCATAGACGAAGCACCCGCAGTCTGTGGAGACCGCCACATACAGCGCCATGGCTATCTCCGGCGTGATGTCCGTCAGCCTGCCCACGATCTCATACACGATCTCGCCGCAGGCGGCGGCCTCCGCGTCCAGGCACGTCCGTTCCGCGAAGAACTCCTGGGATCCGTGGTGGTCGATGGCCAGGCAGATGTCGTTTTTATACGGCACCGCGTTCTCCGGCAGCAGATTGGGCGCGGCGATGTCCACCGACACCACCGCCCCGGGCACAAAGCCCTCAGGCGCCCACAGCCCCTCGGCGTAGGGCGTGTACGTCTCCGTGATCTCCGGGTTTTCCAGCAGATACGCCGTCCGGCCCAGCGCCCGTAGGGCGCGGCACAGTGCGGCGGCACAGCCCACCGTGTCCCCATCCGGGCGCACGTGGGTCAGGATCAGCACGCCGTCCAGCGTCCGCAGAAAGTCCGCCGTCTCCTGCACCGTCAGCCGCGCACTCATTCCCGGTCCTCCGGCAGCACGATGTCCGCGTTGGCGGGGTTGGCGGGCTTCACGTGGTTCAGCAGGTCCAGAATGTGCGCGCCGTGGGCGATGGAGTCGTCCATGAAAAACTGCAGCTCCGGCGTGTAGCGCAGGTCGATGGCCTGGCCCAGCTCGTGCCGCAGATATCCGGCGGCGGATTTCAGTCCCTTCATCAGGCCCTTTTCATCCGCGCAGTTCAGCGCGCTGATATATACCCGCGCGTACCGCAGGTCGCTGGTGGTGTCCACCCGCGTGATGGTCAGCATCCCCTCGGATACCCGCGGGTCCTTTACGGTGCGGAGCAGGGCGCTCAGCTCCTTGCGTATCTCCTCATTGATGCGTCCGATGCGGTTTCCGGCCATAGACCGTTCCTCCTCTCAAGAAAAAGAGGGGTGGGCTTTGCCCACCCCTCGGCTGTTGCTTATACCTCGATCTGCTCCATGGTGAAGGCCTCCACGATGTCGCCTTCCTTGATGTCGTTGAATTTCTCGATGCTCAGGCCGCACTCGTACCCGGCCTGCACCTCCTTCACGGAGTCCTTGAACCGCTGCAGGGAGGCCAGCACGCCCTCGTGGATGACGATGCCGTCGCGGACCAGCCGTACCTGGCAGTCCTTGCGCTGCAGCTTGCCGTCCTGCACGTAGCAGCCGGCAACCGTGCCCACGCCGGACACCTTGTACGTCTGGCGCACCTCGGCGTGGCCCAGCAGCACCTCGCGGAACTTGGGGGCCAGCATACCCTTCATGGCGGCTTCGATCTCGTTGATGGCATCGTAGATCACGCGGTACATCCGCATATCCACGTTGGCCCGGGCGGCACTGTCGCGGGCGGCGGCGTCCGGCCGGACGTTGAAGCCCACGATGATGGCCTGGGAGGTGGACGCCAGCATGACGTCGCTCTCGTTGATGGCGCCCACGCCGCCGTGGATCACGCGGACGCGGACCTCCTCGTTGCTCAGCTTCTCCAGCGAGGACTTCACCGCCTCCACGCTGCCCTGCACGTCCGCCTTGACGATCAGGTTCAGGTTCTTCATCTCACCGGCCTGGATCTGGCTGAACAGATCCTCCAGCGACACCTTGGTCACAGGGGCGTTGGCCTTGGCCTTCTCCTCGGCCTTGCGCTGCTCCACCAGCTCGCGGGCCAGCTTTTCGTCGGCCACGGCGTTGAAGGTAGCGCCGGCGGAGGGTGCCTCGCTCAGACCCGTGATCTCCACGGGCACGCTGGGTCCGGCCTCGGTGATGCGCTGGCCCTTGTCACTGACCATGGCACGCACGCGGCCCACAGAGGTACCGGCGATGATGATGTCGCCCTGATGCAGCGTGCCGTTCTGTACCAGCAGCGTGGCCACGGGGCCGCGGCCCTTGTCCAGACGGGCCTCGATCACAGTGCCCTGCGCCGCGCGGTTGGGGTTGGCCTTCAGCTCGCCCACCTCGGCGGTAAGGGTCAGCATCTCCAGCAGATTGTCCACGCCCATGCCGGTCTTGGCGGAGATGGGGCACACAATGGTGTCGCCGCCCCACTCCTCGCACACCAGCCCGTACTCGGTGAGCTGCTGCTTGATGCGCTCAGGGTTGGCCTCAGGCTTATCCATCTTGTTGATGGCCACGATAATGGGGATACCGGCGGCCTTGGCGTGGTTGATGGACTCCACCGTCTGGGGCATGATGCCGTCCTCGGCGGCCACCACCAGAATGGCGATATCCGTCACCATGGCGCCGCGGGCGCGCATGGAGGTAAAGGCCTCATGGCCGGGGGTATCCAGAAATGTGATGGGCTTGCCATTGATCTGCACCTGATAGGCGCCGATGTGCTGGGTGATGCCGCCGGCCTCGCCGCTGGCCACATGGGCGTTGCGGATATAGTCCAGCAGGCTGGTCTTGCCGTGGTCCACGTGGCCCATGACCACCACCACGGGTGCCCGGGGCACCAGGTCCTCATCCTTGTCCTGATGGTCGTCGATCAGGCGCTCCTCGATGGTGACGACGACCTCCTTTTCTACCTTGCAGCCCATCTCCTCGGCGATGATGGCGGCGGTGTCGAAGTCGATCATCTGGCTCAGGGAGGCCATCACGCCGTTCTTCATCAGGCACTTGACCACCTCTGCGCCGGTCTTCTTCATCCGGCTGGCCAGCTCGCCCACGCTGATCTCGTCGGGGATCTGCACGGTCACAGGGGTCTTCTTGATGACCTCCAGCCGCAGCTTCCGCAGCCGGTCGGCCTCCTCCTGCTTGCGCTTGTTGCTGGCGAAGTTATTGTCCCGCCGCTGCTTATTGCTGCGGAACTTCTCCTTGCCCTGTGGGGCCTGCTGGTCCCGCTTGCCGCTGCTGCGGGCGTCGGCCATATCCTGCAATTTCTCGTCGTACTTGTCCAGATTGACGTTGGTGGCCTTGCGGGTGTCCACCACCTGCCGCTGGGGCACGCGGGACATGGGCGGCTTGGGCTGCTCCGCCTTGGGCGCGCCGCCCTGCTGGGGCCTGCCGCTCTGGCCCTGACCCTGTACCGGCGCGGATGCGTTCTGCGCCGGCTTGGCGGCGGGCTTCTCCGCCTTCTTCTCCTCCGGCTTGGCGCCCTCGGCAAAGATCACCGCGATGCTGCTCACCGGGTTGTGCTGGGTCAGATACTCAAAGATCAGGCTGAGCTCCCGGTCCTCCAGCACCTGCATGTGATTTTTGGGCGTTTCGGCGTACTTGGTCAGGATCTCCGTGATCTCCTTCGTGGACACGCCGAAGTCCTTGGCCACCTCATGCACTCTGTATTTGTTAGCGATACTACCCAAATAAAGCCACCTCCATCTCAGTTGCTCGCGCCGCGCTCACGGCGCGCTGTGTTCCTGTTATCTGCCGGTCGTCTTCCGGCTTCCCTTGCCCTTCTTTACCGGCCGCGCGTTTTCATACCGTGCGCCGGGGGCCTCCTTCTTTGCCGGCCGTTTATCCCTGGGCGGGCGGCCGCTCCGTTCCTTATAGACCCGGTCGGGGCGTCCCTCCGGATACTCCCGCCGCGGCGGACGCCGGTGCTCCGGCGCGGGGGGCCTGTGCTCCGGTGCCGGAGGCTCCGGAGACGCGTGGGGCGCTTCCGGCGGCTTGCCGCCGTGAACGCGGTGCCTGCCCTGCCGCAGGTTCTTCTCGTGCTGTAGTTGCTCTTCTTTCCGTTCCCTTGCCCGTTTGGCCTTCAGGTCCAGTGTTTCCGCCGCCGCGCCGTAGATCTCCGGCTCCACCGCCGCCAGCTTTTTCACCAGCGACTGGGCGAACCCGATGTCCGTCACTGCGCACATGGCCACGCTGGTGCGTCCCAGCGCCCGGCCGAAGGCATCCTTATCGGCAGGGAAGGGGAGACACAGGCAGCTGCCCGCGTGGGCAAAGCTGTACGCCCTGCGGACGGAGGACGCTGCCGCGTCCCGCGCCGTAAAGATGACCCGCGCCTTCTTGCCCCGTGCCGCCGCGCCCACAGGCTCCTCGCCCACGGCCACCGCGCCGGCGCGCAGCGCCAGTCCCAATGTGGATAACAAATGCTCTGTCACAGCGCCACCATCTGCCCTTCCAGCGCGTCATAGACCTCCGCGGGGATGGCGGTGTCGAACGCGCGCTCCAGTGCGCGGCTTTTCCGCGCCTTTTTCAGACACTCCGGATCGGGACACACATACGCGCCCCGCCCCGACTTCTTGCCGGTGGCGTCCAGCAGGATCTCGCCCTCCGGCGTTTTCACAATGCGCAGCAGCGCCTTTTTGTCTTTCATTTCCCGGCAGCCCACACATTGCCGCTGGGGTATCTTACGGGTCTTCTGCATCGCTGCCGTTCCTTTCCGCAGCCGCCGCTTACTCCGCGTTGGCCGCCTTGATGTCGATCTTATAGCCGGTCAGCCGCGCGGCCAGACGGGCGTTCTGCCCCTCCTTGCCGATGGCCAGACTCAGCTGGTCGGCGGGCACCGTCACGCGGCAGGCCTTGCCCTCGTCGGCCAGCTGCACGCTGACCACATCCGCCGGCGCCAGCGCCGCGGCGATAAACTCCGCCGGGTCCTCGCTGTACTTCACGATGTCGATCTTCTCGCCCCGCAGCTCGTCCACGATGGCGTTCACGCGCTGCCCCCTGGGGCCCACGCACGCGCCGATGGCGTCCACGTTGGGGTCCTCGGACCACACGGCGATCTTCGTGCGGTTGCCCGCCTCCCGGGCGATGGACCGCACCTCCACGGTGCCGTCGTAGATCTCCGGCACCTCCAGCTCAAACAGCCGCTTCACCAGACCGGGGTGGGTGCGGGAGATCATCACCTGCGGCCCGCGTGTGCTGCGGCGCACCTCCACCAGATACACCTTCACCATCTGCCCCTCGTGCAGCTCCTCGCCGGGCACCTGCTCGTTCATGGTCAGCACAGCCTCCGTGGCCTCGCTGCCGCTGCCGATCCGCAGGATCACGTTGCCGTTCCGGGGGTCGATGCGGCTGACGGTGCCGGTGAGGATCTCGTGCTGCTTGCTGCCCCACTCGTCATAGATCATGCCGTGCTCGGCTTCCCGCAGGCCCTGGATGATGACCTGCTTGCCGTTGCCGGCGGCGATGCGGCCGAATTCCACGGACTCCACCGGGAAGTTCACCATGCCGCCCAGCTCGTTCTTGGCGGAGATGCGCTTGGCCTCCTCCAGCGAGATCTGGCTGGCGGGGTTCTCCACCTCCTCCACGATCTCCTTCTGGACGTACATTTTCAGGTCCTTCTTTTCCTCATCCACGTCCACCACCACATACTCCACGCCCTCGTGGTCGCGCTTATAGGCGGTGGTCAGCGCCTGGATGATCTTGCCCATCATAAAGCTCTGGGGAATGCCCCGTTCCTTTTCCAGCATAGCCAGTGCCGCGAAGATCTCGTCACATTTCATGGTCGTTTCTCCTTCTATCTCAAGTCGTGTTGTCTCAGAATTCCACCCGCAGGCGCACCAGCGCCGTCTCGTTCTTCTCAAAGCGTACCGTCTCGCCGCCCATGTCCAGCAGCACCGCGCCGTCTTCATAGCCCGCCAGGGTACCGGCGAACTCCTTGCGCCCGTCCTTGGGCTGGTACGTTTTCACCAGCACGGGGCTGCCCATGAACTGCGCAAAATCCCCCGGCCGCTTCAGCTGGCGCTCCAGCCCCGCCGAGCCCACCTCGAACACGTAGCTGCTCTCGATGGGGTCCGCCTCGTCCAGCAGATCGCTGACCGTGCGGCTGATGGCCTCGCAGTCCAGAATGTCCACGCCGCCGTCCTTGTCCAGATACAGCCGCAGGTACCACTGTCCCGCCTCCCGGACGTACTCTACATCCCAGATGCGGCAGCCCTGCGCCTGCACCGCCGGCTCCGCCAGCGCCCATACGACCTCGGTGATCTTTTTCACAGCAAGCCCTCCAACAGAACGTCCCGGTCATCATGGAACGATGACCATTAAAAAAAGCGGACGATCCCGTCCACTCAGTCAATACCTTACCTTAACCTTACGTACACATAGCATACCATATAAGTACGCGAAACGCAAGGGTTTTTCCGCAAAAACACCCGCAAAATAGGTCGAAAAGCTGAAAAGAACGCCCTTAGGACGCTCTTTTCAGCTTCATAACGCCTCTCGACAGCAAAAACGCCGCCAAATTTACCAGCACCACCGTGGCGCCCACCGGCGTGCCCCACAGGTACGACCCGGTCAGCCCCACGCAGAAGCACACCACACTCAGCCCCGCGGCGCAGATGACCACGCCCCGGAAGCTCCGCAGCAGCGTCATGGCCGTCAGCGCCGGGAAGATGACCAGACTGGAGATCAGCATCGCGCCCATCATCCGCATGCCCAGCACGATGGTCAGCGCCGTCAGCACCGACAGGATGGTGTTGTACAGCCCCACCTTCACCCCGGTGGCCCGGGCGAAGCTCTCGTCGAAGGTGATGGCGAACAGCCGATGGTAAAACAGCACATACAGCACCAGTACCGCCGCGCACAGCCCCACGCTCAGCGCCACATCCGCCCGGTCCATGGCCAGGATGGAGCCGAACATAAAGCTGTCCACATCCGTGGTCATGCCGGTGGTCAGACTGGTGACCACCACGCCCACGGCCAGCGCCGACGCGCTGACCACCGCGATGGCTGCGTCCGCACCCATGCGGCTTCTCTCCGTCATCCGCAGCAGCCCCAGTGCCGCCAGCACCACCACCGGGATAGACACCGGCAGCGGCGCCCAGCCGCAGGCCAGTGCGATGCTCAGTGCGCCGAAGGATACATGGCTCAGCCCGTCGCCGATCATGGAGTACCGCTTCAGCACCAGCGGCACACCCAGCAGCGCCGCGCACAGCGCCACCAGGATACCCACCACGAACGCCCGCAGGATGAACGGGTACGTGAACATTTCCAGCAGTAAGCTCATGCCTCGTCACCTCCGAACCGTTTGCCCCAGGGGGACGTTAGATAGTCCGCCGCCGTGCCGAAGAAGTACGTTCCATGGCCGGCGTGCAGAATATGGTCGGCGTAGCGCAGGGCACTGCGTATATCGTGTGTCACCGCCACGATGGCGATGCCCTCCTGCTTGTTCAGGTATTCCAGCGTGCGGTACAGCTCCTGGGCTGCCGCCGGGTCCAGTCCCGTCACCGGCTCGTCCAGGATCAGCAGCTCACCGGCGGCGCACAGGGCACGCGCCAGCAGCACCCGCTGCTGCTGCCCGCCGGACAGCTCCCGGTAGCACCGGTCCTTCAGCTCCAGCACGCCCAGCTTGCCCATGTGCATCAGCGCGGTGGACTTCTCCTTCGGCGTGTAGAAAAACCGCATTCCCTTCCCGCTGAGAAAGCCGCTGCGTACCACCTCCGTCACCGTGGCGGGAAAGTCCTTCTGTGCCTTTGTCTGCTGGGGCAGATAGCCGATGGCGCCGGAGCGCAGGGAGGGCGAACGTACGATCTCGCCCGCCATGGGGTGCAGCAGCCCCAGCAGACTTTTCACCAGCGTGGATTTGCCGCTGCCGTTCTCGCCCACGATGCACACATAGTCGCCGCTGTGCACCTGAAAGTTCAGGTGCTCCCACACCGGCTTGCCTTCATAGCCCAGCGCCGCGTCCCGGCAGTCCAGCAATATGCGTTTCTCCTGTTCCATCAGGACAGTCCCTCCTTCAGTGCCGCCGCGTTGGCGGTCATCAGACTGATATAGGTGGCTCCGCCGTCGAATTCCGCCCGGCTCACCGTCTGGCAGGAGTGGAACGTCCGCACCTGCGCCCCGGTGGTCTCGGCGATGGCCTGCGCCACCTTCCGGCTGCTCAGCTCGATGGTGTATACCACCGGTATCTCCTGCTCCTCCACCACGTCGATCAGATATTTCAGCGTGGCGAGGGACGGCTCCGTGTCTCCCGCACAGCCGTGGAACGCCGCCCGGTAATCCAGATCATATTCCCTGCAGAAATACAGCAGCGGGAACCGATCGCCGAACACCAGCAGCCGCCGTGCCGCATGGTCCGTGATGTCCCGGAATGTCTCGTCCAGCGCCTGCAATTCGTCCAGATAGTCCGCCAGCCGAGCCCGATAGCCGTCGGCATTGTCCGGATCGGCCTCACACAGCGTATCGCAGATGGCCCGGCACAGGGCCATGGCGTTCACCGGCGATGTCCAGATGTGCTCGTCGTACTCTATTTCCTCTTCGTGGCCGTCGTGCAGATGCCCATCATGCGCCTCATGGTCATCGTGCTCGCCATGTTCGTCATGTGCGTGGTCATGGCTGCCCTGCATCCCCTCGGCGTACTCCTCCCGGTATGTCTCCACGCAGTCCATCATAGCCAGCCGGTAGGGGATAGCCTCGCCTGCCGCGTCCAGAATGTCCTCCACCCACAGCTCGCTTTCCCCGCCGTTGTAGATGAACACCTCCGCCTCGCTGACGGCGATCACGTCCAGCGGCGTGGGCTCAAAGCTGTGTGTCTCCCGCCCGGCGGGCACCAGCAGCTGTACGTCCACCGCGTCCCCGCCGATCTGCCGCACAAAGTCGTAGTAGGGGAACAGCGTGCACACCACGTTCAGTTTCCCGCTTTGCGGACGGTCCTGCCGCCCGCAGCCCGCCAGCGTCAGCGCCAATACCGCCGCCAGCACCGCTGCGCCTGCTCGTCTCACGTGTCCCGCCTCCTTTGCGTGTCTTGTCTCATAAAACCATAGTATACCACACAATGCGCAAAAAGGGAAGTGCCCGCCTTTTGCGTCCGGACACCGTCTCCCAGCGTATAATTAACGCACTCTTAACACGACGATGAAAAAGTTTCCTAATATGAAAGCGAAGATATTTACGCCGGAAAACATGGAAAAACACCTGTGCTTTGCATATATTTAAACGCAGAGCGGTTGAAAAATACCACAAAAACCACGTTGCAAACGTTAAGATAATGTTAAAACAGAAAAAGACGTTAAAATTGCTGATCGAACCATTCGACGATTTCCCGTATACTTTTTCCATAGTCCGCAGCGTTTTTCTGCGGATGTGTTTTCAGTTGTTCCCGAGACCGCCATCCGGTCAACCTCTCTCCTGACAGATCGAAAAGACCGCCGGAGGGCGGTCTTTTTTGTTCCCTCTCCCACCTGTTAATAAAGCCACAATCGGTTTCCTCAAAAGAAAATCATTCACCGTCCGTTGCAAAAATCCCGGAACCCCGCCAAAAACTGAATGGTTCAATGTAAAAAAGAAGCAAAAACCATATAAAATATGTGGAAAAATCCGTTCATAGAATGTTAAAAATGTACAATATGGCGCTCAATTTTTATAAAAACTGCTAATTGCGGGCGGAAAGAGTTTCCTGTATACTTTTTTCAGGTAGCCTTGAAGGGATTTTATCCCGTGAGGAAATACCTGCGGGGCATGGCGGTGCCCCGTGCCGTTTCCTGTCAATAGACGGGTGCGGTAAAGTTTATCAGCTTCTGCGGCGACGTAGGGGCAAAAATCTGTTAAGGAGAGAAAACAATGGAAGAAAGAAAAGGCTTTGGATCCAATTTCGGATTCCTGATGGCCGCGGTCGGCTCTGCAGTCGGCCTGGGCAACATCTGGGGCTTCCCCAATAAGATGGGTGCCTCCGGCGGCTTCACGTTCCTCATCATCTATCTGATCCTGGCGGTCCTGTGCGGCTTCATCGTTATGGTGGGCGAGCTGGCCATCGGCCGCAAGACCGGCCACGGCGCCGTGGGCGCGTACAAGGCTCTGTCCAAGAAGTTCAAGTGGATGGGCTGGCTGGGCATCCTGTCCGCCTTCTTCATCCTGTTCTTCTACTGCGCACTGGGCGGCTACTGCATCAAGTACACCGTTCTGAATATCGGCGATCTGTTCGGTGCCGGCTTCGGCTCCAATGGCCTGTCCGGCGGCGAAATTTTCGGCAACTTCCTGGGCAGTCCCGCTGAGGGTGTTATCTACGGCCTTATTTTCGTGGCGCTGACCATGCTCATCGTTATGGGCGGCATCGGCGGCGGCATCGAGAAGGTCTGCTCCGTGGGTATGCCCGCCCTGTTCGTGGCCCTGCTGATCTGCATCATCCGCGCCTGCACCCTGGAGGGTACCGACGTGGCCGTGCAGATCCTGCAGGCGGACGGTTCTCTCGTGGAGGGCGTTGTTAACGGCAGTGCTCTGGACGGTCTGAAGTACATGTTCTCCCCCGGCTGGGCGGCCAATGTCGGCTATTATGTGCCCGCCAAGGCGGTTGTTGATGGCGCGGAGGTTTCCTCCATCATGGTCAATGGCGTGGCACAGGCCATCGTCGCCTACAAGTCCGGCGCTCCCAGCATCTTTAACGTTGTTTCCACCGCTGGTGGCCAGATGTTCTTCTCCCTGTCCCTGGGCATGGGCGCCATGATCACCTACGGCTCCTACCTGCATAAGAAGGAGAACCTGCAGAAGAACGCCCTGCTGATCATCATCATGGATACCATGGTGGCCCTGATGGCCGGTCTGTGCGTCATGCCCGCCCGCTTCGCGCTGGATCCCGCCGGCAACATCGGCGGCCCCAAGCTGCTGTTTATCACCATGCAGAACGTGTTCCACTCCATGGGCACACTGGGCCCCATCTTCGGCATCCTGTTCTATCTGCTGGTGGTGTTTGCCGCCATCTCCTCCTCCATCTCCCTGCTGGAGGTCATCGTGGCCCACTTCGTGGATAAGGCCCGTATCGAGGGCAAGGGCGACAAGCGTAAGCCCTACACCCTCATCGCCGCCGCCTGTGTGTGCCTGGGCTGCATCCTGGTCTGCGCCGACTGCCTGGGTTCCAGCGGTATCGCACCGGCCAATATACTGAATATAGCGGAACCCAAGAACTGGGCGGCTGACTGGCTGGACTTCTGGGATGCACTGTCCGAGGGCGTTATGATGCCGCTGGGCGCCCTGCTGATGTGCCTGATGATCGGCTGGGAGATCGGCCCCGAGTTCGTCAAGGAAGAGGCGGAGCAGTCCGGTCATGCCATGGGCAGCTACGGCTTCTTCAAGGTCTGCGTCAAGTTCATCACCCCGCTGTGCATGATCCTCATCCTGTACGGCCAGATCAAGGAGTTCTTCTTCTAAGTAAATGCAGAACGCCGGAGCATTGCTCCGGCGTTCTTTCTGCCATAAAAAGGCCGGGCGCTTTCAGCGCCCGGCCTTTTGTTTACTTAAGCGTAATGCTGTTTTGCAGTACGGCAACGCTGTACAGCAGCAGTACGTCCGCCCCCTCCGGGAATTCCGTCACCCGCGAAAGCGCGTCGGTGGCCATATACCGGATATCGACCACATAGACGGTGCGGTAGCCGCCCGCCAGCAGGGGGATCAGGCTGCTGCCGAAGGAGTCGCGCACCACCACCAGCGTCCGGTCGTTGTCCGCCGCCGGGTTTTCGATCCGCAGCAGCGCCTTCGGCCCACCCAGAAACAGGTCGTAGGGAGCCTTCTCCGCTGCCGTCAGATCATACACGCCGCCGGTGCTGTCCGTCTCATAGTCGTACACCGTGCAGCCATCCAGCAGGGGAGAGGTGATATAGGACAGGACGTCCGCTGTCAGCGTCTCCGTCGTCTTGCCCCAGTAGCTGCCGTGAAATTCGCCCGCCAGCGCGCACAGCGTCTCCTCTGTCATGTCCGGCACAGGCGCGCCCATGGCCTCCGATATGGCCTGCGCCACGGCGGAAAGACGCTCCTGCTGCCAGTGGGGATCGGTACGGTAATAGTCCTCCAGCGCCAGCAGCGGCGCGATGTCGATGATCTCCACCGGCAGCCGCTGCGCCAGATAGTCCGCCGTCTCCTGAGCCCCGGCGGGCGTGTAGCCCTCCGGCGTCTCCATAAAAGCGGCCTTATCTGGGATCACGCTCATATATACGTGTTCCGACCCGGGGAAATATGCCTCCAACAGGTGAGAAAACCGTTTTACGGCGAAGTCCAGTGATTTCTCGTCCCACGCCGCGTCAGCGGCGGCGGCATAGCCACGGTACACATATACCTCCGGCAGCGTATCCTCCTGCACCCGCCGGGTGGGAATGGCGGCAGCAGCTATGACCATAGCCGCTGCCGCCAGCAGAAATACGCCTCGCTCTATCCAGCGCTTCACAGGATGGCCTCGTCGTAGACGGGCTGCACGCCGAAGATGCCGTTCAGGTGGGACATAAAGGTGTTCACAAGATCCTCGGCACCGAACACGGACACCACATACTCGCCCACCACGGCCACGGCAACCTTATCGGGGAAGCCGCACATCCACTGCCGCTGCTGGATGTTGTCCCGCAGGGCGGTGGCCAGCGCATCGGCATCATCGGTGCAGTGGTACGCCGCGGCGGTAAAGGTGTTCTGGTTCATCATATGGACCAGCGACGCGGCCTGATCCACCTTGGCCGTCTCCGGCAGGCCGAGGGCGCTGTCCACAGCGGCGCGGTCGGTCAGGTCATAGACGCCGGGGGCGTCCTCCTTGCTGTTCGCCTCGGAGTAGTCACCGCCGGCGGCGGGGAACTTCTCATCATCGGTGTAGGTGCTCCACACCTTCTCCAGCAGGTCAAGAGCGCTGGCAGGCGCGGCGGGCTGATCGCCCTTGCTGTCGTTCTTCGTGCCGCAGGCGGCGAGACTCAGGGTCAGCACGGCGGCGAGCACAAGGGAAATGATTTTTTTCATCGTGTAGTTTCCTCCTGAAATAGGTTTCTGTCCATTGAGACGGAGCGCGGTGCGATTTGGTTCCATGGAAAGCTTTTCCGCTTTTACAGCCAGCTCTGGTCAAAGCCGTAGGGCAGCAGCTCCTTCAGCGCGAAGCGCTTGCTCTCGCCCTTTCCGTTCAGGCAGATCACCGTCAGGTCGGGTGCGAACTCCATCATCACCTGCCGGCAGGTGCCGCAGGGCACGCAGTAATCCTCGCTGCGCCCGGCGATCACAATGGTGTCGAAGTCCCTGTGCCCCTCGCTGACCGCCTTGACCATGGCCGTCCGTTCGGCGCATATCGTGGCGCCGTAGGCGGCGTTCTCCACGTTGCAGCCGGTAAACACTGTGCCGTCCTTGCACAGCAGCGCCGCGCCCACCGGGAAGTGGGAATAGGGTACATAGGAACGCTCCAGCATGGCCACCGCCATATCACAAAGCTGTTTTTCCGTCATGGTGCATCCTCCTTTGATCTTTTCCGGTTTCTTCCTCGTTTATACCTCAGCTCAGCTCCGCCTTACCGGTGTAGAGCTGATAATACTTGCCCTTCTGCGCCAGCAGCTCCTGATGGTCGCCGCGTTCGATGATGCGCCCGTGCTCCAGCACCAGAATGGCCTGACTGTTCCGCACGGTGGACAGCCGGTGTGCGATAACGAACACCGTCCGACCCTCCATCAGCGAGTCCATGCCCTGTTCGATCAGGTTTTCCGTCCGCGTGTCGATGGAGCTGGTGGCCTCGTCCAGTATCAGTACCGGCGGGTCGGACACCGCCGCCCGGGCGATGGCCAGCAGCTGCCGCTCGCCCTGGCTCAGGCTGCCGCCGTCCCCGGTGATGACCGTGTCATACCCCTGGGGCAGGTGGCGGATAAAGCTGTCGGCGTTGGCCAGCTTCGCCGCGGCCCGGACCTCCTCGTCCGTGGCGTCCAGCCGTCCGTAGCGGATGTTGTCCGCGATGGTGCCGGTGAACAGGTGGGTGTCCTGCAATACCATGCCCAGCGAACGGCGCAGGGAGTCCTTCTGGATGTCCCTCACGTCGATGCCGTCATAGGTGATGGTGCCCTCCTGCACATCGTAGAACCGGTTGATGAGGTTGGTGATGGTGGTCTTGCCCGCGCCGGTGGAGCCCACAAAGGCGATCTTCTGCCCCGGCTTGGCGAACAGGGACACGTCGTTCAGTACCGTCTTTTCTCCGTCGTAGGAGAAGGTCACATGGTCGAAGCGCACGTCGCCCTTCAGCTCCACCAGCGTGCCGTCGGGCTTTTTCCACGCCCAGCAGCCGGTGCGGCGGTCTGTCTCGGTCAGCGTATCGCCATGCTTTTCCACCCGGACGATGACGGTCTTGCCCTCATCCACCTCCGGCTCGGCCTCCATCACGGCGAAGATGCGCTCCGCGCCGGCCACCGCCGCCAGCAGCACGTTCACCTGCTGGCTGATCTGCGAGATGGGCTGGCTCACCTGCTTCACATACAGCAGGTACGCGCCCAGGGAGCCCACGTCGAACATTCCGCCGATGGCCAGCAGCCCGCCCACGCAGCAGGTGACGGCGTAGTCGATGCGGGACAGGTTGGCCATGGCCGGCATCATGGCGCCGGAGTAGGTCTGGGCCGCCGTGGCGGCGTCCCGATAGCTGTCGTTCAGCCCGGAGAACTGCGCGATGGCCTTGCTCTCATGGTTGAACACCTTGATGACCTTCTGGCCCTCCACCATCTCCTCGATATAGCCGTTCATGGCGCCCAGCGCCTGCTGCTGTGCCTGAAAGCTCACGCGGCTTCTGCCGCCAACGCCCTTGACCACCAGCAGCATCAGCACCAGAAAGGCAAAGGTGATCAGCGTCAGCACCCAGTTCATATACAGCATCATAACAACAATGCCGATAAACGTCAAGGCGCAGGACACTACACTGGCGAAGCTGGAGTTGATCATCTCCGACACGGTGTCCATGTCGTTGGTAAAGCGGCTCATCAGGTCGCCGGACTGGTGGGTGTCGAAGTACCGCAGGGGCAGGTCCTGCAATTTGTCGAACAGGTCCTGCCGCATCTGGGCCACCGTCCGCTGGGAGATATGCACCATGATACGGGCGTAGGCATAGGAGCACAGGCCCGACAGCAGGAACAGTCCCAGCAGCAGCGCCAGCATTTTCAGCAGGCCGGCGAAGTCGCCTACCAGAATATAGTCGTTGATAATAGGCTTGAGCAGATAGCTGCTCATCACCGAGCCCACGGAGCTGACCACCAGGCAGATGAACACCACCGCCAGCGCGCCCTTGTAGCGCCCGATATAGCGCAGCAGCTTGCTCACCGTGCCCCGGAAGTCCTTGGGCCGCTGGAAGCCGTGTCCCTGGGGCCCGTGGCCGCGCGGTCCGCCGCGTTTTTGTTCAGCCATCGATGCTCACCCCTTCCTGCTGGGAGCGATAGACCTCCCGATAAATGTCGCTCTGCGCCATCAGCTCCTCATGGGTGCCTATGGCGGAGATGTGCCCATCGTCCATCACCAGTATCAGGTCGGCGTCCATAACGGATGTGATCCGCTGGGCGATGATGAGCTTTGTGGTGCCGGGCAGCGCCGTTTTCAGCGCGCCTCGGATCTTCGCGTCCGTGGCGGTGTCCACCGCGCTGGTGGAGTCGTCCAGGATCAGTATCTTCGGCTTCCGCAGCACCGCTCGGGCGATGCACAGCCGCTGCTTCTGCCCGCCGGAGACATTGGTTCCGCCCTGTTCGATATAGGTGTCGTATCCGTCCGGCATTTTCTCAATAAACTCATCGGCGCAGGCCAGACGGCAGGCCGCCTCGATCTCCTGATCGCTGGCGTTCTCGTCGCCCCAGCGCAGGTTCTCCCGGATGGTGCCGGAGAACAGCGTGTTCTTCTGCAGCACCATGGCGCAGCCATCCCGCAGCGCCTCCATGGTGTAGTCCTTCACATTGTGGCCGCCCACATACACCGCGCCGCCGTTCACGTCGTACAGCCGGGGGATCATGCTCACCAGCGTGGTCTTGGCGCTGCCGGTGCCGCCTAAAATGCCCACCGTGGCCCCGCTGGGTACGGTAAAGCTCACGTCCTCCAGATTCCAGGCCTCCGCCGTGTCGTGGTACTTGAAATACACATGGTCGAAGCGAATGGAGCCGTCCTCCACCTTCAGCGCCGGGTCGGCCTGCTCGTCGGTGATGCGGGGCTTCTCCTCCAGCACCTCGGCGATGCGCTTGCCGCAGGCGATGGCCCGGGTCAGCATCATCAGTACCACGGATACCATCATCAGCGACATCAGTATCTCACTCAAATAGGTAAAGAACGCGATCAGATCGCCGGAGAGCAGCGTGCCCTCCCACACGTAGTGGCCGCCGATCCACATGACCGCCGTGATGGTGCCGCCCATCAGGATCATCATCACCGGCATGAACAGCACCACAAAGCCGAAGGCGCGCTCGGCCATGCTTCGCAGCTTCTCACTGCGCTGGGTGAACTTCTCCTTTTCCTGCGCCTCACGCACAAAGGATTTCACCACGCGTATGGCGTTCAGGTCCTCCTGCACCACCAGGTTCAGCTGGTCCGTGGCCCCCTGCAAAGAGGTGAAGAACGGCCCTACCCGCTTGATGACGATGACCACCGCGATGATCAGCAGGGGAATGACCACCAGGAACACCTGGCTCAGCCTTGTGCTGATGATCAGGGCCATCACCAGTGCCGTCACCAGCATGGTAGGGGCGCGGACCAGCATACGCATTCCCATGAATGTGGTCATCTGTACCGAGGCCACGTCGTTGGTCAGCCGCGTCACCAGACTGGCGGTGGAGAAACGCTCGATGTTGGCGAAGGAGAAACGCTGTACCTGCTCGTACTCCGCCTTCCGCAGCGCTGCGCCGAAGCCCATGGACGCCTTGGCGGCCAAAGCCGCCGCGCCCACGCCGCAGCCCAGCGCCAGCAGCGCCATAATGACCATTTTCAGCCCCGCCATCAGGATATAGCCTCTGTCTCCGTTGGCGATGCCGATATCCACGATGTCGCTCATCACCTGGGGCAGCGTCAGCTCCAGCACCGCCTCTCCGGCGGAGCAGGCGATGGCGAACAGCATCAGCAGGCGGTAGCCCTTGGTATAGGGCGCCAATTTTTTTATCATGCTTCCTCCTCCTCGTCGGTCAGGTTCCGTCCCGCCCGCAGCAGGAATGCGGTGAACTGCGCCTTTTCCTCCTGCGTGAAGCCGCGCTCCAGCCGTTCGTTCATCTGGTGCAGCACGGTCTGGAAATCGTCATGGAACCGCTGGCCCTCCTCTGTCAGTGCCAGAATGCGGCACCGTCCATCTGTGGCGCTGACGGTGCGGTATACCAACCCCTTCTCCTCCAGCCGGTCCACGATGCCGTTCACTGTGCTGGGCTTGATCATCAGATGGCGCTCCAGCGTCTTCTGGTTCACGCTGTCCTCCGCGTCGTGCAGGAACATCAGCGTCCGGCACTGCATGGGCGATACGTCGTAGCGCTTCAGCATCCGCCCCATCAGCTTATGCACCTGGTGATCGCAGTAGCCGAACAGCGCGCCGAAGTGCGCCGGGTGTTCGTCAAAGCAGAATTTCATGGCGGTCCTCCTCCTTCTTTGCTTTTGAATTTTTAGCATACAAACTATTAGCGTGCTAAATGGTAGCACCAATATTTTTTGTTGTCAATAGGGAAGAGGGGCGGCTCTGTAAACGATCTGTGAACGGCGGGCGCGCTTTGTGAATGATTTGTTAATTCTTTATCAAACCTGTTGACTTCCGCCCCGGATGCGTGTATGATACGCTCATCCGAAAGGATACCCACCCATTGTATTTCTCTCTCCTTTTACCGAAAAAAAGGCGGCGCTGAAGCGCCGCCTTTTTTCGTGTCTGTCGTTTCCGGCGCGGCTGAACTGCGTCTGCGCCGCGCCGCCTGCCCTTCGGCCTCGTTTATATCCAATGGCTATGAGGGCATGATGAAAGCAAAAGCGAAACAGGCGGCAAAAAACAGTTGCCATCGCGGAAGAATTGTAGTAGAATATATCTCACGAACTTGTCCTCCGCCGTGAGCTGCGGGGCCGGTCTCGCGCAATGGATACCCACGAATCATGTCAGGCGGGGAACCGAGCAGCATTAAGAGGGATCATCCATGTGCCGCGAGGGTGCCGGCCCTGTGGCTCACGGCGGAGGACTCGTTTATTTTGTTTGTCAGCAGGGAGGTGTGCCCATGTACCAGGCGCTGTACCGCAAATACCGGCCCAAGACCTTTTCCGAGGTGGTGGGCCAGCAGCACATCACCGATACGCTCCAGCGCCAGGTGGCCGACGGTCAGGTGGGCCACGCCTACCTGTTCACCGGCACCCGCGGCACCGGCAAGACCACCTGCGCCCGTATTCTGGCCAAGGCCGTCAACTGCCAGCACCCCATTGACGGCGCGCCCTGCAACCAGTGCGCCGCCTGCCGCGGCATTGACGACGGCTCACTGCTGGATGTGACGGAGCTGGACGCCGCCTCCAATGGCAGCGTCAACGACGCCCGTAGCCTGCGGGAGGAGGCCGTCTACCCGCCGGCGGTGCTGCAAAAGCGCGTCTACATCATCGACGAGGTGCATATGCTCTCCCGCGATGCCTTCAACGCCCTGCTGAAGATCATGGAGGAGCCGCCCGCCCACCTGCTGTTTATTCTGGCCACCACCGAGATCCAGAAGGTCCCGGCCACCATACTCTCCCGCTGCCAGCGGTTCAACTTCAAGCGCATCCTGCCCCACGATATGGAGCAGCAGCTGCTGAAGGTGGCGAAGGCCGAAGCCATCGACCTGACCCCGGACGGGGCGGACCTGCTGGCCCGCATGGCCAACGGTGCCCTGCGCGACGCGCTCAGCCTGCTGGACCAGTGCCGTGCCGCCGGCGCGGTCGTGGACGGCCGCAGCGTGCTGGACACGCTGGGACTGGCCGGCAGTACCCAGACGGTGCAGCTCATGCGCCTGCTCCTGGCGCGTCAGGGGGGCGACGCTTTGGCACTGCTGGACCAGCTGTACCGGGGCGGCAAGGATGTGGGTGCGCTGCTGGGCGAGCTCAGCGACCTGTGCCGGGATATGACCGTTCTGGCCGCCGCGCCGGAGGGCGGCGCCGCCCTGCTGGGCGGCCTGTATGACCGCAAGACCCTCTCTGAACTGACGGCGGAGGTCCCCATGCGCCGCCTGCTCTATATGACCGATACCATCCAGCGCACCGCCGCGGCCCTGCCCCGGAGTATCCGCCAGCGAACGGATGCCGAGCTGTGCCTGCTGCGTCTGTGCGACGAGAGCCTTTCCAACGACACGGAGGCTCTGGCGGACCGCGTCTCCGCCCTGGAGGACGCCTTGAAGAAGGGCGTCGTCCCGGCGGAAAGACCCGCCGCCCGTCCGGCGGCCGCGCCGACTCCGCCGCCCCGGCGCGAAGCGCCCCCGATCCCGCAGGAGACATCTCCCGCACCGGAACCCGCACCGGTCCCCACGGCCCCCGCACCTCCGGCCCCTGCGCCAGAGCGTACCTCGGCGGCGCCCGCCGCCGGCGGTGACAGCCAGGTCTGGGCCGCGCTTATCGAGCACTATAAAGGCCCGCTGACCATCCCCGACCGGGTATGGCTGAACCAGGCGACAGGTACGCTGGAGGGGGATGTGCTCACCGTTTCCTGTGCCAACGATCTGGTGAAGCAGCAGCTCAGCCGCAAGGCCATCGAGGACGTGCTCTGCGGCGTCACCAGCCGCCATGTGGGCCGTCCCGTCCGGGTGCAGTTCACCATAGGCGGCGGCCCCGCCGCGCCCGTGCGGCGCGTCCCGGTCCGCCCCGCGCCCCGGCCCACGCCCGCCCCGTCGGCGGACGACTATGAGCGCCCGCCTCTGCCGGAGGAGGCGCCGCCCGCCCCGCCGGACCTGCCGCCCTGGGAGGTGCCGGCTCCCCACAGAGACAAGCTGGACGAGTTGGTGGAAAACGCCAAACAGCTGGACAATTTTCGCATCAAATAAGCCGACAGTTCATGCTGAGCGCACCGGTGTCTCACATGGAGCACACCAATGTTACACAAAGAGCGCATCGGTATTACACATGGGTAAACCGATGCTGCACATAAGATGTCCGATAGTTTACACTGGCAAAATGAACAGATCGATATAAAGGAGAAACGAATATGGCAAAGGGATACAGCGCCCGCAGGGGCTTTACCGGCGGTGCCGGGATGATGCAGCAGCAGGCGCAGATGCAGCAAAAACTGCTGAAAATGCAGCAGGATATGGCAAAAGCGCAGGAAGAAGTTGAAAAAACGGAGTTCACCGCCTCTGTGGGCGGCGGCGCGGTAACGGCAGTGGTCACCGGCAAAAAGGAACTGACCAAGCTGACCATCAAGCCCGACGTCATCGACCCGGAGGATGCCGAAATGTTGCAGGATCTGGTCATTTCTGCGGTAAATGAGGCACTTCGGCAGGCAGATGATGCCATGAACAGCTCCATGAGCTCACTCACCGGCGGACTGAACATCCCCGGCCTGGGCCTGTAAATCGTGATAGAAAAGCACCCGCCCTGCATAACGCAGGGCGGGTGCTTTTCGCGCAAAAAGGACAAAATATTCGGATATTTCGCGCGATATATTGACACATTCGACAAGGCGGTGTATTCTGTGTATGTAGAAATTTTGTTAAATTTCTGCTTATCATATGGATAAAAAACGGGAGAAATACATCATGGAAAACGAAAAAAACGAGATGAAAAAGAAACCGGGAAAGGTGCTGCCGTGGTTGGCCGCTGTGCTGCTGGCGGCGGCCCTGGCAGCGCGGGCGGCGGTGCCCGTGCCCGCGGGCCTGTTTACGCAGATCTGGAACATCGGCACACAGCTGATCATACTGTTTTCCGGGTTGGTGCTGTTTTCGGCGGCGGCCAGAGCCGTATTTCAGAGAGTGTCGCCCAGCAGCAACCACGGCAAGACCGTGTTCACGCTGGCGGACAGCGCTATCCGATATCTGCTGATCATCGTGGGGCTGCTGTGGGCGCTGTCTATCGTGGGTGTGGATGTGCGGGCGCTGCTGGCTGGCGCCGGCGTGCTGGCGCTGATCATCGGCTTCGGTGCGGAGAGCTTGATCGCCGACGTGATCACCGGTACGTTCATGCTGTTTGAGCACCAGTACGAGGTGGGCGACATCATCGTGGTGGGCGACTTCCGCGGCACGGTCACACAAATCGGCATCCGTACCACGCAGATCATGGACTCCGGCGGAAACGTGAAGATCATCAACAACTCCGATATCCGCAGTCTGATCAACCGATCCAATGACCTGTCCTTCGCCGTGTGCGACATGGCGGTCCCCTATGACAAGGAGAGTCTGGCGCGGGCGGAGAAGGTGCTGGGCGAGGTACTGCCGAAGCTGCATCGGGAGCACCCCGACCTGTTCAGCAAGGCCCCGGCCTATCTGGGCGTACAGTCGCTGGACTATGAAAATCGCGCCGTTGTGCTGCGGGTGGCGGGGGAGACGCACGAGGAGAACATTTACAAGGCGCAGCGTTTGCTGAACCGCACGCTGTTCATGGCCTTTGAGGAGGAGGGACTTTCCTGCCCCGTCCACAGGGTGGAGCTGGATCGGGAGTAAGCCATGAACGACAAGGAATTTTCACCGGCACCCGCGGAATTTTCTCCGCCGAGGCCGGAGTTCTCCGCGCCGCCGCGGGAGTGGGCCGCGCCGGGGAACGAGATATCCCGCGACGACACCGCGCCGCCGCAGAAGAAGCGCCGCAGTCTTCCGGCCATGCTGGTGGCCGGGGCCGCGGCGGTGGCCATCGGCCTGTCGTGCTGGGGCGCCGCCGTGACGGACAACACGCCCCGCGCCGCGCTGACGGCGGAGCAGTGCGCCTATCTGGACGCGGTCAGCGAGGCGCTGCTGGAGGAGGACATCCCCGGTCTGGAGGCGCTGGCGCTGGATCCCATGATGCGGCAGCTCTGCGAGGAGGTCATAGAACCGTATTACTACGACGTGCTGCTGCCCTACGACGCTTCCTACAGCGATATGGTGCGCAAGGACGAGCTTTATACCTACTACCGGGGCATCGATTATGACGGGAAAACGCTGGGGCCTTTCCGGGAGGGGAGGTCCATGTGGGACGATCTGCTTTTCGGCGTTGCCACCTCCAATAGATTCCAATCCTGGAATGTGGACTGGGATGTGTACTCACAACTGCCGTATGAGTACGGCGGCTTGTTCTGCGACGGCGATGGGGACGGTCTTCGCGATTTCAATTTTGAGAGGGTGAAGGAGATATCAGGTGCCGGCACGGGATTGTTCGGCGGGGCGGGGAGCCGCTATGTCTGCAAGTATTACTATGCGGGCTATCTCAAGGGCGTTTGCAGAGGCTCACTGACACAGGAGTGCGAGACCGGAGATAGTCACAAGGTGAAAGAGGCTTACGCAAACAGCACCGTGACGCTGCGTACCGGCGATGGGCGCTATGAGACAACATTCCCGGTCGTAGACGGACATCCGAAACCGGACGCTTCAAACCATGTGGAGGTCATTGAGAATTATCACGGAAATGATGCTGCTCTGCTGATCTGGCACGCGCCGTCCGGTGAGGATATAGAACTGCAGCTGGTAAACCTCTGACCAAACGGGCCAATAAAAAATCTCCCCGGAAGGGGAGATTTTTTTATCCGAAATAGGCCACCAGCAGGTCCGTGACCACGCCGTAGCTCTTGCTGCCGTCCGTGTCGCCGTTGCTCTTGAGAAAGCCGTCATACACGGTGTCCGAGACCTTTGAGACGACGCCGCGGAACTGCGCCCAGTAGGCGTTGTCCGCCCGCAGGTCGGCCACCACCGTGTCCGGCAGTGCGTCCCGTATGGTCTGCCACGCCTCCCGGTCAGCGCTGTACAGGGCGTTGGACAGATACCCGAACCCCGTCAGCCAGCCGGAGTAGCGGTATCCCGTATCCTCTGACCGGGTGGCGGCCAGGATGCCGATGAAATTGCACTCCTCCTCCGCCGTGACGCCCCGCTGGTGCGCCAGCTCATGGCATACAGTGGCCGGCAGAAAGGCCGCCGGACTGTCCATGTTGACGTTCGGCTCGCCGGTGAAGGGGAAGTAGAACCCGGTGAAGCGCAGGGCACTCAGCGCCCGGGAGCAGGCGAAGCCCTTGGCACCGCCCGTTTCCGCCCGCAGGAACGGGAACTCGCCGCAGAGCACATCCAGCGCGGAGGCGCTCCGGTTCAGCACCGCCTGCCGGTCCAGCGTGCAGACACCGCTTTCATCTCTGGGGACGTCATTGGCGCAGGCGGCCAGATTGCCGGCAAAATAGGCCGTTACCTCCGCCAGCGTCTCCGCCGTGGAAGGCCGGGCATGGATGCCGCTTTTCTCCTGGAAGCTGTCGGTATTGTACCCGATGCCCCAGGTGAGGCAAAAGCCGGCGTACACCGTCAGCACGGCGCAGAGGGCGGTGAGCGTCAGGCGCAGGGCCATGCCCCAACGGCGGCCCCGCGCGGCGATGATGCGCCGGGGCACATTGGCCAGCCACAGTATGGCGCAGAACACCGCCGTCAAGATCAGGACCTCACCTACGGAGAGCGTCAACCTCCCACACAGCCGCCCCAGCCACTGCTCCGCCGGCAGCACGGCGCCGTACCACAGGGCAGTCATGGCGGCGCGGCTGGTGCGCAGGGCGAAATACGCGGCAAAGAACACCGCCAGCGCAATACACCAGCGGCACAGGGCGCGGCGGCTCACAGGGGCAGCGCCCTGCCGGTGAAGCACATGACGCAGTGGGCGCGGACGATGACCTTGCCGGTCTCGTCGGTCATTTCGGCGGAGCAGAAGGCCAGCTTGCCGCCCAGGCGGTCCACCTTGCCCACGGTGGTCAGGGTGCTGCCGGCGGCAGCGGCGGACAGATAATCGATGGTGGCGTTCACCGTGACCACCATCTCCTGCCGCAGCGTCATAATGGCCATGCCCATGGCCACATCGCACAGCGAGAACAGGATGCCGCCGTGGGCGCCGCCCCAGCGGTTCAGACTTTCGGTGTGCATGGGCAGCGTCACGGTGGCGGTGCCGTCATCCAGGTCGGTGGTCCGCATAAAGTTGTGGGTGAGAAACGGCTCCTGGTCGTTGCCGAAGACCATCAGCTTATCGTAGAGGTCTTTTGTCATGAGGGGTGCTCCTTTCAAAGAAAAGGCAGGCGGGCTGCGTGCCCGCCTGCCTGCCATATCACGCGGGATCTTTGGGTTTGGGCGCGGGCGTGTCCTCCGGCGGGGAATCCTTGGCCCGACCCACATAGGCGTAGGCCTCGGTGGGCATATTCCGCTTCCGCAGCCGGCGGTCCATCAGGAATTTCAGCAGTTCCTGTATGCAGGCGAACACCGGCACGCCGATGAACATACCCAGCACGCCGGCGAAGCCGCCGCCCACCAGGATGGCCACGATGACCCAGAAGCTGGAGATGCCCGTGGCGTCGCCCAGAATTTTGGGCCCCAGGATGTTGCCGTCGAATTGCTGGAGGATCACGATGAAGATCACGAACACCAGACATTGCTTGGGGCTGACCAGCAGGATCAGGAATGCCGACGGCACCGCACCCAGGAAAGGGCCGAAGAAGGGGATCACGTTGGTCACGCCCACCACCACGCTGACCAGCGGGGTGTAGGGCATTTTCAGGATGGAGCAGCAGATAAAGCACAGGATGCCGATGATGAGGGAGTCCAGCAGCTTGCCGCGGACAAAGCCGGAGAAGATGGCGTTCACCCGCCGCGTGCCGCGCATGACCGCGTCGGCATTTTCCTCCGGCAGCGCGGCATAGACGGCCTTGCAGCAGCGAGCCAGGCTCTTTTCCTTCATGCCCATCAGATAGATGGACACGATGATGCCCACGATCAGGTCAAAGGCAAAGCCCACCGCGCCGCGGATGCCGCTCCAGATACCGTTGGTCAGCGGCACAATGGCCTTCTGGGCCCAGGGCAGCACCTTGTCGGTCAAAAAGGCCATACCGTCGGTATAGCGCTCGGTGATGAGCCCCGCCAGCCAGACACCGATCCCACTGTCGCTCTCCAGCAGGTCGTTGGCCCAGCGATAGACCTTGCGGTAGTAGGACTCTGCGTTGTTGATGAGGGTGGTCACGCTGTCCAGCACCTGGGGCACCAGCACGCTCATCAGCAGGTACAGAAGGAAGATGACCACGGCCTCGGTCAGCAGGATGCTCACCAGCCGCAGCGCGCCCGACGGCTGCTTCAGCTCTTTTTTGAAGAGCTTTTTCCACAGCGCCGCAATGGCTCGTTCCAGCCAGGACATGATGGGCGTCAGCAGATAGGCGATGGCGAAGCCATACAGCACCGGTGCCAGGATGGATGCCAGCTTGGACACGAACTGCTGCAGCGTTCCTGCCTGATAGAAGGTGTCGTAGAACACCAGCACGGCACATACGGTCAAAAAGGCCGTCAGTCCCCATTTGAAATACTGCGTTCGCTTCATGGCAGGACCTCCCACTGCTGTTTTTTCTATCATACCCGTATGCGCGGCGTTTTGCAACAATTTTCGCACACAAACACCCGCGGCGGAATGTGTATTGCAATCCCGCCGCAACTGTGGTATCATACTCGGACAACCCCGCGCAAAATGCGAGAATTACGATGGTATGGAAGGGTGTCCCTATGAAAAAGCTCTTGTTTATCGTCAATCCCCGTGCGGGAAAGACAAAATCCCGCGCCCCGCTGTTCGATGCCGTGGCGCAGTTCTCCCGTGCCGGCTATCTGGTACGGGTCTATATCACCGAGGCGGGCGGCCAGGCCCGCGATATCACCGCCCGGTGGGGCGGACAGTACGACATGGTGGTCTGTGCCGGAGGCGACGGCACGCTGAACGAGACGCTGTCCGGGCTTATGCAGCTGGAGCAGCGGCCCCTGCTGGGCTATCTGCCCTGCGGCAGCACCAACGACTTTGCCATGAGCCTGCATCTTCACACCATGCTGCCCGCCGCGGCAGAGGCGGCCGCCACCGGCACGCCCTGCCCCCTGGACGTGGGGCGGCATAACGACCGCTATTTCGCCTATGTGGCCTCCTTTGGGGCCTTTACCCGGTCCTCCTACTCCGCCACCCAGGCGGCCAAGAATGCCCTGGGCCATTTTGCCTACATTCTGGAGGGGCTGGGCGATCTGGACTCCCTGCGGCCCTACCGCTGCGCGGTGGATGCCGATGGTGAGCGCTTTGAGGGAGAGTTCATTTTCGGCGCTGTGTGCAATTCCACCTCCCTGGGCGGCCTGGTGAAGCTGGATCCCTCCCGTGTACGGATGGACGACGGAAAATTCGAACTGCTGCTGCTCCGTATGCCAAAGACGGCACTGGATCTGCAGAACCTCATTACCGCCATGACCCGTATGCAGTACGACTATCCCGGCGTGATACTGCGCCATGTCCGGCGCGTTACCCTGACCACCGAGGAGAACCTCCCCTGGTCCCTGGACGGTGAATACTGCCCCAGTGCGCCCCGCGTGGAGATCGAAAACCTCCCCGCTGCCATCCAGCTGGTCCGCTGAGGCCGAAACAAGTTGAAAAGACCCGCCATCGGCGGGTCTTTTTCTATGCACGCTGCAATTGTGCGGCGAAAATATACGGATCGCGATCAGAAGGACACCATCTCCGGGTCCGGCTTGGTGGTGGCGGCGATGGAGGTGACGTACAGCACGGGGCCCTCACCCTGATAGGCTTCACAGGCCTCCTTCTTCACTGTGGCGTGTATCTTCACCCACTGCTTGTCCTTATACTGCTCCAGCCCTTCGCCGCGGCACACCAGGGCCAGGAACTGCATATCCTTGTCGCAGCACACCATGGCGAAGCGCCCCGGGCAGTGCACGCCCTTGAACTTTTTGGAGTGGCACATCAGCGCCTTGAAGGACACCTCCACGCCCTCGTAGCGTCCCGGGTTGTCCATCATGTCCACATACCAGATGCCGTAGTCCTCGTCCGGCACCTCCAGCTTGCCGCCGGTCAGGTCGAAGGGCGACATCTCCGGCGTGACGTACTCCTCGCTGGTGCCGTCCTCGTTTTCCAGGTAGATATCCGCCCGGCGGTTGGCCATCCGCAGGTTGCGGCTGCGAAGCTGGGCGCGCAGCTGCTCATTGCAGCGGTTGAAGATCAGCATATCGCAGTTGGTGATCTTCTCCATCATCAGCTGCCCCATGTTCTTCAAATACATCTCGAAGGTCGTGGCGTCCACCAGACACATGATCTGATAGAGTATCCAGTTGGCGGGCAGTCCTTCGCGGTACAGCTTCTCCATGCTCCACATGCCGTTGTACTCCACGATGACTTGCTTGGGCCGGTACTGCTTTTCCAGCTTCTTCAGAAAGTCCGGTGTCAGTTGGTCCTCGTCCTCCACGGTATAGGTGAATACGTTGCCCAGTACCTTGGGATCATAGCCGTTTTCACCCTCCTCGCAGCACAGCAGCAGCGTCCGGTCCTCGGCGGCAAAACCGTCCCGCAGGATGCCGTTGATGAACTCGGTCTTGCCGGCGTCCAGAAATCCGGCAATAAGATAAACAGGAATATCCATGTCAGCCACTCCTTACAGTCCGAACAGCTGAGAGAGTTTATCCTCTTTCAGCTGGGAGCCGATCACACAGATACGGCCGGTGTAGTCCGCCGGACCGCGCCGCACCTGGTGCTCCTCGGGCACAAAGTCATAGTGCAGCCACTGGCCGCCGTCGGCGGCAGCCACGATACCCTTGGCCCGCAGGATCGCGCCGTATTCGCCGCTGTCCAGCGCCGTCAGGATGTGCTCCAGCTCCGCTTCGGAGTAGGCCTTCACCGTCTCCGTGCCCCAGCTGGTGAATACCTCGTCGGCGTGATGATGGTGATGGTGGCAGCCGCAGTGGGGATCATCGCATTCCTCGCCGTCGTGGTGATGGTGGTGATGATCGTGGTCATGCTCGTCCTCATCGTGGTGATGATGGCAGCAGTGCTCATGGTCGTGGTCGTCGTCATCGTCATCATCATGGTCATGGTGATGGCAGCAATGGTCATGATCGTGCTCATCCTCGTCATGGTGGTGATGGTGGTGCTCATGCTCGTGCTCCGCCTCATCCGCCTCGTGCTCAGCGCGCATATGCGCCAGCAGCTCGTCCGCCAGAGAGACCTTTTCGATAGCGCTGAGAATGGTCATGCCGTCCAGCTGGTCCCAGGGTGTGGTGAGAATGGCGGCATTGGGGTTCTTCTCCCGCAGCAGCGCCACGGCGGCCTCCAGCTTCTCCTGGCTCAGCCGTTGGGTGCGGGAGAGGATGATGGTACCGGCGGACTCGATCTGGTTGTTGTAGAACTCGCCGAAGTTCTTCATGTATATCTTGACCTTGGTGGCGTCCGCTACGGTCACAAAGCTGTTCAGCTTCATGTCCGGTACGTCCTTCACGGTGTTCTCCACCGCCACGATCACGTCGCTGAGCTTGCCCACGCCGCTGGGCTCGATGAGGATGCGGTCAGGGTGGAACTGCTCATGTACGTCCTTCAGCGCCTTGTTGAAGTCGCCCACCAGAGAGCAGCAGATGCACCCGGAGGACATTTCACTGATCTGCACGCCGGAGTCCTTCAGGAATCCGCCGTCAATGCTGATCTCGCCGAACTCGTTTTCGATCAGTACCAGCTTCTCGCCGGGGAAGGCCTCGGCCAGCAGCTTCTTGATAAGGGTCGTCTTACCTGCGCCCAAGAATCCGGAAACGATGTCGATCTTTGTCATAGAAAAAACCTTCTTTTCTCTGCCGCCCACTGCGGCGTAAATTTTGTTCCGTGCCCCGCGTCCGCCGTTCAGAGGACGAAAAAAGGGGGCGGGGACGTTTTTCACCTATATAATATCCCATTTTTTGAAAAATGCAAGTCCTGCCGGTAAAAACCGCGCGGCGGACATCCTGTGCCCGCCGCGCTTTTGTCATTCGCCGATCCGGTTTAGGATCAGCTGACTGAGCGACGCTGCCAGTGCCCGGTCGTACCGCCGCGTTTCCACGGTGCCGTCCATCTGTCCGTCCTCATCCGCCTGGCCGCTTTCGTTGTGGCCGCCGTTCAGGTCATCTTTGGCGCTGCCGGTGTCCGTGCCGTTGGTGTCCGGCTGTGTGGTGATGCTGCCGTTGGGTGTGGTGTCCGGCGCGTTGCCGTTTGTCTTGTCGTCTGCCGCGCCGCAGGCCGCCAGCGTCACCGCCAGCATCACTGCCGCCGCCAGTGCAGCGAGTCGATCTGTCATATCTTTTTTCCTCCTTTTCCCATGTGCGCCGGCCGATCCGCGCAAAAACACGCGCACATGCGCGGAGAACAGCCGCCGCCAAACGTAGGTTTTGCCGCGGGCGGTTTTATAGCCCCGACACTTTTTGCCTTTTGCATCATTTGTACAGGAGAAGCCGTATCTTTTGTGGCGGAAGTATTGCATTTTCCGAAAAACCATGATATGATTTCTTCTACCTCAGAGATGGGTAAATGTTTGATTACGAACCGTGTTATTTGCTTAGGACATAACGACTTGAACATAGATGGAGGACGATATATCATGCAGAAGCTGGAAAAGCAGTATCATATCCACTGTGCCGAAGGCGACGTGGGCCGCTATGTTATTCTTCCCGGCGACCCCGGCCGCTGTGAAAAGATCGCGGAGCTGTTCGACGACGCGCATTTTGTTTCTCAGAACCGCGAGTACACCATCTATACCGGTACGCTGCTGGGGGAGAAGGTCTCCGTCTGCTCCACCGGTATCGGCGGGCCCTCCGCCTCCATCGCCATGGAGGAACTGCACAACATCGGCGCTGACACGTTTATCCGCGTAGGGACCTGCGGCGGCATCGAGCTGGATGTCCGCAGCGGTGACGTGGTGGTCGCCACCGGCGCGATCCGCTTTGAGCATACCAGCCGGGAATATGCCCCCATCGAGTACCCCGCGGTGGCGAACTTCGAGGTCACCACCGCGCTGGTCCAGGCGGCCAGGGCGCTGGGCAAGCGTACCCAGGTAGGCGTCGTTCAGTGCAAGGACGCGTTCTACGGCCAGCACAGCCCCGAGCGTATGCCTGTATCCTATGAGCTGCTCAACAAATGGGAGGCCTGGAAGCGCCTGCACGTCAAGGCCAGTGAAATGGAGTCCGCCGCCCTCTTTGTGGTGGCTGATGCCCTGAACTGCCGCTGCGGCAGCTGCTTCCATGTGGTCTGGAACCAGGAGCGGGAAAAGGCAGGTCTGGACCAGGATATGAGCGAGGACACCACCTCCGCCGTTCAGGTGGGAGTGGAGGCCCTGAAGCGGCTCATTCAGGCCGATCGCGCGGCCCAATAAGCTTCCCTGAAAAAAGCGCCCCCTGTCATGCGCCCCCGGATGCGGACGGAAAGCTGACCTGCCCCGGTCGGTACCCCATGCGGCTATCCCATCAGAATCATGTCAGTTATACCCCGGCTGACACAGTCCCCGGAGAACAGAAGGAGGCACCCCCACCTCCTTGCCCTCGGCCACGCCGGGGGCGCTTTTTTGACTGGCATCTGAAAAAATTTCAGAAGACCTGACAAAAAGTCTTGTTTTTCCCGTTAAAAAGCGTTAAGATGATGCTTGCGCCGGAGGGCGTGCAGCATTTTACAAAGGAGAAAATCACATGGAGCGTATCTTTCATCTGAAAGAGAACGGCACCTCCGTCAAAACGGAGATCCTGGCCGGTCTCACCACATTCATGACGATGGCCTACATCATCGCCCTGAACCCCAACCTGCTGACCAACTTTGCCGTGGGCACACCCCTGTGGAACGGTGTGTTTCTGGCCACCTGCATCGCCAGTGCCATCGGCACCGTGGTCATGGCCTTCCTGGCCAACAAGCCCTTTGTCATGGCGCCCGGTATGGGGCTCAACAGCTTCTTTGCCGTCATCGCCGGCAATGTGGCCGCCATGCTGAACACTGACTACACCAGCGCTTTCCAGGCGGTGCTGTGCATCATTCTGGTGGAGGGTATCGTTTTCCTTCTGCTGAGCATTTTTAACATTCGTGATAAGATCGTCACCGCTATCCCTCTAGGTGTCCGTCTGGGTATCGGTCCCGCCATCGGCCTTATGCTGATGAACATCGGCCTGGGCTCCAACGTGGGCATCTACGCCGAGGGCAACGGTTATACCTCACCCTTCTATGTCATGCGTGACTTCTTCGGCGCCATGACCCCCAGCGTGATCAAGGATCACATGGGTGCCGAGTACAGCCAGATGGTCCTGACTGTTATCACCATGTTCATCGGCCTGTTTGTCATCATCCTGCTGGCCAAGAAGGGCGTCAAGGCCGCCGTGCTGGTGGGTATGCTGGTAGCTTCCGTGATCTACTGGGCCGGCTGCTTCATCTTCCTGGGTACCAATCCCTTTGCCTCTCTGGAGGGTGCGTCCTTCCTGCCGCCTTTCCACGACATGGTGGAGACCACGCTGTTCAAGTTTGACTTCACCGACTTCTTTAATATCGGCTGGTTCACGGCGATCAGCCTGATCATCACCTTCTGCATGATCGATATGTTTGACACCATCGGTACATTGGTGGGAACGGCCTCCCGCGCCGGTATGACCGACAAGGACGGCAATATGCCCAACATGAAGGAGGCCCTGCTGTCCGATGCCGTGGGTACCGTGGCCGGCGCCTGCTGCGGCACCTCCACCGTTACCACCTTCGTGGAGTCCGCCTCCGGTGTGGAGGCCGGCGGCCGCACCGGCCTGACCAGCCTGACCGCCGCGTTCATGTTCCTGGCCTGTATGTTCATCGCGCCCGTGGCGGCCGTCATTCCCGCTGCCGCTACCTCCTCCGCCCTGATCTACGTGGGCATCCTGATGCTCCAGGGCCTGAAGAACGTGGATTTCGACGATCTGGATCAGGTGGTCCCCGTGTTCCTGATGCTGCTGGCCATGCCCATCTCCGGCTCCATCGGCCACGGAATCGGTATTGCCATGATCTCCTACACCGTGATCAAGGTGTTCTCCGGCCGTGCCAAGGAGGTCTCCATCCTGACCTACGTTATCTCCCTGCTGTTTATCATCAAGTTCTTTGCCGTCGTCTAAACGGTCAGCGGCCCCCGGCACAGCCGGGGGCCGCTTTTCAGCCATGCGCACCGGCTCTTGGTCGGAGCGCATATTTTTATTGTTCCTGCTCGGCCTTGTATGCCATGGCCTCCTTCTGGTAGTCCAGCGCCGCCTGCCGCAGCTCGGCAATGGCGGCCTCGTCCAGCTGGCCTTTGATCTTGGCGGGGGAGCCGAAGGCCAAAGACCCGTCCGGTATCTCCACGTTCTGCGGTACCAGCGCCCCCGCGCCGATCAGGCAGTTGCTGCCGACCTTCGCGCCGTTCAGCACGATGGCGCCCATGCCGATGAGGGTGTTGTCACCCACGGTGCACCCATGGAGAATGGCCCCGTGGCCCACCGTTACGTTTTCACCCACCGTCACCGGATGGTCGTAGTCCACGTGCACCACACAGTTATCCTGGATATTCGTGCCCGCACCGATGGTGATCGGCGCCCGGTCGCCCCGCAGCACCGCGCCGAAGAACACGCTGCTGTTGGCGCCCAGGGTCACGCTGCCCCGGACGGTGGCGTTGTCCGCCACAAAGGCGGAGGGATGGATGACAGGTTTTTTCATGGCTGCACCTCGCAAAAGTTTTTCTGCATTGTATCACAACTTTCCGGGAAAATCGACAGTCACGGTAAAATTTGTGCTTACATTTTTCGTCAGAATATGTTATACTGATGTCAGGTAATGGTGAGCAAAAGGGGAACGCATGGTCGTGTGCCATGTGCCTTTTTGTGTATATATGTGTATGTATGTTGCGGATAAGGAGCGTGTGTGATGTTTGCAGCGGGTGATCTGGTGGTATACGGCGGCGAGGGCGTCTGCCGGGTGGAGTCCATAGGGCCATCCGGTCTGGCCTATGACGGCGGCGACAAGGTCTACTATCATCTCTCGCCCCTGTACCGCGGCGGCACGGTCATGACACCGGTGGACACCGCTGTCCTCATGCGCCCCATCATCAGCCGTGACTGTGCGCTGAAACTGATCGCCACGCTGCCGGTCCTGCCGGAGCAGAAGCCCGCCGAGCGCGGTATGCGTGCTGCCAAGGATTTCTACCACCAGCTGGTGCTCCGCTGTGACTGCGCCGAGCTGGCCGCCATGATCCACGGTATCTGCCGCAAGCGGGCGTGGGCCCTGCGCCATGGTAAGAAGGTCAGCCAGATGGATGAGCGCTATCTCAAGCGGGCTGAGGACCAGCTCTACGGCGAGCTGGCCGCGGCACTGGATATGCCCCGGGATCAGATGATCCCCTATATCCGCCAGACCTGGGCCAAGTGGCCCGAGCAGCTGCCCAAGCAGGGGCAGGAGGAGCCGGCGGAGGCTGCTGAAGTGGAATAAGCGGACAGGGACGGCGGGAGCCGTCCCTGTTTTAACAGCAACTCGTATCAAACATTTGGGGCGGAAAGGGTGTATTCTGTTCACAGCGAGAGAAGGGAGCAAGCCTATGTACGAATGGCAGCAGCTGATCCAGACCGTCGTCAATGAGATGGACGACGCCATTATGCGCCGGGACGATCAGGCGCTGACACTGCGGGCGCTGGCGGCACGTCTGCACTATTCTGAGTACCACGCCACCCATAAATTCCGCGAGATCGCGGGTATGTCCCTGCGTACCTACCTGCACCAGCGGCGCCTGGCCTTTGCCCTGAAGGAGGTGCGCGATACCGACCGGCCTTTGTTGGACATCGCGCTGGACTACGGCTTTTCCGGGCAGGAGGCTTTTACCCGCGCCTTCAAGGCGCTCTACGGCGTTACCCCGGTGTCTACCGCCGCCGGCCCCGCCCCGTAGTGCTCCGCACCCGCATCCATCCCTTCGATCGCTATATCTTTGGATTGGGAGAGATCGGTATGGTCAAAAGTGAACAGGGCGTCAAGACGTATTTCTATTTTGTGCCGGGGCAGTACTTCAAGTATATCCGGCCCATCAGACGGGAGAAATAAGAAAGCAGGGCAGCCCAACGGGCTGCCCTGCTTTTCAGATCAAGAATTCCGCAGGGACGTCGTGGGAGGAAAACAGCAGCGGCGACAGCGTTCTGGCGTAGGCCCCGGTGTTCCCCACGGCCACAAGATCTCCCACCGCCAGCGCCGGACCGGTGAAGTTCTTAGCCAGCACGTCCGCGGCGCAGCAGAGGTTTCCTGCGATGTCTACGGTCTCGGTGATGCCGGTATCCTCCGCAGGCAGGGCGGTGATGGGGAAGGCGGTCTCGCCGGTAAACAGAGGTTCCTGAGGCGCAAGGGGCCCTTCTCCGGCGGCGTTACGCAGCATGGCGGCAAGAGAGGGCTTCTGGAAGCCGTTGAGACAGTTTTCTACGATGACATAGGTGGTGCCGTGGGACGTCTTTTTGTCTACCACAGGCAGATAGTACGTTCCCGCCTGTGCCGTCAGAAACCGCCCGGACTCCACCAGCAGCCGTGCGCGGAGGGTACGGGCGTTTTCCTCTGCCACGGCCTGTGTACATTGCTTCAAGGTGCTCATGTTCAGCGGCGGTTGGCACGCCGGGTCGTAAACGATGCCTACTCCGCCGCCGAAGTTGATATACTCGATGGCACAGTCCAGAATATCGCGGACGCGGAGGGCCAGCGCGAAGCAGTTTTTGTAGTAGCGGGCGAGAGTGTCCGCGGAGAGGTTCTGGGAGCGCAGGTGAATATGGAGGCCGCAGACGGCTGCCGGCAGCGTTTGCAGCAGGATTTTCAGTGCCGGGAGATCGGACTCGTCGATGCCGAACTTGGACGTTCCGCCCGTACCGCCGTCCATGCTGAAGGCGGGGTTCACGCGCAGGCCGATGGCCTTTGTCTCGCCGCGGGCAGCAGCCATAGCGGCGATTCGCCGCACCTCGCCGATAGAATCGGCGATCAGATGGCAGTTATCCCACGCGGCGGCCAGTGCACGATCACTTTTTCCGGCGGCGGAGAAGTAGATATCCTCCTGCGCGATCCCACATTCCGCGGCCAGGCGGACCTCCCCCGCGCTGGCCGCATCCGCGCCGATGCCCAGCGCCGCAAGGTGCCGTATTACCGGTGGGAAGGGGTTGGCCTTCACGGAGAACAGAATATCAAAGCCAGGGAAGGTCCTGTGGAGAGTCTCTGCCTGCGCGGTAAGGATCTCGCGGGAGTAAATGTAGCAGGGCGCGTGCTGACGCGCCAGGGCGATGGTGGTTTTGTTCATGGGGCACCGTCCTTTCGTGTACTGTTGATGACAGTATAGCATAGGGTGGAGGGGAAAGGCAAAACATTCCTTGCACGCCGACGTGAAGTGTGCTACAATACGGCGTGGATATGCGGGCGTGGTGGAATTGGTAGACTCGATGGATTTAGGTTCCATTGCCAACAGGCGTGCGGGTTCGAGTCCCGCCGCCCGCACCAAAAAGGGAAAGACACATATTCATGTGCCTCTCCCTTTTTGGTATGATGAACAGGAGGCGGCTCTATGAAACGAATAGCGTCCATACAGGACATCTCCTGTCTGGGGCGGTGCTCGCTGACGGTGGCGCTGCCGGTGATCTCCGCCATGGGGGTGGAGTGCGCCATCGTGCCCACGGCGGTGCTCAGCGCCCACACGGCATTCCCGGGCTTTGTCAGCCGGGATCTCAGCGACCAGCTGCCGGCCATCGCCGATCACTGGCGGTCCCAGCAGGTGCATTTTGACGCGCTCTATACCGGTTACATCGCCTCCGCGCCCCAGGTGCAGCAGGTGATGGACTTTTTCGACGCGGTGAAGAGCCCGGATACGCTGCTGATCGTGGACCCGGCCATGGCGGACCACGGGAAGCTGTACAGCGGGTTTGACGGCGCTTTCCCGGCGGCGATGGCCCGCCTGACGGCTCGGGCGGACGTGGCGCTGCCCAATATCACGGAGGCCTGCCTGCTGACCGGTACGCCGTACCGGGAGGAGGTGGACGAGGGCTTTGCCCGCGAACTGCTGCGGGGGGTGGCTGCGCTGGGGGCGAAGAAGGTGATCCTCACCGGGGTGTCCTTTGCGCCGGATAAGCTGGGCGCTATGGGCTATGACAGCGGCGCGGGGACGTATTTCACCTGTCTTGGTCCGCGGAACCCGGCCTCCTTCCACGGCACGGGGGATATCTTCGCCGCCGTTGTCACCGGCGGGCTCATGCGGGGCATGACGCTGGAGCAGGCGGCTTCGCTGGCGGTGGAATTTGTACTTGCCTGTATCGACGCCACGGCACGGGACCCGCAGGCCGGGTGGTACGGCGTGGAGTTTGAAAAGGCGCTGCCGCTGCTGTGCGAACGGGTGCGGGAGCTGCCGGAAAACTGAAAAGAAAACAGCCCTGCGGCGCTGCCGCAGGGCTGCTGTGCATTTATTCGGGGTCGCCGTCCGCGTGCTCCGCCGGTTTGTCTTCGGCGGGGGTGCCTTCCGGGTCCTTATCCTCCGGCTTCTCATCGTAGTCCGGCATGGGGATGGGCTCGGACACGATGTTGATGTGCCTGGCGGGGGCCTCGATGGTCTCCGGTACGCTGGGCCGGAAGGCGGGCTGGCTGCTCTTGCTGGCGCCGTAGTTGTCCACAGTCTCCGGGTCGCGGCCCTCGATGATGGCCATCATCTCCTGGCCAGTGATCGTCTCCTTCTTCAGCAGGTACGCGGCGATCTTGTCCAGCAGCTCCCGGTTCTCCCGCAGGATCTGCTTGGCCTCCTCGTGGCACTGGCGCAGGATCTTGATGGTCTCGCGGTCGGCTGCGGCGTAGGTCTCCTGGGCGCAGGTCATGGAGTAGCCGCCGTCCAGATACTGGCTCTGGACGCTGCCCAGGGCCATCATGTCGAACTCATCGCACATGCCGAAGCGTGCCACCAGGTTCCGGGCCATCTCCGTGGCGCGCTCGATGTCGTTGGCGGCGCCGGAGGTCATGGTGTTGCACACCACCTCCTCGCTGGAGCGTCCGGCCAGCAGGGTACGGATCTCGGTCAGAATGTCCTCGCGGGACATGAGGAACTTTTCCTCCTCCGGCAGGTGCAGGGTGTAGCCCAGCGCACCCTGGGTGTGGGGTACGATGGTGATCTTGCTGACGGGCTGGGCATTCTTCTGCTTGGCCGCCACCAGCGCGTGACCCACCTCGTGGTAAGCGATAATGCGCTTTTCCGCCTCGGTGATGACGGTGCCCTTTTTCTCGCTGCCGGCGATGACCAGCTCAAAGGACACCAGCAGATCGTCCTGATTTACGGCCCGGCGGCCCTTACGCACGGCCCGCAGGGCGGCCTCGTTTACCAGGTTGGCCAGGTCGGCGCCCACGCAGCCGGCGGTGGCCTGGGCGATCTTTTCCAGGTTCACGTCCTCGGCCAGGCGGATGTTGCGGGTGTGGACCTGCAAGGTGGCCAGACGGCCGGCCAGGTTGGGCCGGTCCACGGTGATGCGCCGGTCGAAGCGGCCGGGGCGCAGCAGCGCCTTGTCCAGTACCTCGGGGCGGTTGGTGGCGCCCAGCACGATGACGCCCTTGCTGGGGTCAAAGCCGTCCAGCTCGGCCAGCAGCTGGTTCAGCGTCTGCTCGCGCTCATCGTTGCCGCCAAAGCGGCTGCCGTCCCGGGATTTGCCGATGGTGTCGATCTCGTCGATGAAGATGATGCAGGGAGCGACCTTGGCGGCCTCCTTGAACAGGTCACGGACGCGGCTGGCGCCCACGCCAACGAACATCTCCACAAAGTCGGAACCGGAGATGGAGAAGAAGGGGACGCCGGCCTCGCCGGCCACAGCCTTGGCCAGCAGGGTCTTGCCGGTACCGGGGGAGCCCACCAGCAGCGCGCCCTTAGGCAGCTTGGCGCCGATGGCGGTGTATTTGCCGGGATTGTGCAGGAAGTCGATGATCTCCTCCAAAGACTCCTTGGCCTCGTCCTGACCGGCCACATCCTTGAAGGTGACGCCGGTGGACTTCTCCATGTAGACCTTGGCGTTGGACTTGCCCACACTGCCGATGCCGCCGAAGCCGCCGCCTCCGGATTTGCTCATCAGACGCATGACCAGCATGAACGCGCCCACGATGAAGATGGTGGGCAGAATATACTGGATCATGATCATCAGGAAGGGACTCATCTTGGCCTCGTAGAAGCCGGTATAGGCCACATTGTGCTTCTCCAGCAGGGGGAGCAGATCGGCGTTGGAGAGGTACACGGTGTACAGCGTCAGGCCGGAGTCCTTGGACTGGGTGTAGGTTTTTGTCTCCGTCTTGCTGCCGGAGGTGACCTCCTCGGTGAAGACGTAGCCGTCCACAGGGGTGACATAGATGGTGCTGTCCTTGAACAGGATCTCCTTCACCTGATCCTTTTCGATCATGGAGATCATGTCGCTGTATTTGATCTCGTGACTGGTGCTCTTATTGGCGGCGTTGTTGTTGTAGGCGTTGAAATACTGGAACGCCACCGTCAGCACCAGTGCCCACGCGATCAGCGTGAGAACGCCGCGGAAACCGCCGTTTTTGCCGTTCTTGCCGCCGCGGTTGTTATTGTTGCTGCTGTTGTTATTGGACATATGTTTATCCTCCGTTTGACTTGTGAGGGGAATATAGTTTCCAAACAGTATACCACACCTGCCCAAAAGTCTCAAGGCAAAGGCAAAGGGTTTTCCTGTAAAATTTCTATGAATGTGCCTTTATATTGACGAAAGGATGTGGTATACTGATGACAATTATATGGATCGCGAGGTATGCCCCATGAGAGAGATAAAGGACACCGAGAACAGACGGCCTCTGCCCGACGCCGAGGCGGACGGCATCATCGAGGGCCGCAACGCGGTCATCGAGGCCCTGCGGACGGAGACGGCCATCGATAAAATTTACATCGCCAAGGGCGAGACGGACAAGACGCTGGGGCACATCGCCTCCAAGGCCCGCGCCGCGGGTATCGTGGTGGTGGACGCCGACCGGCGGAAGCTGGACGCCATGAGCCGCACCCATGCCCACCAAGGGGTCATCGCTCTGGCGGCCGTGCGGGAATACGCCACGGTGGAGCAGATCCTGCAGTCCGCCGCCGACAAGGGCGAGGCGCCGCTGCTGGTGGTGTGCGATGAGATATCCGATCCCCACAACCTGGGCGCGATCCTGCGTACCGCCGAGTGCGCCGGCGCCCACGGGGTCATCATTCCCAAGCGGCGCAGCGCCGGGCTGACGGCCATCGTGGCAAAGACCTCCGCCGGCGCGGTGAGCTATATCCCGGTGGCGCGGGTGCCCAACATACCGGCGCTGCTGAAGGACCTGAAAAAGCAGGGCGTGTGGGTGTTCGGTACGGCGGCGGATGGGAATACCACGCTGTACAATGCCGATCTGAAGGGACCGGCGGCCATTGTCATCGGCTCCGAGGGGGCGGGTATGACCCGCCTGGCGGCGGAGAATTGCGATTTTCTGGTGAGCATTCCCATGAAAGGGAAGATATCCTCGCTGAACGCCAGCGCGGCGGCGGCCATACTGCTGTACGAGGCTGTGCGGCAGCGGGGATAACGGAAAGCGACGCGGAACAGGACGAAAACAGGAAAGAACAGCATGAGAAGGCGACGGGACGAGGAACTATACGGCGCGTTCGACGAGCAGGAGGACGAGCTTTCACTGGAGGCCATCCTTGCCGAGTACGGCAAGGGTGGGCGTCAGCCTGTCCTGGAGGAGCCGTCGGAGGGGCCTCCGTCCCAGCCGGAGCCCGTTCCTGAACCGGAGCCTATTCCGGAGCCGGAACCGGTCCAGAAAGAGGAGCGGGTCCCGGGACCGGAATATGAATCCCCCGCGCCGGATCGGGTGGCGTTGAAGGATATCATGTCCCAGACGGTGGACGCGGTGCTGGAGGACGAGGATGACGGCGTCATCGCCCAGCCGGTGCCCCTGCGGGAGCGTCTTGCGGCGGTGCTGGAGAGGTTCCACCGTCCGGCGGCGGAGCAGAGGCGCCGTCCGGCTTTTCAGGACACCGAGCAGCTGTTCGACGAGCCGGAGGAGGAACCGGAGCCGGAGGAACCGCCGGAGCCGGAGCCTCTGCCGGAGGATGTGCTGCGGGAGGCCAAGCGCCGGTGCAGCCGACTACGCGGCGGACTGATATGGGGGATGCTCCCGGCGCTGGCACTGGTGGCCGCGGCGGTGCTGCAGGAGCTGGAAAAGCTGCCCTCCGCATGGCTGGACGAGGCACTGCTGCGCTGTGCCGTGCTGGGCGGCGGTCTGCTGCTGACGGCGCTGGCCTGTATGCCGGTGTGGAAGCAGGCTGCGTCGCTGCTGCGTGAGGGAAAGGCGGGCTGTGAGCTGTGCGCCGCTGTCGCCGTGCTGACGCAGCTGATCTGCTGTGTGTGCGGCGTGGTCACGGGCAGTACCCGGGCCACGCCCTATGCCGCCGCCGGCGCGCTGCTGATCCTGGCCTGCCAGTGGGGGCTGTACCTGGAGGCGTCGGCACTGCGGAACGCCTACCATCTGCTGGTGCTCAACGGCACCGTGCCCTATGTGGCGTCGGTGACGGCGGCGGGCGTATGCAGGCAGCAGGGGACGGCAGAGGGCTTTTACCGTCTGTGCAGCAAGCCCGATCCGGCGCGGAGATGGCAGAATTACGCCCTGCCGCTGGTGCTGGCCACGGCGGCGGTGCTGTCCGGCGTGGTGTGCTTTTCCAGCGGGAATATGAGCGATTTCCCCTGGGTGCTGACGGCGCTGACCACCGCCGGCGCGGGGCTGGGGACCCCCCTCAGCGGGGCCCTGCCCATGTACTATCTGTCCCGGCGGCTGAGCCGCAGCGGCTGTGCAGCCGCAGGCTATGCCGGGGCGAAGGCGGTCAGCCGGCCGCGGCGGCTGGTGCTGACGGACGACGATCTGTTCCCGGCGGGAACGGTGACACTGAACGGCTATAAGGTCTTCGGCGAGGAGCGCAGCCGCGCGGTGTCCTACGCCGCGTCGGTAGCCAGGGCGGCTGGCAGCAGCCTGACGCCGCTGCTGGAGCGCCAGCTCACCGCCGAGGGAGGTTTTCACCTGTCGGTGGAGTGGGTGAACTACTGCGAGGAGGGCGGCGTGGAGGCCAATATCCGGGGCGAAACGGTGCTCATGGGCAGCGCGTACTTTATGAAAAAGCGCAAGGTGGCCCTGCCCCGGGATATGAAGCTGTCTACCGGTGTGTTTCTGGCGGTAGACGGGGCGCTGACAGCGGTGTTTGCCGTGAAATATCAGCCCTCCCGCAACGCGGAATGGGCCCTGCGGACGCTGAAGCGGTTTCACATCGTGCCGGTGCTGGCCGTGCGAAGCGGCAACGTGACACCGGGGCTGATCAAGCGGAAATTCGGCGTGGACGCCAAGCCGGTGTATCCGGACGTGTCCACGCGGTTGGCGCTGGCCCAGCTGGCGGAGCAGCAGGGCGAGCAGCCCTGCGTGGCCATCTGCCGGGAGGGGCTTATGCCGCTGGTGGAGTCTGTGGCCGGGAGCCGCCGGGCGGTGAAGGCTGTACGGACCGCCACCATCCTTAGCTATATCGGCGCGGCGGCAGGCGTGGCGCTGGCCTACTATCTCACCTCTGTGGGCAATTTTGACCTGCTGACGCCCATTGCCATGGTGCTGTATCAGGTGCTGTGGCTGCTGCCGACGCTATTGCTGGCGGGGCTGGTGAAGCACTATTGACGGAGACTCCGTCGCTTTGCCCATAGAACAAAGCCTGCCATTGTACAACCTGACGAAAAGTGCGGGATACTCCCGCACTTTTCCCACAAATATCTAAATTAGAGGTTGTCAGGCTTGAAGAAATACTATATAATCGGTACGTTGAGCTACTGTCCGCGGCTGTGGGCGGCGGACTTCAAGAAAATGAAGGGAGAACATCATCACTATGACTGCTAACGACATTCGCAATATCGCCCTGCTGGGTCACGGAGGCTCCGGCAAGACCTCTCTGGCTGAGCAGATGCTCTTTATGACCAAGGGTACTGACCGTCTGGGCAAGACCGCCGACGGCAACACCACCTGCGACTATGATGCCGAGGAGATCAAGCGCCAGATATCCATCTCCCTGGCCTTTGCCCCCGTGCAGTATAAAGGCAAGAAGATCAACGTCATGGACGCCCCCGGCAACTTCGATTTCTCCGGCGAGGCCGTGTGCGCCATCCGCGCCGCCGAGTGCGCCGTCATCGTGGGCAACGCCAAGGACGGCCTGTCCGTGGGTATGGAGCGTACCTGGAAGATGCTGGGCAAGAAGCCCCGGATGATGTTCATCAACCGCGTGGAGGAGGCCAACTCCGACTACGCGTCCTGCATTGAGGCCATCAAGGCCAAGTACGGCACCGCCATCGCCCCCATCGTGGCCACCAAGGCCGACGCCAACAAGGCTGTCACCGTCATCGTGGACCTGCTGCACAACAAGGCTTACGATGCCAAGGGCGAGTGCGCCATCCCCGGCGACATGGCCGACGAGGTGGAGGCCCTGCGCGCTGAGCTGATGGAGGCTGCCGCCGGCGCCGACGAGGAGCTGATGGAGAAGTTCTTCGAGACCATGGAGCTGTCCGCCGAGGATATGGCCAAGGGCCTGAAGATCGGTGTGCGCGACGGCAGCGTGTGCCCCGTGCTGTGCGGCTCCGCCGTTACCGGTATGGGCGTGGATATGCTGATGCAGACCATCGTGGATCTGGTGCCCGTGGCCACCGATATGCCCGCCGAGGCCGCCGAGGATGACGACGGCAACGCCATCGAGGTCGCCTATGACCCCAACGGCCCCACCGCTGCCTTCGTGTTCAAGACCATCTCCGACCAGTACGGCAAGTTCTCCATGATCAAGGTCATCCGCGGCAAGGTCACCAGCGATATGTCCCTGTATAACATGACCACCGGCAACACCGAGAAGCTGGGCCGCCTGTACACCATGAAGGGCAAGAAGGCCGAGGAGACCAAGGAGATCTGCTGCGGCGACATCGGTGCCATCGGCAAGATGGACAAGGTCAAGACCGGCGACACCCTGTGCGAGCCCAAGACCTATGTGAAGTTCGCGCCGCTGGCCTTTGCCCCCGCCTGCTACGAGCGCGCCATCTCCCCCAAGACCAAGCAGGAGATCGAGAAGCTGGGCACCGGCCTGAACAAGCTGAACGAGGAGGATCCCACCTTCTCCGTCACCAATAACGCCGAGACCCACCAGACCGTGATCTCCGGCGCCGGCGACATCCAGATCGACGTGCTGTGCAGCAAGCTGAAGAGCCGCTTCGGCGTGGACGCGGAGCTGGATACTCCCCGCGTGGCCTATCGTGAGAAGATCCGCAGCACCGTCCGCAAGCAGGGCCGCTATAAGAAGCAGACCGGCGGCAGTGGTCAGTTCGGCGATGTCCATATCATTTTCGAGCCCCAGACTGAGCAGGAGGATATGATCTTCGAGGAGAACGTGTTCGGCGGCTCCGTGCCCAAGAACTACTTCCCCGCCGTGGAAAAGGGCCTGCGCGAGAGCTGCCTGCACGGCGTGCTGGCCGGCTATCCCGTGGTGTTCCTGAAGGCCACCCTGGTGGATGGTTCCTACCACCCCGTTGACTCCTCCGAAATCGCGTTCAAGCTGGCTGCTAACCTGGCCTTCAAGGCCGCGCTGCCCGAGGCCAAGCCCGTGCTGATGGAGCCCATTGGTGAGCTGAAGGTCACCATCCCCGACAGCTATCTGGGCGATGTGATGGGCGATCTGAATAAGCGCCGCGGCCGTGTGATGGGCATGAACCCCACCGGTGACGGCGAGCAGGTACTGGAGGCTGAGGTCCCCATGGCCGAGATGATGAGCTACGCCATCGATCTGCGATCCATGACCCAGTCCCGTGGTACGTTCACCTTCAACTTCGTCCGCTACGAGGATTGCCCCGCCGCGGCGCAGGAGAAGGCTATTGCCGAGGCTAAGGCGCTGGCCGAGGCCGAGTAAATTGAAATGAGGAGCCCGGTACGCTGTGCGTACCGGGCTCCTTTGCATATTTTCCGCACCGATAGGGGAGGCTAACAGGCACTGGAAAATTTTTTTGGAAAAATGCAAAAAACCTCTTTACAAATCCAAACGGGTGTGCTACTATACTAATACAAACGATAATTGTTAGCAACAAGAAAGGAGCGCAGCCAATGAACACCACACGGCACAGCCCCAAGCGGGACGCCATACTGCAATGCCTGCGTTCCACCACCTGCCACCCATCGGCGGAGTGGGTGTACAGCCAACTGAAGCCCCGCATACCCGACCTCTCTCTGGCCACCGTCTACCGCAATCTGGCGCGGTTCCGGGCGGAGGGCGCGGTGCAGGTCATCGGCTGTGTGGACGGCGAGGATCGCTACGACGGTGACACCGCCCCCCACGGGCACTTCGTCTGCCGCACCTGCGGCGCGGTCATCGACCTGCCGCCCATCCCGGTGGAGCTGCCGGATATGACAGCGGTGGGCGAGGCGGACAGCTGCGGCGTCGTGTTCTACGGCCGCTGCAACGGCTGCCTGGCCGAGAAGAAAACCAGTTGACAAATGCCGCTGCGGCGGCGTCAAAATAACAAACACAACGACATGAATACATTTATGGAGGTAACGATTATGAAGAAGTGGGTCTGTCCTGTTTGCGGTTATGTTCACGAGGGTGATGTTCCCCCCGCCGAGTGCCCGGTCTGCCACGTCAGCGGCGACAAGTTTCTGCTGCAGTCTGAAGAGAAGTCCTGGGCCGCCGAGCACGTCGTGGGCGTAGGCAAGGTCTTTGGCGACGATGTCCCCGAGGATGTCCGCAAGGAGATTATCGATGGTCTGCGCGCCAATTTCGAGGGCGAGTGCTCCGAGGTGGGTATGTATCTGGCCATGGCCCGTGTGGCCCACCGCGAGGGCTATCCCGAGATCGGCCTGTACTGGGAGAAGGCCGGCCTGGAGGAGGCGGAGCACGCCGCCAAGTTCGCCGAGCTGCTGGGCGAGGTCATCACTGACAGCACCAAGAAGAACCTGGAGATGCGCGTGGACGCCGAGAACGGCGCTACCGCCGGCAAGTTCGAGCTGGCGAAGCTGGCCAAGAAGTACAATCTGGACGCCATCCACGACACCGTCCACGAGATGGCCCGCGACGAGGCCCGCCACGGCAAGGCCTTCGAGGGTCTGCTGCACCGCTACTTCGGCAAGTAAGCAAGTGTGATAAGATAGAAAAGCAGGGAGCGTTTCGCTCCCTGCTTTTGCTGCTCCGGCCTCGTGTCAGCCGGCCATGATCTCGAATTTTAGCACGCCCTCTGCTGCGGCGGGGACGGGGGGCTTTACGCCGCCTGCGGGCGGGGACACCTCATCCGCTCCCAGGTGGAAGGCTGGGGTCAGTCCTCGCCGTTTTCGGCCACCCAGCGGCGGACGTAGTCCACGAAGCGGCGGGTGGAGGCGGATTGGGCCTTTTCATCCTTGACGGCGATGCCGATATTGCGGTAGAAGCGCTCGGGGGCGTGGCAGGCGGCCACGGGATAGGGGCTGCGGCGGACCATCAGCTCCGGCAGGAGGCTGATGCCCAGGCCCTTGGACACCATGGCCAGGATGGTGCGGTCCTCGCGGGCGGTGTATTTCACGTTGGGGTGGACGCCCATGGCGTCCAGGGCGGCGGTGAGCTCGTAGTCGCGGCCCTCCTCCAGCCGGATGAAGGGCTCGGCGGACAGGGCCGACAGGGGGAAGGCCGCCGCGTCCGCCAACGGGTGGCCGCAGGGGACGACCACCAGCAGCTCATCCCGGTACAGGGGGTGGGCGCAGAGGGATTTGGCTGAGGGCAGGCGCAGAAAGCCGCAGTCTACCTTGCCCTGGAGGATCCACTCCTCGGTCTGGCCGTAGAAATCGGCGTCCACCACCTCGAACTCGATGTTAGGGTAGACGTCGCCGAAGCTTTTGAGGATGGAGGGGAGCCACTGGGCGGAGACGCTGGAGAAGGTGGCCACCTTGACCAGGCCGGCGTCCAGGCCCTTCAGGTCCGCCGCGGATTGCATGAGGGCATGGTGGGCGGCGCAGAGGGCCTCGACCCGGGGCAGCAGCGCGCGGCCGTCAGCCGTCAGCACCACGCCGCCGCGGTTGCGGCTGAGCAGCGTGATGCCCAGCTCGTCCTCCAGCGCCTGGACGGCGTGGCTGACGCCGGACTGGGTGAAGTTCAGCTCCTCCGCCGCCCGGGAGAAGCTGCCGCACTCCACGGTCTTGAGGAACATCTGGTATTTGGATACGCTCATGACGGGACCTCCTGTACGGTTGCTGTCGCTATTATATCATACTTTTTCTCATACTTGCAAATACAATTATGCGTTTTACAACTGAAAACTTTTGTGGTAGTATAAGGACAACGAAACAAAACAAGAATATGGAGGTAATACATTATGGCTATCGTATCCAAGACCACCCGCTGCGCCGTTTGCGGCAGCACCGATGTTACGTTTTCCGAGGCGACCAAGCGCTATCACTGCGCGTCCTGCGGCGCCGATGAGGCCCACGCCATGAATGCCGCCGATGTGGCGGCCATCAACAGCATCGCCGCACTGGGCGACACCGAAGGCAAGCTGGACGAGCTGCGCCGCCGCTATCCCAACCTGGACATCACCAGCTGGACCCGCGAGAACCGCGTCCAGATGTGATCTTACCCCCTCCTTTCACAAAGCAAAAACCGGCGCCGGGGGGCGCCGGTTTTTGCTTTGTCTTTCACCGCAGCACTGCTGTTACAGGGCGGCGCGGATGGCGGCCAGCAGGTCGCCGTAGTCGTCGAAGGCGGGCAGGTCGGGGTAGTCCTGCTTGATCTTGTCGGGACCCCGGAAGAGAAAGCCGGCCTTGCTGTGGAGGATCATCTCCAAATCGTTATAGCTGTCGCCGCTGGCGATGGTGTCGTAGCCGATAGACTGAAGGGCCTTGACGGTGGTGAGCTTCGAGTGTTCACAGCGCATGAGGTGGCGGGTGATGTAGCCCTCGCCGTCCACCTCGAGGGTGTTGCACAGCAGGGTGGGATAGCCCAGCTTGGCCATGAGGGGCATGGCGAACTGGTCGAAGGTGTCGCTGAGGATGACCACCTGGGTGTCCTTACGCAGCGCGTCCAGGAAGTCCTTGGCGCCGGGCAGGGGGTCGATGCGGGAGATGGTCTCCTGAATGGCGCTGAGCTTCAGGCCGCGCTGCCGCAGCAGATCGATGCGCCAGCGCATGAGCTTGTCATAATCCGGCTCATCGCGAGTGGTGCGGCGCAGCTCGGGAATGCCGCTTTCCTCGGCAAAGGCGATCCAGATCTCGGGGACGAGGACGCCCTCCATGTCCAAACAAACGATATTCATAGGGAACGGTTCCTTTCTTTTATTTCAGCACGTCGGACAGCACATAGTCCAGCATGGCGTCCTTGTCGATGACGTCGGTATGGAGGACGGGACGACCCTCCAGGCCGCGGAGATTTTTGGGGATGTCCATGCCGGTGAGGGCGTGGAGCTGCTCCATCATGGCGAACTCATCGTCGCCGGACGCCTCGCCCAGGGCGTGCAGCACGGCGGCGGGGAACTTGTAGGGCGAGGCGGTGGACAGGACCACCATGGGAACGCCCTCGCGGGTGTGCTTCTCCGCCACGGCCCAGGCCACGGCGGTGTGGGGGTCGCAGAGGTATTTGTGCTCGCGCCACACCCGGCCGATGACCTCCGCCGCGCCGGCATCGTCACAGCAGCCGCAGCCGAAGACGGCACGGAGCTGCTCCAGCATCCAGCCGCTGACCTGATACCAGCCCTGGGTGTTCAGCTCCCGCATCAGGCGCTCCACGCAGCTGGCATCCTGACTGACCAGATAGAGCAGGCGCTCCAGATTGCTGGACACCAGGATATCCATGGAGGGGGAGGTGGTCTTGTAGAAGGGGCGGCGCTTGTCGTAGCGGCCGGTGGTCAGGAACTCGGTGAGCACGTCGTTGGCGTTGCTGGCGCAGATCAGGCGGCCCACAGGCAGGCCCATCTGCCTGGCAAAATAGCCGGCCAGAATGTCGCCGAAGTTGCCGGTGGGGACGGTGTAGTCCACCACGTCGCCCAGATGGATGCGGCCGGACTTCACCAGATCGCCGTAGGCGCGGAAGTAATAGACCACCTGGGGGGCCAGACGGCCGATATTGATGGAGTTGGCGGAGGAGAGCATGGCGCCGTGGAGGTCCTTGTCCTTGCAGGCGGCGAATATCTCCTTCACGCCGGTCTGGGCATCGTCGAAGTTGCCGCGGACGGCGCAGACGCGGACGTTGGCGCCCTCCTGGGTGGCCATCTGGGCCTGCTGGACAGCGGAGACGCCGCCGTAGGGGTAGAACACGGTGATGCGGGTGCCGGGCACATCGTGGAAGCCCTCCATGGCCGCCTTGCCGGTGTCGCCGGAGGTGGCCGTCAGGATGACCACGTCGCCCTTCATGCCCTCGGCCTTGGCCGCCGCCACGATGAGGCGGGGCAGGACGCTGAGGGCCACATCCTTGAAGGCGGAGGTGGGGCCATGGTACAGCTCCAGCACGTATTTATCCGCCACGGGGGTCAGGGGCGTCAGGTCGGACGTGGGGAACTTGCCGGCGTAGCTGTCGCGGACAAGCCGGTCCATGTCCTGAAAGTCCGGCAGCAGGGCGTGGAGGATATCCGCCGCCATGGAGAGGGTGTCCTTTTCCAGGGCAGCGCGCCAGTCGAAGCGCAGGGCCGCCGGGTCGCAGATGTACAGGCCGCCGTCCGGGGCGATGCCCTGAAGCACCGCGTGGGTGGAGGATGCGGTGAGCTGCTCGTTTCTTGTGCTGTGGTAGATCATGGTAAAAAAGCCTCCGAAAAAACTTTTGAAATTGGGTCTTGCATTTCTGATATGGCTATGATACACTGTCCCCATCAAAAAAGCAAGTGTTTTTCTCCCGTGGACAGAAAATATTTTTTTGTCACGCATGAAAAACCCTGTACACAATAACCAAAGCGAAAGAGGCAAGGACTATGTTGAAAGTGTTGAAATTCGGCGGGTCGTCCATGGCGGACGCCCACCAGCTGGAAAAAGTACGCTCCATCGTGGAGGCAGACCCTGCTCGCCGGGTGGTGGTGGTCAGCGCCGCCGGAAAGCGGTTCAAGGACGATCACAAGATCACAGACCTGCTGTATCTGTGCCACGCCCACCTGCAGTACGGCGTCAGCTGCGACGGTATATTCGATATGGTACGCAGCCGGTATCTGGAGATTCGGGACGAGCTGGGCCTGTCCACGCCGCTGGAGGCGGAATTCGACGCCCTGCGCGCCAAGATGGACAAGGGCATCTCCGCCGATGAGCTGGTGAGCCGGGGCGAGTATTTCGCCGCCCGGATCATGGCCGACTGCCTGGGTTTTGACTTTCTGGACAGCAGCCTGTGGCTGCACTTCCGCATGGACGGCACGGTGGACCAGGAGGCCAGCTATCAGGCTCTGGTCCATGCGGCCAGCGGGCGGAAGGTAGTCATTCCCGGCTTCTACGGCGTGCTGCCGGACGGCAGCATCCACACCTTCAGCCGGGGCGGCAGCGACATTACCGGTGCGCTGGCGGCGGCGGCGCTGGACGCCGACGTGTATGAGAACTGGACGGACGTGTCCGGCTTCCTGATGGCCGACCCCAAGATCGTGCCCGACCCGCGGCCCATCGAGCGCATCACATACGCCGAGCTGCGTGAGCTGAGCTATATCGGCGCGCAGGTGCTGCACGAGGGCACCGTCTCCCCGGTGCGGGAGAAGAACATCCCCCTGAACATCCGCAACACCAACCAGCCGGACCACCCGGGCACCATGATACGGGAGGCCTTCGACGACACGGCGGCGGAGCTGCAGGAGAGCAGCATGATCACCGGCATCGCCGGAAAGAAGGGCTTTTCCGTCATCACCATGACCAAGAACGGAATGTCCTCGGAGCTGGGCGTTATCCGCCGGGTGCTGGAGATATTGGAGCGCTATCACATCAACGTGGAGTACATCCCCTCCGGTATCGACTCGGTATCGCTGGTGGTGGAGACAGGCAAGGCCGCGCCGTATCTGTATCAGGCACTGGGCGACATGGAGAAGGAGATCAAGCCCGACAGCCTGCACGTTACCGACGGTATGGCCGTGGTGGCGGCCGTGGGCCGGAAGATGGCCTTCCAGCCCGGTTCTTCCGGCAAGATCTTCGCCAAGCTGGGCGAAAACGGCATCAATATCCGCATGATCACCCAGGGGCCCGAAGAGCTGAACATCATCGTGGGCGTGGACAGCGCCGACTTTGAGAAGGCTATCCGGGTGCTGTACAACAGTTTTGTAAAATAAAGTGCGTCTCCTGCGCCCATACTTCGCCGCAGCGGCTTGCCGTACACAAGGTGCGCCTGCGCCATGCGCCGCATCTGAACGCAGGATACGTCACTTATTCGATATCGAGAAAAGGAGTACATCATATGAAAAAGTATAAAGTTGCTATTCTGGGTGCCACCGGCGCGGTGGGCCGCGAGATGATGAAGGTACTGGCCGAGCGCGATTTCCCCATCGAGGAGCTGCATCTGCTGGCGTCGGCCCGGTCCGTGGGACAGGCTGTCCACTGGAAGGGCCACGACATCCCCGTGGAGCTGGCCTGTGACGAGGCCTTCAAGGGCATGGACATCGTGCTGGGCGCGGCGGAGAACGACATCGCCAAGCAGTTCGCCCCGGCCATCGTCAAGGCGGGCGCGGTGTTCGTGGATAACTCCAGCGCCTTCCGCATGGACCCGGATGTGCCCCTGATCGTGCCGGAGATCAATCCGGAGGACGTGAAGAAGCACAAGGGCATCATCTCCAACCCCAACTGCACCACCATCGTTTCGCTGGTGGCCATCAACGCCCTGAACCACGACAGCCCCATCGAGAGCATCGTGGCCAGCAGCTACCAGGCGGTGTCCGGCGCCGGCGCCGGCGGCCCCATCGAGCTGATGGACGAGGTGGAGCTGCTGCGGGAGGGCAAGCCGGTGGAGCCCAAGGTGTTCCAGTACCAGATCGCCTACAACGTCATCCCCCAGATCGGCGGCGAGGCCTTTGAGGGCTATACCTCCGAGGAGATGAAGATGCAGAACGAGGGCCGGAAGATCATGCACCTGCCGGAGCTGAAGGTCAGCTGCACCTGCGTCCGCGTTCCCGTGGTGCGGAGCCACAGCGTGTCCATCGTGGTGCGGACCAAGGAGAAGATCAGTGTGGAGCGCGCCCGGGAGCTGATCGCCGCCGCCCCCGGCTGCCGGCTGGTGGACGACCTGGCCAACAAGCGCTATCCTATGCCGCTGGAGACCAGCGACCAGGACCTGGTGTTCGTGGGCCGTATCCGGGACGACCTGACCAGCGACAACGGGCTGAACATCTGGTGCTGCGGCGACCAGGTACGCAAGGGCGCGGCCACCAACGCCGTGCAGATCGCCCAGCTGCTGATCGCGGAGTAATTGTAAACAAAGTGAGGCCGCCCGGAGGGCGGCTTTACTTTTGGCGCAAAAGCATATATAATGGGGAAAAGTCTATTCCCGGAGGAAGTCCTATGAAACGATGGAAGCGGGGCGCGGCCATGCTGCTGTGCCTGTGTATGATGGCGGCGCTGCTGGCCGGCTGCGGCAGCGGCCGCAGCGGCGAAAACACCGCGTCGGTGGTGATGACCGGCAGCGTGTCCACGGTGGACCCGGCCTATGCCGCCACACCGGCGGAGCGCACCCTGGTGCTGCACCTGTTCGACAACCTGTACCGCTGGACGGCGGAGGGCGCGGTGCCCGCAGCGGCCCACGCCTACGACTGCACGGACAACGAGGACGGCACGCAGACGTACACGTTCCACCTGCGGCGCGACGGCAAGTGGTCCGACGGCAGCGACGTGACGGCAGAGGATTTCGTGTACGCTTGGCGGCGGCTGACAGCACCGGAGACGGACAGCCAGGAGGCGGAGATCCTGTCCATGGTGGCGGGCTATGAGGACGCCCACGCGGGCGACCCGGAGGCGCTGGGCGTATACGCCGAGGACGAGCACACCTTCGTGGTGACGCTGAGTACGATGTGCCCGTACTTTGTGGACGCGGTGTGCACAGCGGCGGCCACCATGCCGGTGCAGCAGAAGGCTGTGGAAGGCGGCGAGGGCTGGAGCGCCAGCCGGACGTGGTTCGTGGGCAACGGGCCGTACCGCCGCACCGGCGACTGGAGCGACAGTCTCTTCGCCACGCTGGTGAAGCAGGAGGACCACTATAACGCACGGCAGGTGCGCGCGGACCGGATCGAGATCCGGTTCAAGAGCGCGGCGGAGGCCGCCAAGGACGCGGGCACCGCAGACGCGGTCATCGGCGCGGCAGGAGAGGACGGCACCTACGGCGGCAGCAGCACCGTGGGCCTGCTGCTCATCAACCAGATGGCCACCAATATGGACCGGACGGAGCTGCGGCAGGCCATGAGTCTGGTCATCGACCGGGATGCGGCGGCCGGCGCTCTGGGCGCGGACTATGCCGCCGCGGAGGGGCTGGTGCCTCACGGCATACGCACCGCCGGGGGCGAGGAGTTCCGGGCGGTCAACGGCGCGGTGATCGACTGCGAGGCGGATACCTACACGGACCGGTGCAGTCAGGCGCTGGAGCTGATGACGCAGGCGGGCCTGCGGCGGCCGGAGGCGCTGATAAGCCTGGGGACGGTGACGCTGCTGTACCGGAATACGCCGGCGCAGACGGCACTGGCCCAGCGGCTGCAGAAGGTGTGGCAGGAAAAACTGGGACTGAGCGTGACCCTGCAGGGTGAGGATGCGGAGACGTATCAGCAGCTGCTCAGCAGCGGCGCGTTCACCCTGGCCCTGACGGAGCTGGACGCGCTGTACAACGATGCGTCGGCCTATCTGGACCTGTGGCGCAGCGGCGACACGCGGAACTACGCGCTGATCTACATGAACGCCTATAACATTCTGATGCGGGTGGCGGCGGCCAGCACCTCCGCCGAGGCGCGGGACGCCTATTTGAAGGATGCGGAGTGGCTGCTGCTGGACACGGCCAACGTGATACCGCTGTATGAGAAGGAGCAGGCCTACGCCCTGCGCGGCGACGTGACCGGCGTGGTGTCCGACGGCATGGGTGCGTGGTACTTCGGCGCACTGTGGCGCGTGGAGCAATAAGTGAAAAACGCCCGGACCAACAGGCGTTAAACGCCTGCCCGCTATACTGTACGGAGAAAGCGCATATTTCCGGCCCCACAGCAGAAAGGAGCAATCATACTGATGATAGAAAAAGCTGAGGTCACAGCACTTTTGCAGCAGCTCACGGCCATCAAAAGCGAATATTTCCACGAGGACGAGATCATGGCCTTTGCCAGGGATTGGCTGTGCCGGCAGGGATTGCCCGCACAGCTGCACGAATACCACGATGCCAAGGTCACAGATTTCCATGGAAAAAATGTCATCGCCGTTATCGACGGCGGCAGGCCCGGACCGGTCATCTGCCTGAACGGCCATCTGGACACCGTGCAGCTGTGCGGCGGTTGGACCCGCGATCCCTACGGCGAGCTGGACGGCGACAGGCTCTATGGTGTGGGCGCGCTGGACATGAAATCCGGCTGCGCCGCGCTGATGGTCACGGCTGCCCGCTTCGCCGCCGCCCACAAGACCTTCGCCGGGAAGATCAAGCTGGCGCTGGTCTCTGACGAGGAGGGCCCCTACGGCCTGGGCACCAATGCCCTCATCGAGGACGGCTATCTCTCTGACGTGGACTTCTCCATCATCACCGAGCCAAGCGCCGGCTTTGACGGCAAGCCCTTCCCCGATGTCTGCCTGGGCGCCCGGGGCGGCTATGGTCTGGAGATCCGCTTCTACGGAAAGTCCGCCCACGCAGCCAACCCGGAAAAGGGCCACAGCGCTCTGCTGGACGCCGCCAAGGTGGCGCAGGCACTGGAGCAGGTGGACTATGTTGAGGACCCGCACCTGGGCAAGGGCACCTGCTGCGTGGTGGGCATCAATGCCGACGGCGGCGCGTGCAGCGTGCCGGACTTCGCCGTGCTCCGCCTGTTCTGGCACATCGTGGTGGGCGAGAGCCCGGACACCATCGTCCGCGAGATCGAAAAGGCCGTGCAGCGCGCCGGCATCACCGGGCGGTATGAGATCTGCTTCCGCGAAGCACCGTCTGAGGGCTCCCGGGGCTTCATGCCTTATACTGTTCCGCAGGACGAACCCATGACCGTCTCCCTGCTGGAGTCCATCCGCAAGGTCACCGGCAAGGAACCCACCATCTCCTACTTCGCCAGCATCGGCGACTTCAACTACCTGGGCACACGGCTGGGCGCGCCAGCCATCATCTTCGGCGCCGACGGCGAGAACTATCACAGCAGCGACGAATACGTCCTGCTGGACTCCGTCCACCAGACCGCCGAGGCCGTTTACGACTTCCTGGAGAAAACACTGCTGCCCTGAGCAAGCAAAACCACCCCCGGCGAGGAGCCGGGGGTGGTCTGTTTTTCAGAAGGTCATCTCCAGACCGCATTTCAGCTGGTGCAGTCTGTCGCCCAGGACCGTCTCCATCACGCCGCAGGCCCTCTCCCGGGTGCAGCGGTGGCGCAGGCGTACCGCACGGCCAATTCCACTCTTGCGCTCCGGCATTTTTCGCGGTAAAATAGCACCACAAAAAAAGGAGGGCAACGATATGATCTATCGTGATTTTCAGGACCTGCACCTGTCCCTGCTGGGCTTCGGCACCATGCGTCTGCCCACCACGGTGGACGGCGCCATCGACGAGGACACCACCCAGGCGATGGTGGACTATGCGCTGGCCCACGGCGTCAATTATTTCGACACCGCCTGGGCCTATATGCAAAATCTGTCCGAGACGGTGGTAGGCCGCTGCCTGAAAAAGCATCCCCGGGACAGCTTTTACCTGGCCACCAAATACCCCGGCCATACGCTCACCTGCGACCCGGACCCGGCGGACACCTTTGCCCAGCAGCTGGAGAAGTGTCAGGTGGACTACTTCGATTTCTACCTGCTGCACAACGTCTATGAAAACGATGTGGATATCTATACCGACCCCAAGTGGGGCATCATCGACTACTTTGTGGAGCAGAAGCGCCTGGGCCGCATCAAGCACCTGGGCTTCTCCACCCATGCGGACCTTCCCTGCCTCACCGCTTTTCTGGAGCGCTATGGCAAGGAGATGGAGTTCTGTCAGATCCAGCTGAACTATCTGGACTGGACCATCCAGCGGGCCAGGGAGAAATACGAGCTGCTGGAAAAGCACCATATCCCCGTCTGGGTCATGGAGCCGGTCCGCGGCGGCAAGCTGGCCGCCCTGGATGCCGACAGTGAACAGCAGCTCCACGCCCTCCGCCCCAACGCCAGCATCGCCTCCTTCGGCTTCCGCTGGCTCCAGGGACTGGATAACGTCCACATGGTCCTCTCCGGTATGTCCGACATGGCGCAGATGGCGGACAACGTGGCCACCTTCGAGCACCTTGACCCCCTCTCCCCCGCTGAGGAGGCGATCCTCTTTGCTGCGGCGGATAAGATGAAGAATTCCATCCCCTGCACTGCCTGCCGCTACTGCTGTGACGGCTGTCCCCAGCAGTTGGATATACCGGATCTGCTGCACAAGTACAACCAGCTCCGCACCGGCAGCGGCAGCACCATCAAGATGCAGCTGGACGCGGTGCCCGCGAACAAGTGGCCTCACGCCTGTCTGGGCTGCGGCGCCTGCGCCGCTGTCTGTCCCCAGAAGATCGTCATTCCCAACGAACTGGCAGCCTTTGCCGCCGAGCTGGACAAGCTGCCCGACTGGGTGGAGGTCTGCCGCCAGCGGGCGGAGGCCGAGGCGCGGGAGCGCGCCTCCCGCGGGCTGTAAGCGCATAAGAAGAAGTCCCTCCCGTCGGGAGGGACTTCGTTTGTTTACACCTGATATTTCGCCGCGCAGCGTTGGTACTGCTCCCGGAAGTCCGGGTCCCGGCGCCGCGCCGCATCCAGCGTGGCGTGCATATTCAGGTCGTGGTGGGCTGCGTCGATCACGCACCCGGCGATATTGGAGCAGTGGTCCGAGGTACGCTCCAGATCCGTCAGCAGGTCGGACCAGACAAAGCCTGCCTCGATGCTGCACTGGCCTTGCTGCATCCGCAGGATATGTCGGGTACGCAGCTGCTCCTTCAGATCGTCGATGACCTGCTCCAGCGGCTCCACCTGCCGGGCGGCGGTCATATCCTGCTGCCGGAAGGCGTCCAGCGCCCGCATGAGGATATCGTTGACCGCGGCGGACAGCACGCTCAGCTCCCGCTTCGCCTCGTCGCTGAAGGCCAGCCCCTTCTCCCGCAGCTCCTCCGCCGACTCCAGCACGTTCACCGCATGGTCGGAGATACGCTCAAAATCGCCGATGGCCTTCAGCAGCTCCGCGGACTCCTCGCTCTCCTGCTCACCCAGCTTCTGGGCGCTGAGCTTTACCAGATAGGTGCCCAGCACGTCCTCGTAGTGGTCGCAGCGGCTCTCATCCTCCCGGATGGCGGAGGCCAGCGCTTCGGTGTAGTGGTCAAAGCTCCGCAGGGCGTTTTGCAGCGCCCGCACGGCAATCTCCGCCATCTCGCAGGTGACGACCCGGCAGCGCTCCAGCGCCACGGCCGGTGTGGTCAGCAGGCGCTGGTCCAGCTCCACCGTTTTATCGGCCGCGTGGGCCTTATCCGGCACCAGGCGGATAGCCAACTTCTCCAGCAGGTCGCCGCAGGGCAGCAGTATGGCCGTACACAGGATATTGAACACCGAGTGGGCCACAGCGATACCCGCCATAGACGCCGCATTGTTCAGCAGTACCGGGGCAAAGATGGTCTTGACGATGCAGAACACCGTCAGCAGCACCGCCACGCCGATCACATTGAACATCAGATGCACCACGGCCGCCCGCTTGGCGTTTTTGTTGGTGCCGACGCAGGAGATCAGCGCCGTGACGCAGGTACCGATGTTCTGGCCCATGATAATGGGCACCGCGGCGGCGTAGCTGACCTGGCCGGTAGAGGCCAGCGCCTGCAAAATACCCACCGAGGCGGAGGACGACTGGATGATCGCCGTCAGCACCGCGCCCACCAGCACGCCCAGCAGCGGGTTTGTAAAGGCCAAAAACAGCTCTGCAAACCCAGGCACGTCCTTCAGCCCCGCCACCGCGGCGCTCATGGTGTCCATGCCGAACATCAGCGTGGCAAAGCCAAGCAGAATGGAGCCAGTCTCCTTTTTCCGGCTGTCCTTGCAGAACATATAGAAAATGATGCCGATCAGCGCCAGCACCGGCGTAAAGGCGGTGGGCTTCAGCAGCTGCAGCCACACGCTGCCGCCGTCGATCCCCGCCAGGCTCAGCAGCCAGGCCGTCACCGTGGTGCCCACGTTGGCGCCCATAATAACATTGATAGCCTGCCGCAGGGTCATCAGCCCGGAGTTCACGAAGCCCACCACCATGACGGTGGTGGCCGATGAGCTCTGAATGATGGCGGTGATGCCCAGTCCGGTCAGGAAACCGGCACCCACGCTGCCGGTCATTTTATCCAGCAGCGTCCGCAGCTTGCCGCCGGCCCGACGCTCCAGCGCCTGGCCCATGAAATTCATGCCGAACAGAAACAGGCACAGCCCGCCCAGCATGGTCAGCGCATGAAAAATATCCATTTTCTTTCCCTCAACTTTACATTTTCTCAGATGTCACCTTATTGTCCATCTACATTGTACGGTATAAATGTCAAGTTCGCAGGCCATCTTTTGTAAAATCCATGTAAAACAGCGCAAAAAGAAGCACCCGCGCGGGTGCTTCTTTTTTATGCTTCTTTTACCGCTGGCCCTTGTCGTAGGGGATACCCTCCGCCTTGGGTGCGCGGGATTTCTTGGATGTGAAGGCCAGCACCACCAGCGTGATCAGGTACGGCAGCATACGGTACACGTGGGAGCTGATGCCGATCTCCGCTAGCCAATACACGCCGTCGCCGTTGATATCCAGGCTGGAGTACGCCGCGGCGATACACTTGAACAGGCCGAACAGCAGCGACGCCCCGGCGATGTTCAGCGGCTTCCAGTTACCGAAGATCATAACGGCCAGCGCCAGGAAGCCGAAGCCCGCCACATCGCCGTTGGCCGTGCAGTTGGCCGTGGTCAGGGCGTAGACAAAGCCGCCCATGCCGGCCAGCGCGCCGGAGATGGTCGTACCGGCATAGCGCATCTTGTACACGTTGATACCCACGGAGTCCGCCGCCTGGGGATTTTCACCGCAGGAGCGCAGCCGCAGGCCAAACCGGGTCTTGTACAGCAGGATCGACAGCACCACGAAAATGATGATGCAGACATAGGTCGCCAGATACACCTTGTGCAGGAAGGTATTGCCCAGGAAGCCCAGGTCGTCCGTTTTTGCGTAGCCCAGAGTGGTCTTCTTGATCATGAACCAACTGGCCGCATCGCCGGTGGCCATTTGCAGGGTGTTCTGGTTGGCGATGATGCGGATGAGGAACAGCACCAGGGCCGGAGCCATCAGGTTCAGCGCCGTACCGCCGATGGTCTGGTCCGCCCGCAGATTTACGGAGGCAAAGCTCAGCAGCAGGGAGAAAATAGCGCCGAATATGGCCGCCACCAGCATAGCCAGCAGCTCAAAGCCCTGCAAAGCCACCCAGTCGCCGGCAGCCTTGGCCGCGTCGTAGACGTGGTTGGTCTGCATGATGTTCACGAACAGCACGCCGATAAACGCACCCAGGATCATAATACCTTCCAACGCCAGGTTGATGATACCGCTGCGCTCAGCGAACACGCCGGCCAGCGCCACGATCATCAGGGGAACGGCGTAGATCATGGTCTGTTGGATCAGAAATGTCATGCCTGCTCCCCTCCTTCCTCCGGCTGCTCAGGTACCTGCGGCGCTTCCTCCGCCGGTATGTCCGGTCTGTCCTCCGGCGGCGCATCCAGTGGCTGTGTCTCCGCCTCTGCCGGTATATCCGCCGTGGTGGTCTTGTTGGCCTCCACGACGAGCTTCTTTTTCCGTCCGGTCAGCATCATCTGGATGAGCAGAGAGAAGGCGGACAGATACACGATGACGGAGATGATCACGTCGGTGATGTACTCGTTGTAGGCGGTCAGGTTGGTCAGCTGCAGGCCGACGATATCCAGCATGGCCATGAAGATGCCGGTGAAAATGACCGCGATGGGGTTGTTCACCGCCAGCAGGGCCACGGGGATTCCGTTAAAGCCCACGCCGGGCAGGGCCTGGTAGGTGTTCCAGTAGAACTCGGTGTTGCCGCTGAGCCAGTACAGCGCGGCGCCGGCGCCGGCCAGCGCGCCGGCAATGGCCATGGACAGCACGATATTGCGCTTATCGGGGATACCGGCGTAGCGGGCCGCATGGCGGTTGGCGCCGCAGGCCTTCAGCTCATAGCCGAACACCGTCTTCTCCATGATAATGTACACCACGATGGCCAGAATGATGGCCACCAGAATACCCGCATTGACCTGGGAGCCTGGAAACAGCTGATCCAGTCCCAGCTTGGGTGTGGCCACACCGTTGAAGGTGGTCTTGTAGATGTAACCGGACTTCGTGCCTTCTGTTACGTTCTTGAAGCTGCTGATATCAAACATCCAGGTGACAAGATTGGCTGCGATCCAGTTGGTCATGATGCAGGCCAGCACCTCGTTGATATTCAGCAGCGCCTTCAGCAATCCGGGGATCGCACCCCACAGGGCGCCAGCCAGCATACCGCCCAGAAAGGCCAGCAGCCAGATGATGCCCACGGGCACGGACTCGGAGGGGATGCCCAGCGCGACGGACAGCGAGACAAGCGTACCCATCAGATACTGGCCGGGTGCGCCGATATTGAACAGGCCCGTCTTGAAGGCCACCGCCACGGAAAGGCCGGTCATGATCAGCGGCATGGCGCGGAAGAGCATATTGCCCACATTCTGGGCGTTAAAGCCCCAGGTCAGCGCGCCCGCAGCGTCGCGGCCTGTGCTGAGGATGCCGGCAAAAATCAGCCGGACGCCCTCCCACATACCGGCAGTGGTGATCTTCTGCTCCGCCAGGCCCACAATAATGACCACGATGCTGCCCAGCAGCAGGCCGGCCAGGATGGACAGCAGAGAGGCCAGGACCTTCTTGGTGCCATTCTTGGCATACAGATCTGTCAGTTTTTGCTTCACGCCGTCTCACCCTCTTTCTTGTCCGCCCGCTTGGCGCCGGCCATATAGAGGCCCAACTCCTGCACGGTAATCTGCTTCGGGTCGAACTCACCCACGATCTCACCCTCGTACATGACCAGGATGCGGTCGGAAAGGCTCATGACCTCGTCCAGCTCCAGGGATACCAGCAGCACTGCCTTGCCGGCATCACGCTGCTTCACCAGTTCCTTGTGTACGTTTTCGATCGCGCCCACGTCCAGGCCGCGGGTAGGCTGGACCGCCACGATCAGCGGCTTGTTGCGGTCCACCTCGCGGGCGATGATCGCTTTCTGCTGGTTGCCGCCGGACATACTGCGGGCGGTGGTCACGGGGCCCTGTCCGCTGCGGATATCGTATTCCTCGATCAGCCTCTCGGCGTAGGCACGCACCGCGTCCTTTTTGATAAAGCCGCCCTTTTCGAATTCCGGCTCCTTATACCGCTGCAGCACCAGGTTCTGCTCCAGCGTAAAATCCAGCACCAGGCCGTGCTTGTGCCGATCCTCGGGGATGTGGCTCATACACTCTCCACGGCGACGGATGCTGGCGTGGGAGATATCCTTGCCGCACAGCGTCACCGTGCCGCCATTGCTCTTATCCAGGCCGGTGAGCGCGTGAATGAACTCCGTCTGTCCATTGCCGTCGATACCGGCGATACAGAGTATCTCGCCGGCGCGTGCATCAAAGCTGACATGGTCCACGGCGTTGCGCTTGTGGGTGTGAGAGGGCACGCACAGATCCCGGACCTTCAGCACCACATCCGTGGGCTTGGCCGGCTCCTTTACGACCTCCAGCTGCACCGGGCGGCCCACCATCATGTTGGACAGCTCCTGCTTGTTGGTGTCGCAGGTGTTCACGGTACCCACATAGCGGCCCTTACGCAGAACCGTCACCCGGTCCGCCACCGCCATGATCTCGTTGAGCTTGTGGGAGATGAAGAGGATGGATTTCCCCTCCGCCGTCAGGTTCTTCATAATGGCCATCAGCTCGTCGATCTCCTGGGGCGTCAGCACGGCGGTGGGCTCGTCGAAGATGAGGATCTCGTTGTCGCGGTAGAGCATCTTCAGGATCTCGGTACGCTGCTGCATACCCACGGTGATATCCTCCACCTTGGCGTCCAAGTCCACGTGCAGGCCGTACCGCTTGGAGAGCTCCTCGACCTTCCTCCGCGCTTCCTTTTTCTGCAGGAAGCCGCACTTCGTCGTTTCGGCGCCCAGAATGATGTTGTCCAGCACGGAGAATACCTCCACCAGCTTGAAGTGCTGGTGGACCATGCCGATACCCAGTGCCGTGGCATCGTTGGGATCGTTGATCTTCACCGTCTGGCCGTTCTTGCGTATCTCGCCCGCCTCGGGCTGGTACAGGCCGAACAGCACGCTCATCAGCGTGGATTTGCCGGCGCCGTTTTCGCCCAGCAGCGCGTGGATCTCTCCCTTTTTCAGTTGGAGGGTGATATCGTCGTTGGCCTTGATGCCGGGGAACTCCTTGGTAATGTGAAGCATCTCGATCACATACGTGGGAGTCTTATCCATGCCGCCACCTACTTTCCTCTATTATTTTGCCTAATGGCGATAAAGGCATAAATTTATTATATAGCATATATGCACAGATTGCAAGAAAAACAGCGGCGTTTTACGCCTCGCATCACGCGCTTGACGCAAAAAAAAGAGACGCCCGTAGGCGTCTCTTTTTTTGTTAAGTACGTTCCGATTACTTGACCAGGTTCAGGGTCAGGCTGTCGGTGCTGTCCAGCTTGGAGTAGTCGTTGTCGACGACCAGAGAACCATCGGCCATCTTGGCCAGCATGGCGTTGTAGTCGTCCACAGTCCACTTGGTCAGGGACCAGGTAGCGGTGGGCAGGCCCACAGCGTTGTCCTTGGCGCCCAGGGTCACGAAGGTGCCGCCGATCTCGTCGAAGGAACCGTCATAGACCTTGCCGCAAGCCCACTGCACGGAGGCGGACAGGCCCTTCATAGCGGAGGTGATAACGGTATCGGACTGGCTGGACTGGTCAACGTCCACGCCCACCACGGCGCCGTCGTTAGCGGCAGCGGCAGCGGCGACAGACTGGAACATATTACCGCCGCAGGCGAAGATGACCTCGGTGCCGTTCTCATACCAGCCGGAAGCCATGGTCTGCAGCTCGGTGGAAGCGGAGAAGGAAGCGCCATACAGCCAGGAGTAGTTCATCTCGACCTTCACGCCCATCTCAGCAGCAGCAGCGGAAGCGCCCTGCACGAAGCCGTAGCCGTAACGGCAGCAAGCGGGGTTGTCGCCGCCGCCACCACCGGTGAAGCCCAGCTTGGTGTAGCCTTCCTTAACAACAGCGTAACCGGCCAGATAGCCGCACTGCTCTTCCTGGAAGCAGATGCCCAGAACGTTCTTCAGGGCGGTGCCGTCCTCGGTGGTCACAGCGCTGTCGCGGTCCACGAACACGAACTTGACATCGGTGAACTCAGCAGCGGCCTTGGTCAGGGCAGTAGCCTGCATAAAGCCGGCAGCCACGATGACCTTGGCGCCGCCCTCGGCAGCAGCCTTCATGGCATCGTAACGGTCGTCATCGGTAGCCTGGTCGCCGTTGGCGGGCTGATAGTACTTGTAGCTCAGGCCGTTGTTGGCAGCGTACAGCTTCACGCCGTCGAAGGTGCCCTGGTTGAAGGACTTATCCTTCAGCTGGCCCACGTCGGTGACGAAAGCGATCTCGTACTTGCCATCCTCGGAGGTCATCTCGTCGGGGATCTCGTCGGCGTTGGTGATCTCGGTGACTTCGGGGTTGTCGCCCTGGTTGTCGTCGGTCTTGGGGTCGTCCTTCTTGTCGCCGCAAGCGACCAGGGACAGCGCCATAACCAGAGCCAGGATCATAGCAAGAAACTTCTTCATGGTTATTCTACCTTCCTCAATTTTTTTATTTTCGCGCCTTGCGGCGGGAAAACCATCATTTCGGCACGGGGTCTTCCTCCCTCTGTGCCTTGCGCATTATAGCAGACTTTTTCGCCTTTGGCAAGTGAAAACCGCATTTTGCGGTAGAAATGTAAACAAATGTCATCAAAAATTTACATTTTGTTTGCGCGAAATGCACAAATGTATCACACATAGCGACAGCGCGAGATATCCTCCCGCGCTGCCGTGACCGTTGTTTATTTCTTGGCGGCCATCTTCACAGCCACCTCCAGGGCGATCTTCATCATGTTGGTGAAGGTGCTCTGGCGCTCATCGGCGGACAGCTCGGTGCCGTTGACCAGGTTGTCGGAGATGGAGCAGATGGCCAGCGCCCGCTTGCCGGTATAGGCGGCGGTGCAGTACAGACCGGCGGCCTCCATCTCCACGGCCATAACGCCCATCTTGGCGTAGCGCATATTGCGCCCGGCGGCGTCGTAGAACGTGTCGGAGGAATACAGATTGCCCACGGGCATTTTCACGCCCAGCTCCCTGGCGCTCTCTACGGCGGCCATCAGCAGGTCGAAATCGCAGATGGGCGCGTAGCTGCCGCCCAGCTCATACTGGCTGGCAAAATCGGAGTTGGTGCAGGCGCCCTGGCCGGCCACCACGCTGCCCAGCTCCAGGTCGGCACGCATGGCGCCGGCGCTGCCCACGCGGATAATGTTCTCCACATCATACTGGGTGTACAGCTCATAGGAATAGATGCCGATGGACGGGATACCCATGCCGCTGGCCATCACGGACACCGGCACGCCCTTGTAGGTGCCGGTATAGCCCTGCACACCGCGGACGTTGTTCACCAGCTTCGGCTCGGTGAGAAATGTCTCGGCAATGAACTTGGCCCGCAGCGGATCGCCGGGCATGAGAACGGTCTTGGCGAAATCGCCCTTGTTGGCGTTATTGTGGGGAGTCGGCATAGTGGTTCCTCCTTATATTTACTGTTCCATGGCCTTCACGGCCTTGACGATACGGCTGGTGCCCAGACGGTCCGCGCCCAGGGCGATGAAATCTCTGGCGTCGTTCAGATCCGCGATGCCGCCGGCGGCCTTGATCTTCACATGGGGCGCCACATGGGCCTTAAACAGCGCCACATCCTCCCGGGTAGCGCCGCCCCCGCCGAAGCCGGTGGACGTCTTGATATAATCCGCACCGGACTCGGAGACGACCCGGCACAGCTCGATCTTCTCCGCCTCGGTCAGCAGGCACGTCTCGATGATGACCTTCAGCAGTCTGCCGTCACAGTGACCCTTGATGGCCTTGATCTCCTCCAGCACCTTGTCGTACAGGCCGTCCTTCACCCAACCGATGTTGATGACCATGTCCACCTCGGACGCGCCGTTTTTCACCGCGTCGGCAGCCTCGAAGCACTTGGCGGCGGTGGTGTCGTAGCCGTTGGGAAAGCCGATGACGGTGCAGACGGCGATCTTGCCGTCCACATATTCCGCCGCCTGCTTCACATAGCTGGCGGGGATACACACGCTGGCGCAGCCGTACTTGATGCCGTCGTCGCAGATGGCCTTGATCTCATTCCAGGTGGCACCTTGTGCCAGCAGCGTGTGGTCCACGCGGGAGAGGATATTCTTCAACTCTTCGTTCATTATCTTCGCTCCTTTTCGGGATTTTGCGGTTATATATGTATATTGTACCACACACCGCGCGAAATAGCAACCCGCGCGGCCCAACGGCGCCCACCTGCTGCCGTTCCGTAAAAAAGGACCCGCCTGCTGAAGTGCGCTCTTTTCTCATTTCTCGCCGACAGTCACGCTGCCGTCCTCGCCCAGCACGGCGGGCACGATGGTGCTCCGCGTGTTCCGCGCGATGTTGTCCAGCCGCAGCCGGCTGGGGAAGTCGCTGAGCAGCGTGTACGCCACGCCGTGCTTCTTGGCCCGTCCCGTCCGGCCGATGCGGTGGATGTAATACTCGTTCTCCTCCGGCACCTCATAGTTGAACACCGCGTCCACGTCGTCCACGTCGATGCCCCGGCTGGCCACGTCCGTAGCCACGAACACCCGCAGCTTTCCGTCCCGGAACCGCTGCATGACCTCCTCCCGCTTGCGCTGGGGAATGTCCCCGTGGATGCACTGGGCGTCCACGCCCCGCATCTGCAAAAACTTCGTCAGCCGTTCCGTGCTGCCCTTGGTGTTGCAGAAGCAGATCACCCGGTCATAGTTCTCATGCGCCAGTATCTTCGCAATGGCGTCCACCTTCCCGTCGGAGGGCACCTCCAGCCGGTACTGCAGAATGTCCGGCTTGTTCTCCTTGGTGGCCTGCACCGTGATCTCCTCCGGATCCCGCTGGTATACCCACGAGATGTCCATCACCTCCCGCGAGATGGTGGCGGAGAACATCCCCAGGTTTTTCCGGCTGGGGATCTTGTCCAGAATACGCGTCACGTCGTGGATAAAGCCCATGTCCAGCATCCGGTCCGCCTCGTCCAGCACCACCGTCTGCACGCTCTTCAAATTCACGGTCCGCCGCTTCATGTGGTCACTCAGCCGCCCCGGCGTGGCCACCACGATCTGGGGCCGCCGCTTCAGCGCGTCGATCTGCTTGCCGATGGGCTGTCCGCCGTACAGACATACCAGCCGAACGCCCTCGTGGCACACGGCGATGTCCCGCATCTCGTCGGTGATCTGCATGGCCAGCTCCCGCGTGGGGGCCAGAATGACCGCCTGCACCTCCTCGCTCTCCCGGTCGATGCGCTCGATGATGGGGATGCCGAAGGCCATGGTCTTGCCCGTGCCGGTGGGAGCCTTGGCGATCACGTCCTTCCCCGCCAGCATGGGGGGGATGCACCCGGCCTGCACGGGGGTGCTGACGGTGTAGTGCTTATTTCGTATGGCGCGCATGGTGGCCTCTGACAGGCCAAAGCTCTCAAACGGTGCGCCCTGTGTTACTTCCATAGTCGTTTCCTCATTTTTCCACATAGTATACCAATAAAGAATTATACCATATCTGTCAACGCCTTGCAACCGCGCAAAAAACCGTCCCCGCCGGCGGGGTAGCTCCGGCAGGGACGGTGCGGGGGAAGCGAATGTGTGCTGGGAAACATGAAGAATGTGAAGAAGATCGTGGTATCCTGGCGGCATAGTGGTCAGTTATGCCGCTGTGCCCGGGCCGATATCAGCCCCGGTTGCCGAAGAAGTAGTTATAAAACTCCTGCCAGTTCTCGGGGATCTGGCCGCTGTAGCCGCCGTTATTACCGCCCTGAGAGGAGGTGTCCTCCTCCGTGTCGGTGCCGGTGATCTGGGGCTGTTGGTCGAAGGTGATGTCGGTGGTGATGTAGCTGCCGTCGCGGAACACGGTCAGGGTGGCGGTGTCGCCGGCGCGGTAGCTCTTCAGCGCCGCGGACAGATCCTGACGGCTGGTCAGCGTGGTGTCGCCCATCTTGGTGATCACGTCGCCCAGGCGCAGGCCGGCCTTGTCGCCGGCGCCGCCCTTGACGACGGAGTAGACGAACACGCCCTGGTCGATGTCGATGCTGTACTGAGCGGCCATCTGGGAGTTCATGGTGCCCACGGTTACGGCCATGTATGCCTTGCCGGTGACGGCGCCGTTCTCCATGATGTCGGTTATGATGGACTTCACATCGTCAATGGGAATGGCGAAGCCCAGACCCTCCACCGTGGTGGAGGAGTAGGTGGAGTACTTGGCGGACACGATGCCCACCACCTCGCCGTACAGGTTCATCAGGGGGCCGCCGGAGTTGCCGGGGTTGATGGAGCAGTCCACCTGGATCATGTTGAAGGGGGTGCCGTCCACGTTGATGGCGCGGTTGCAGCTGGACACATAGCCGCCGCTCATGGAGAACGTCAGCTCGCCCAGGGGATTGCCGATGGCCAGCACGGAGTCGCCCACGTTCACATCGGCGCTGTTGCCCAATGTCACGGGGGTCAGCCCGGCGGCGTTGATCTTCAGCACCGCCACGTCGTAGTCGCTGTCGCCGCCGATGACGGTGGCGTCGTAGGTGTTGCCGTTATACAGCGTCACCTTCACGGAGGAAGCGCCGTTGATCACATGGTAGTTGGTGACGATATAGCCGTCCTCGCTGATGATAAAGCCGCTGCCGCTGGAGGCGGACTGGGTGGTCTGGCCGAAGATGTTGGTGCTCTGGGAGGAGCAGTTGATGGACACGGTGGAGTTCACCGTGGAGGCGTAGACCTCGGCGGGCTGCATCTTGGTCTTGCCGTCCACCTTCTTGATCTGCACGGCGGTGGCCGTGCGGTCACTCTCATTGATGGTGGTCTTGCCGCCGGAGGTGCTGCCGCCTGCCAGCGCAGCGCCGCCGTAGCCTGCCGCGCCGCCCACCACGGCGCAGGCCAGCACCAGCGCCGTGACCTTTACCCACGTCCTGCGGAAAAAGCCCTGCTTCTTCACCGGCGCGGTATACGTGTTCTCCTGCCGGGGTGCGGGCGCGTAGTCGTCGTGGGGTACATCCCGGTTGGTGAAGCGGTACATATCGTTGTTGTTGAATTCGTCGTTATACATTGTGTTGACCTCCTGTGTCGCAGTTTCGTATAAGGAGCACTCTCCCATCTTGCCGCCGAGGGGAAAGCGTGGTATGATGGAGGAAGCAGACATGAAGAAGGGTGCCTGCTTCGAAGGGGCTCATCGCTCTTTCTGTTTTATAGCATACTCGCTTTCCTTAATTCTACCTTTAAGTTTTGCAGGAAAACCGTGAACTTTCTTTGAACACCCGCCCGCAGGCGCCAAGCCTTCCCCTTGAGGGCTTCGCGCCGTTGAATGACACGCCGGTGGCGTGTCAGACCCGCGAACCGACCGACCCGCAGGGAGACAGGTGCCCCCATATCCCGGCGGCGTTAGCCGCCACCTACCCATTGCGGTGCTTCGCGCCG